>OGGJ01002104.1_pt1 | contig 14620 bp, 10 predicted proteins | sample 1571071 | NCBI WGS metagenome assembly OGGJ01 (sample SAMEA2581954, study PRJEB24529) | metagenome | biome: Human gut stool | place: China | collected 2011
AGCAGGGCATCCTGAAGAACCTCGACGAGTCTGAGGAGATCAACGCCTGCACCGTGAAGATCAAGTGCGACGTCAACGGCAAGGACGAGGACTGGCTGTTCCTCTTCAAAAACGAGACCCACAACCACCCGACGGAGATCGAGCCCTTCGGCGGCGCTGCCACCTGCATCGGCGGCGCGATCCGTGACCCGCTGTCCGGCCGCAGCTACGTCTATCAGGCCATGCGCGTCACCGGCGCAGGCGATCCCCTCAAGCCCGTCAGTGAGACCCTGCCCGGCAAGCTGCCCCAGCGCAAGCTGGTGACCACCGCTGCCGCCGGTTATTCCTCCTACGGCAACCAGATCGGCCTTGCCACCGGTCAGGTGGATGAGATCTATCACCCCGGCTATGTGGCAAAGCGGATGGAGATCGGCGCTGTTGTGGGCGCAACGCCCGCTTCCCACGTCCGCCGCGAATGCCCCGCTCCCGGCGACGTCATCGTCCTGCTGGGCGGCCGCACCGGCCGCGACGGCATCGGCGGCGCAACTGGTTCTTCCAAGAGCCACAACCTGAAATCCCTCTCCACCATGGCCTCCGAGGTTCAGAAGGGCAATGCCCCCGAGGAGCGCAAGATCCAGCGCCTGTTCCGGGACAGCGCCGTGACCCGCCTCATCAAGCGGTGCAACGACTTTGGCGCCGGCGGCGTCAGCGTTGCCATCGGCGAGCTGGCGGACGGCCTGCGGATCGATCTGGACGCCGTTCGCAAGAAGTATGACGGTCTGGACGGCACGGAGCTGGCCATCTCCGAATCTCAGGAGCGCATGGCCGTGGTGGTGGCCCCCGAAGATGTGGACGCCTTCATCGCCGCCGCCGAATCGGAAAATCTGGAAGCCTACCGGGTGGCCGTGGTCACGGAAGAAGCCCGGATGGTCATGGAGTGGAACGGCACGGTCATCGCCGACCTGAGCCGTGACTTCCTGAACACCAACGGCGCTGTGAAGCACGCCGGGGTCCGCGTGGCGGAGAAGGACCGCACTGAGCTTACAACGCCCCGGTTCCAGTCCCTCCGGGAGATGGCCTCCAGCCTGAAATGCGCCTCCCGCCGCGGCCTTGTGGAGCGGTTTGACAGCACCATCGGTGCCGGTTCCATCCTCATGCCCTTCGGTGGCAGAACGCAGCGCACCCCGGCACAGGCTATGGCCGCCGTATTCCCCGTCCTGCCCGGTCAGGAGACGGATCAGGCCAGCGTCATGGCCTGGGGCTGCGACCCGGAGCAGACCTGCACTGACCCCTACACCGGAGCCTACAACGCGGTCTACACCTCTATGGCCAAGCTGGTGGCCGCCGGTGCGGACTATAAAAAAGTTTATCTCTCCTTCCAGGAGTTCTTTGAAAAGCTCCGCAATGAGCCGGAGCGCTGGGGCAAGCCCTTCTCCGCTCTGCTGGGCACTGTGGACGCGCAGCTGGAGCTGGGCGCCGCCGCCATTGGCGGTAAAGACTCCATGTCCGGCACCTTCCTGGATCTGGACGTACCGCCCACGCTGATCTCTTTCGCCATTGCGCCGCTGAAAACCGGCGAGGTGCTTTCTCCTGAGTTCAAGGAAGCGGGCCATCCCGTTTACCTGTTCTCCGGTACGGACGCGGAGCACGTCAAGGCGGCATGGGAGCGGCTGCATGATCTGGCGCTGGCCGGGAAGGTCCGGGCGGCGTGGGCCGTGGAAAACGGTCTTGCTGAGGGCGTGATGAAGATGTCCTTCGGCAACGAGATCGGCTTCACCGCCGAAAACGCCGACTTGGATTGGAACACCCTGTATCCCGGCGCCATCGTAGCGGAACTGACCGAGGACGTGGAGGGCGCTCTCCGTCTGGGCATCACCACCACCGAGCCTGTGGTGCGGATCGCCGATGACAGCGCCCCCATTTCCGAGCTTCTGGCTTTGAACGAGGGCGTTCTGGAATCTGTCTATCCCAGCCGTACCATCGCCGATCCGGCGGAGGTCCCCGTGCTCTCCGCCCCCGCCGCCACCCGGACAGCCCCCAAGGCCGGTGTGGCAGTCCCCAAGGTGCTCATCCCCGTGTTCCCCGGCACCAACTGCGAATACGACTCCGCCCGTGCCGTGCGGCGCGCCGGGCTTGAGCCGGAGATCCTCGTGCTCAACAACCAGTCCGCGCAGGACGTGGCCGACTCCATCAGCCGGTTTGCAGGCGCTGCGCGCAGCAGCCAGATCATTTTCGTCCCCGGCGGCTTCTCCGGCGGCGACGAGCCGGACGGCTCGGCCAAGTTCATCACCGCCTTCTTCCGCAACCCGGAGGTGCGGGACGCCACCATGGACCTGCTGAAAAACCGGGACGGCCTGATGCTGGGCATCTGCAACGGTTTCCAGGCGCTCATCAAGCTGGGTCTTGTCCCCTACGGTGAGATCATCGACACCGACGAGACCTGCCCCACCCTGACCTTCAACACCATCAGCCGCCACCAGTCCCGTCTGGTGCGGACCCGCGTTGCCTCCAACCGCTCTCCATGGCTGGCAGGGACGCAGGTGGGCGATATTTACACCGTCCCCATCTCCCACGGCGAGGGCCGGTTCCTGTGCAGCGAGGAGCTGGTTCGGAAGCTGGCTGACAATGGCCAGATCGTCACTCAGTATGTGGACGAGCACGGTGTCCCCGGCATGGACGTGGACGTAAACCCCAACGGTTCCATCTGGGCTGTGGAGGGCATCATGTCTCCCGACGGCCGGGTGCTGGGCAAGATGGGCCACTCCGAGCGTGTGGCCGACGGCCTTTACAAAAACGTGGACGGCTGCTATGATATGAAGCTGTTCCAGTCTGCGAAGAAGTATTTTGACATTTGAGAACGGGAGGACACGGATCATGTTGACTGATATTGAGATCGCCCAGCAGTGCCGGATGCGCCCCATCACGGAGATCGCCGCCACCGCGGGGATCGATGAGGAATATCTGGAGCAGTATGGCCGCTACAAGGCCAAGATCGATCACCGTCTGCTGGAGGATCGGGCCGACCGACCCGATGGCAAGCTGATCCTGGTGACCGCCATCAACCCCACCCCGGCAGGCGAGGGCAAGACCACCACCTCCGTGGGTCTGGCCGACGGTCTGCGGAAGCTGGGCAAAAACGCCGTGGCCGCTCTGCGGGAACCGTCTCTCGGTCCCGTGTTCGGCGTCAAGGGCGGCGCTGCCGGCGGCGGCTACGCTCAGGTGGTCCCCATGGAGGACATCAACCTCCACTTCACCGGCGATTTCCACGCCATCGGCGCGGCCAACAACCTGCTGGCCGCCATGCTGGATAACCACATTCAGCAGGGCAACGCTCTGGGCATTGACGTAAAGCAGATCACCTGGAAGCGCTGCGTGGATATGAATGACCGCCAGCTCCGCCACATCATTGACGGCATCGGCGGCAAAATGCAGGGCGTTCCCCGGGAGGACGGCTTTGACATCACCGTGGCCAGCGAGGTCATGGCGGTACTGTGTCTCGCCAGCGGCATCACCGATCTGAAAGAACGGCTGGGCCGTATGATCGTGGCCTACACCTATGACGGCAAGCCTGTCACCGCCCACGATCTGAAGGCCGAGGGCGCTATGACCGCCCTGCTGAAGGACGCTCTGAAGCCCAATCTGGTGCAGACACTGGAGGGTACGCCCACGCTGATCCACGGCGGTCCCTTTGCCAACATCGCCCACGGCTGCAACTCCGTCACCGCCACCCGCATGGCCCTGAAGCTGGGCGATTACGCTGTGACTGAGGCCGGCTTCGGCGCGGATCTGGGCGCGGAAAAGTTCCTGGACATCAAGTGCCGTCTGGCGGGCCTGCGGCCCAGTGCCGTGGTGGTGGTAGCCACTGTCCGGGCACTGAAAAGCCACGGCGGCGTGCCCAAGGCCGAGCTGAACCACGAGAATCTGGACGCTCTGGAAAAGGGCCTGCCCAATCTGCTCCATCATGTAGACACCATCCGCAACACCTTCCACCTGCCCTGCGTGGTGGCGGTCAACGCCTTCCCCACCGACACGGAAGCCGAGCTGCGGTTGGTAGAGGACAAGTGCCGGGAGCTGGGTGTCCGCGCTGTGCTGTCCGAGGTCTGGGCCAAGGGCGGCGAGGGCGGCAAAGCTCTGGCTGCCGAGGTGGTACGCCTGTGCGAGGAGCCCTGCCCGGAGCAGCCGAGCCCGGAGGAGTTCACCTTCGCCTATCCCGACAACACCTCTCTCATCTATAAGCTCAACGCCATTGTAAACCGGGTCTACGGCGGCGCGCAGGCCGTCCTGACCCCCGCCGCCCAGAAACAAGCCAAGCAGCTCTTTGATCTGGGCTTCGGCGATCTGCCGGTGTGCATGGCAAAGACCCAGTATTCCCTGTCCGACGATCCCACTCTGCTGGGTGCGCCCGAGGGCTTCACCGTCACCGTGCGGAACCTGAAGGTCAGCGCCGGCGCCGGGTTCATCGTAGCCCTCACGGGTGACATCATGACCATGCCGGGTCTTCCCAAGGTCCCCGCTGCCGAAAAGATCGACGTGGACAAGGACGGAAAGATCACCGGATTGTTCTGAGGCATGGTCATGCCGCCGCAAATGCGGCGTACAAGCGTTTCGCAAAGTGACACCTTGAAATTGCCCAGATTCATTTCGGGCAATTTGAGTGAAATCGAGGGGCCCCGTGGGACCTGCCCCATGGAGAAACATCCAAAGCAAAGCATCACGCAAGCGTTGCAAAGCAGCGGGCCAAGCAGCAAGAATAAGTGCAGAAAAGGCGGGCGCATCTGAACCGATGCGCTCGTCTTTGTCCGCTTTTATATGCAAAAGGCGCAGCCTATTCAGGCTGCGCCAAGGGTTCTTCGTATGCTATATCTGCTCTCCGTCTGCTTTTACCGGAATCGGATATTTCATTCAAATCAGGTAATTCGCCTTCCGCTGCCTGTACTCCGGGACCATTCCCCGATTGCGGGACATCCGTTTCCAGTTTGGGTTCAGGGGGCCGGAAGGTGCCGTCCAGCTTCTGAAAACAGCGGCGGTAACCGAGGAGCTTCTTTACGACAATGCCTTTACTCTATGGACCGGATTGCAAAAGGTCTGGAAGCAGACGGCATCCTCACCGGCGCTGGCAAAACAAAATGGTGGACCAGCACCATCAACAAGATCCTGCACAATGAGAAATATATCGGCGATGCGCTTCTACAGAAAACCTACACCATAGACTTCCTGAATAAAACCAGAGTGAAGAACAATGACATTGTTCCGCAATACTATGTGGAGGGCAACCACGAAGCAATCATTCCAAAGGACATCTTCTTGCGGGTACAGGAAGAGCTGGTACGCAGGCGAGTGGTCAAAACCAGTGCCAATGGCAAAAAGCGCTCCTACAGCTGCAACCACTGCTTTGCACAGATTGTCATTTGCGGCGAATGCGGTGAAATGTTCCGCAGAATTCACTGGAACAATCGCGGCTGCAAATCCATCGTCTGGCGCTGCATCAGTAGACTGGAGCCAACCGGACAGGAATGCCACGCAAGAATCGTCAATGAGCCGGTATTGGAGAATGTGGTAGTTCAGGCGATTAATACGCTCCTTGGAGATAAGTCCACCTACCAGGCGCAGCTCCAGCAGAACATTGCAAAGGTGATCCGAATCGCTCAGCAAAATACCGCTGATGGTATCAACGAGAAACTGCAGGAGCTTCAGAAAGAGCTTCTTAAGAAGGCCAATAACAAAGAGGCCTGTGATGAGATTGCCGACGAGATCTTCAAACTCCGAGAACAGCGAGAAAAATGTACGGTTGACACAGCTGCCAGGGACGCACAGATTGCAACAATTAATGACCTGCAGGACTACATCAAGCAGCCGCGCACTGACCTTGCTAAATTCAACGAAACATTGGTAAAACGCTGGCTCAAGCAAATCACCGTCTGGGAAGACCATTTCACAGTGGAGCTCAAGTCCGGACTGAAAATTGATATTGAAGGATAATGTCCTTAGACGCACGAAACCCTCCCCGCCATGATGGTTGAGAGGGTTATTTTTAGTTATTCATCTTTCTTTCCGCTGCGAGGATATGCCTCTTTCTCTATCCACACACACTCACCATTTTTGATATAATGCTGCCCATGAGATCGAACGGTATGTTCTTTTGGTGATGAACGTTCCGCCGAAGTATCTGTATCTACGTCACCAGTTAAAATTTCATCATAGCTATCATCAAAAGTGTCGCTTCCAGTCCGTGATGTTGTATAACTATAATCACCTGAACTGCTATCTCCAGAACTAGAGCGTCCACCGTTTGCTACTGCATCTGCAGCGGCTGCCAATCCAGCTACACCCACCGCCTTAACTATTCCCGTTAGAACGGGATGACGATTAGAAAAATCAACTACTGCTTTAAAGGCCTTTTTGACCGTATTTCCAAAACCTCCAGATTGCTTGATATCGAGTTTTGGATTACTTACCGGTTTTATAGTTCTTGTTTCCTCTTCTGGTTTAATTTTAGATGTTTCTTCCGTTTCAACCTTTTCTATCAGTTCTGTTAATGTTTCTTTTTTTTTCTCTACAGTTATGCTTGGCTTCATTATCGGCTCAGGCAAGTGGATTACTTCACACGGAATAAATGGGCCATCACCAAAGTCAAATTTTTCTTTAGTTACTGGATTATAATACCAGTTTGTTGGATTTCTCCAGTTTCCGTTATGAGCCTCTAAATGCTCAGCTCTTGTAAGGAACTGAATGTTTCCGGGGTCTCCTTGATATTCCGGATGCATTTCAGCGCTCTTCATATGCTGACCTTGAAATGCAACGCCATCGTCATCATAAGCTTTGCCTTTTTCAATAATATCTTGCTGTTGTTTTGGAGTCCACTCTCTTGTTCCTTTACCTTCCTGAACAAGTTCTTGTTCCTTATTCCAAGCAGCAAGTATCGCTTTATTGGATTCTGCTGTTCGTCTCGACATTGAATCAACCTCCTATGCCAAGCAAATCATACAGGTCATTCAAAAAAGCTGTGAAATCATCATAGATTTCATCATCTTCAATTCTTCCGGCTTCCTGATTATAAATAGCGATTTTTTCACCAGCTTTTTCACAGAGAATAGGGTCTCCTGATGCAAGTGCACCGATGACGATATAATCTTCACTAGGTCTGTTATTGTTATCTACATCAATTACAGGTTTATGCTCAATACCATATAACTGAATACCTGCTGGTAAGAAAAATTCTCCACCATCAGAGAACAACAGCCATTCCTTGAATTTTGTAGGAAGCTTTACACTACGCTCCTTCTCAAATTCTGATATCTTTTCTTTTGTTGTTTCTTCAAGAAAACTCATTTTCCCCTGTTCGTTGAATTTATCCACAATCAATTTTAATTCTTCGGAAATCATCTTTGTCACACTCCTTATACAATTTTCTTATTTCGATAGAACCTCTAAGTAGTTAAATAACGTATTCAGTCTTTTAATTTCTTCGTTATATATCGCTTCTTGGTCATTAAAGCTTTGTACTCCAAGTGTAGAAACTATATGCTGCTTTGTATCAGAAATCTTTTCCGCGGAAAGCAAGTGGTCTAATAATATTCTATAATCATGAAGAATATATAATGGAGACATTACTGATGCTATATCTATGTTATCTACCGATAATGAAAGTTTAACCAAAATCGCTTCTATCAGCTTAATTGATTGCCACGATGTGTATTTAGCATTTCTTTCAGAATAATCATATAGTAGTTCATACAATTTTCTCATCTCGCTAACGTTAAACCCTTCAACAAGAATCTTATCGTAGGCATTTATAACTTCTGCAACTGCAGTCTCGGTAAAAACAACCGGTCTCTTAACCTTTTTCTCATGTTCCTGACACTCATCGGTTAAATGCGATAAATCGACGGAATGCTTTTTCTTTATGTTTGAAATAAATGCTTCTTTGTTTATCAAGATTCTTTTTTCGATTATAGGCTCACTAAATACGCATTTCATCTGGGCTTGATAGAATTCAGAATCAATCAATAAATGGTCTGATGGAACATTAAATGGTTTCAATATCCCTTTTGTTTTATCATCCATATCATCGATATCGCCAAGCCACATTATCAATTTTCCATTAGTATTAAATCCAAATGGAACATTCCATTCATACTGATACAGTCCTGAAAAATCTTTCTTCGCAATATATCCGTAGCTTTCTGAGAATATTTCCACTTCATATTCTGGCATGGTCAAGAAAAACACTAGAGCTTCCTTTTCAAAATATACTGGGGTCAGGAAACCTTTGACAGAATGCTCTTCATCGTAACACAAACCGGGAATATTGTAATAATCCCTATGGTCATAATCGTAATTTTGCTCAGTACAATATTCAAATTTTTTCTTATAGCCAGTAGTATGAAATTCACCTATAGTCTGGTTTTCCTTAACAGCAGTTCTATATGCGCCATCAATCATCTGTTTCGTATGTTCAGGCAAGAACTCATTTCCACATTTTTTACAACGCAATACAAGAATAGGAGAAAAATGCAAAATCCTGCCTTCGATAGTACAAGTTAAATCTGTTTCAATAAGCTCACAACATCCATTACAGTTGGAGCACTCATCAAACCTATAGGTCTGATATTCTGTTATAAATTCATCGTATGAAGCAAAGCAACATTCCACAGTTACCTCTCCTCCCAATATCTATTCCACTGTCCGAAAATGCTATTAGTATCGAGTTGCCTGATTGGTTGTCAGCCCTTTTCGTTTTCTAAAAATCAGCCCGAAATGCCTGACATCTAATCCACTGTCTCAAATCGCGGCATCTAATCCGAGGTCACAACCTGACACACATTTTGCAGTAGATATGTTTCCATATAAGAAAACCGAGCTTTTTCAAGAGTTAGACTTCTATTCCCAACTTCCGAAAAAGCCCGGAAATACGCCGTTTTCTGGTTCTTATTTATCTTTTCTTGACATCAAAACCACCGTTTCCACATGCCATGAGTGTGCAATTTAGATGCACAACCCTTGGCTTTCCGTTAAGCCTTGGATTCAAAAAATGACACAATGATCCCTTTTGGGTCCTGTAAAAACGGCATACTTCACCCAGATGCACCTGCCACAGAAAAGATTAGAATTGATTTCTTAGACGAGCCTTTGATTGGCTTCGATTTGATTTGAAATCTGCTCTTTACTATGGCAAATATCGCTACTTGCAATTGTACCATAGTTTTGCTTTTTCGGATAGATTATCCGAAATCAAAATGGGCAGAAGAAAGCCCCCAAATCATATGTGACTTAGAGGCTTGATTCCAACCATTTTAGCTATTATAGAAATTCTCCTCATTACAACACTCATTTTTATTGGGAATATAATCAAATGCACATATTATTCTACTTCTTTGAACTATATCTCCTCTGGCAATACAATTTCCTTTAGCACATCCTTCTATTGGCTTAAAATTTTGGCAAGAACTACATCGCCTACGCTCCTTTTTCATTCCATGCCCATCACATCTAATCATTTCATAGCCTACAATATATTTTTGCAACTCATCTTCCGATATTGTCTTCTTTAGCACATCTCCTCTTTCATTTTTCAATTCGAAATGAATTTCCTTGCCATTCATATCTGATTTTAAACCAATGTTATTATTTAATAAACCTTCCTCATTTAATGCATCTATTTCTTCGCAATCAAGATTTTCAACAAAGTCCAATATATCTCTCATAATCGATACCGATAATCCATAACCACCATAATTATATTCATAAAATAAATTTCCATAATATTCACCCTCTTTTAAGGTTATCGCTATCACATAATCTCTTGACTTATAATCATCTGATAAATCATGATACATCTTATTTTTCTCCTCATGCTGATACTTATATTGATATTCTTCTCGATATTGTTCATTAAGAATTTTATCATGAGCGGCATCTTCTACAAATTTTAAATGCATTGCATCTATTCCATTTTGCTTAAACTTTTTAATGGTTTCACTTCCGTAAAATTCATAGAATTCCTCTCTGCATTGTTTTAATGCCTCAAGCTGCGTAGATAGAAACCGGTCAAAAAAACTTTCCGGAATATGTAATCTACTTGAAAACTGCTTTTTTCTCTTGTCTATTGTCTTTCTTGTCCTAGCATATCCAAGTACTCCTATTGATACACCTAACACCCCTGCCAATTCCCAAGGTGTTACTTCATAAACTTTCTCTATTGCGTCATAAATATTGATTTCAATTCCTATTCCTTGATCATCTTTTCTTAAAAGATCCATAAACTTATCATAACTAATATGGCATCTTCTATAGGGTTCTTTAATATACCATGGAGCATTGTCTATGATTTCTGAATAATATTCCAAGGATGCTCCCCAGTCATCACACTCTGTAATATTTTGATAATTTTTTTTACTATTCTCAGCGCAACAACTTTTATTCGAGCCGAATTCACACGTTTCACATGTCATATTTAATTTCATCTTTATACATTCCCTTTCGTCTTTTCAAACTTAGAGCATCATGCTAAACATTTCTCTTATATTACCCAAAATATCTAAGCACATTTTATCACAGCGTATCTTTCCTGGAAATGACATTTTGATAAAAATGGGCAGAATAAAACTTCCAAATCCTGTAGACTTGAAGGTTTTATTCTACTCATTTCTTGTAGAAGGAGCTTAATTACATAAAATTTCTATATTCATAAATCATTCCTTCATATTGTGGCAATAACCAGCCTACTTTTGCTATTGCGTTGAGAGATTGCTGTCAATACTTCTGAAACCAATTTTCCATAACACCCTATACTATTATCAAGCATATTTACCTCCGCAGTATTTCGAATTAATATATCCTATTTTACCACAGTATTAAAGGAATTTCATTATACCTCCAACTCCTTTTCCATTCTTTTTGCTATTTTCATAAAATAGTCTCTGTCTTCAATAAAGTGCATATCTCCAACAGCATCACAATCGTTCAAGACATGTAAAACACTCGTAACCTGAGCATTGCTGTTCTGATTAGTAACTAATGCTTTTACTACCTTTTCAAACTTTTCTTTACCGTTCTTATATGTAGCCAGCATCATCTCCAAGTCTTCTATGGTCATGATATAACATCTGCTGTCATCAACAAATATCTCTGGTATCGAAGACATCACTATTTGCGTATTCGTCATACTCTCATACAGCAAAAAAATTTTAATAACCGGCTTTTGTCCCTGATATTCCTTTTCAGACATTTTAAGTTGTTCATGTGCTTCTAAAATATTTCTTTTGTAAAATGTATCAATCTGTTGAACATCTGGTGCCTGTTGCTTTGCCTTTATTCCAAGCAGTCCTGATTTCAATTCAAACAAGAATACCGCATCCTCAAATTCTACAAAGAAATCCGCACTCTTTTTGTCTTGTTCTGGGATTTTGTGCCACATATCTTCTGTCAGGTAAATCTCAGCCAGTTCCATAAAATATTCTTCGAACATTCTGCCAAAAGCATTAATGAACCCGGTTCCCTTACCATTCTTATAATAATAATCTCGAATTAACCAATATAAACCATCTGCAAAGAGCATCTGTACCAAATACATACTGACCATAATCGGCTCTTTGTTCTTTTGAGTAATCACAAAAGGTTTGCTATAAAACAATTGTTTCTGTATTGGAGACTTCCTTACATCATCATATGTAACAGAATAATAATTAATAATTTTCTCCAAATTCTCTTTAGTGAGTATGCTGTTTGCCCCGTGCTTATATAAATCATCCTCTGCCCCTAACGGATCGGGACGCTCACTGCATAACCACAACAAATAAAGTACATTGGTCATAAACTCGTCTGCACTCATACCAAACAATTCTTCTGTAATTTCATTTATATCTACAATCTCATCCCTGCTAATTTTACTTGAGCCAAGCAAAATATGATAATTTCGGCTAAAGCTCTGGTATGTCCATGCTAAATTCTGATACTTAAACTGTTCATATGTCATGCCCATCATAAACTTAAATATATCAGGCAATTTTGCATCTTTGATATATTCGCTATTGGAATGTTCATTCTCATATCCTCTATACAAATTTACCACCGTCCCAGCCTTTTCTCTTGTCATAATTTCTTTTCTGTAATCATTTGCACTGACTATAGAAACATACGCCATATCTTGAATATCCCATGCTGACAACATTACCTGCACTTGCCGATGTATAAATCCATGTATGATAGCATTCAATGGAAATGTAATACTACACTTTAATTCATCTTCTGACTTATTTTGCTGATTCTTATATAGTTCGATTGATATTTCTGAGAAAAAATAGATAAAATCTCTTGTCGAATAATTCTTAATAAAACTCACAAAATCTTTCAATTAGTATCCACCTTTCCTATCATCTACCTCTGTGTCCGGTGTAACCTTCATGCGATGCAGATGCTTCACATAGTCCTCAATGTCAAAGGCATTTTTCGGGTCAAAATCGGACAGCTCTTTGTACCGCTTGTGCTTTGTTATATCAAACTTATCTGAGAAAAAAGGTCTCACGCCCCTAAGCTGCATGATACATTTTCCGCCATCCATAACCGCTATCTCATCCTGACTCATAAGCTCTTTTCCGGTCTTTTGATAATTCAGACTGTATTCATGGCTCACTATGATTCTATCTCCATTCTCTCTTGGTGCATTTTTATATGCTTCCATTATATGATTTACTTGCCCAAATTGTAGTTCTATCATTTGAGTTGCCATTTTGTTTATATTATATGGCATCAAATAGAACTTTTCACCTCCACATTTTCGACGAACAGTATCTACAATGCCAAATGAATTTTCTACTACAATATTATTTTTGTAATACATATCATTATTATCAAAACAATATATTTTCAACAGATATGCTAATATCAAAGATGACAATTTATACACATATGGTATTCTGATGTATTTTTCAATCAATTCTATATCAGTCTCTGACAATTTATTACATGAAATTTCATTAAAATCAAAAGCACAATCTAATACTGGTGGTTCAAGCATACATAATGGTTCAAAACTTTTTCCATCTAATGATAATCCCTCATATACTGTACGACCATATTTTTCATGAATATGAATAAAATCAGTTTTAATGTCTTCCTTTTGAGAGAATTTGGATTTTCTGTAGCACTGTCTACGAAACAAGTATGTATAATCACCAAATATTGCTGATAAATCATCCAAACATGCATTTTCATATGATATCTTATAAGCACTACTCTTTTCCGCAAACGATTCTATAGAATTAATCGTCCATACTCCTTGCTTCCTCCAAAATATTCCAAATAAAAGAGGTTCGTTTTTCTGACATGAATATTTCTTTAAAACATCATATTTATATTTTTGCAATTCATGTGTCTGTTTGTCTCCATCAACCAATTTTACCTCAATCAAGACACATGATGTATTCGTTTCGCTTCCTGCTTCAAATGTAATTTCATAATCTGAAACTTGTAATTCTTCTTTGCTTTTTTCAGGAAATTGTTCTTGTCCTAAAGGAACTACAGTTTTTACCCAAGGCAAAAGAGAAAATATACGCATAAATAAATCCTCAGCAGCATAGCCCTTTTCAAATCTATGATATTTTGGTATCAATGACTTATCTGAAACTGTTCTTTCTAAAAGTTTTACTATTTCCTCATCACTCATAGGGCTTTCATTATCCCTAGCTCCTTTTGCAATATCATATACATTTCTAATTGCTTGTATAGAATTCGCCATAAAATCATCTCCTATAATTTGATTCAACATACTTTATCTAATTAAAAAACTACTACAAAATTCGGCAAAAACCTTGCCATCTTCAAACTTCACATCATCAAGCAACAACGCCTGAAACAAAACATCCCCTACATTATCCAGTCTTACCATCCCATACTCTTTTTCTGTAAGCCCTTCAACCTGCATATCCTGCAAAGCAGCTTCTTTTCTTACCACCAGACAATGCGTATACAATGCCCTGATATATTTGTCTGACATCAGAAAGGCATATGTTTCATTCCCTTGATATTTATATCGGCACTTTTCCAGATTTTCTTGCGGTATATCGAAATAATATCTGACCGTTTCCAGATATACATCTCCATTATACTGCGGCTTTAGCTTCTTTGCATACCTTTTGATTGTTGCAAATATATTATTTCTTTCTATGGCTGTCTTGGTTCTCTTAAATACAGGCTTTTTCCCACGCAAGTCCATATAAACATTATTTAGGATAGTCTTTCCGGCATACTGCTGGAAATCACCTATCCGCAGCAAATACGATAACACCTCCAGCAATTTCTCTTTTGATGTTATTTCCTGATACGAATAATTTCCAAATTCAATATGATCCAGTTTCAAAGGGCAGCTCCCCCTTCGCAATCTCACGCTCCATTGCTCTATTTTATAAAACACTATATATTGTGGTATATTTCAAGTATAAAAAAAGCAGGTATATTTCAACCTGCATTTTTCTATTCTGCTTCTTTCAAGCTGTTATATATTTCATCCGAGAAAATACCAAGTACTTTTCTCTTCATTTCATCATTGCTTAGTAATAAGCTGAATCAATAATTTTAATACAAAACTGCACCCACAATATCCCTGAGTGCAGTTTTGTATCAATCAATATTCTAATGTTTCTCC
>OGGJ01002105.1_pt1 | contig 14613 bp, 18 predicted proteins | sample 1571071 | NCBI WGS metagenome assembly OGGJ01 (sample SAMEA2581954, study PRJEB24529) | metagenome | biome: Human gut stool | place: China | collected 2011
GGAGAAACGTTCCTGATATTGCCGGAGCATCCGCAAATATCATGGCAATCGATTCATCGCTCTGATTATTCCCTATCTGACTATCGGTCAGTGATACATAAATACCTGTTTTAGCCATAATAGTTGTTTTTACAGATTATTCACTTAGGATTTCGATTTCCTTTTCTTCTCGATTTCCTTTTTGGCCTTTTCAATGTCTATTACCGGAGACGGTTCTTTCACTGCGTTTTCATCTTCATCCACATATCTTTCCATAATGGAGGTGAACGCCTCATTATCCGCCGGGCAATTGGTAGGTGTTATCTTTGCCCATTGCATGGTTTTCTTCCCTTTGGAACGCTCGAAAGTGTCTTTGCATCTGTCGGTAGCATCTACTTTAGATCTGAACATGTTCCCGTCAGAGGTGACATATAAAGTGCCGTAAGCATTAACATAAGCGAGAAGCTCAACGAAAAAAGAATCTTTAAATTCAGTTGTTTTCATAATGATTGTTTTTTGTGCGTGTTAGTATAGAATAAACTTAGGTATAGTCCCCTGAATTAAAAGGGGACTATATAGTATAAGGTTTATCCACCTGCTTTTGCAGCCGGAGCGATCAATGCTGTACCGATACCGTCTTCACGGGCAGCACCGCAACCTGTACGGAAGTCCATAGAGAACATCCAACCGTAACGAGTCGGGTCTTGTACCATGTGTACATGGGTGTTACCGATACCGATAATTACCTGTGACGGAAAGAATCCTACGCCCACACCGTAAGCAGTAGCTGCGATACTAGGAGGAGTAGGAGACGAAGGTATATTACCGGAAGAATCCAACGGTGTTCCGTAAAGTTTCGGGTCTACGATAGCATTGGTTGCAGTGTTATACAGAGACACGATAGAACGGGCATGGATTTCAAAGTTGTATGCGGTAGTACCCATCGGACGTATGCTTTCAGTAGGTCTGTTAAGCAAGTTCACGAATGAAGTATCGGAAATCAACTGATTGTAATATACCGAATCCATTACGAGTTCAGGATATTCATAATCGAAGTTGAAGTTTTGGTTACGGAACAAAGTACTCAGGTTAAGAATATCCTGAACCGTCATCTTGGCGATATCACCTGCTGCGGTAGTTGTTGCGGGGAACATTCCTGCCGAAGCGAAATATTCAGTACCCGACATCACTACTTTGTGTTCTGCGGCCGCTGTTGCGATAGTTTGAAGATAGTAGTTATGAGCTGCGTTGCTGATAACCCGTAAGGCTTCTGCCATACCCCAGCTGCGTTTGTCATAATTCAACATATCATCATTGGCCTGTTGGAACAGAGTAGGCTGTAAAGAGAACACCCGGGTAGGAATGGCGATAGCTGCATCGTCATAAGAATACGGGGTAGCTTGATTTATGGGCACGTTGTTTCCGTAATAAACAGCCGGGTTGTATTTACTCTGTACATGGATAGTCCCTGCCTGCGTTGAAGAAATCCGAGGGATTCTGTCAGCGAAAGAGTTTACTGGGAACAAAAGGCGGAAGAACATCCCTATCCAATTGACAGCCGCCAAATCGGGGTCTCCTAAGAAAGGATATGTTTTACCACCTGCTTGCAGCATTTCCTGATCATTTACAATAGCTGACAGCATTTCTCCGAAACTCATTTCTCCACGTTTCGGGTTTGAAATTCTCACCTTGCCCAAAGTAGCCATGAGCTTTTCATCATTGAGCATTACGGATGAAATTTCCTTCAGGTCATCTTGTACCGAAAGGAGCTCTGACTGTGTGGCTTTAGCCGATAGCCGAGCCATTCTGATCACTTTCGAAGCTTTCGATTTGTCCGAAAGATAATCGTTCAAAGAAGCGTACTCACTCATAATTTGTCTTGATTTTTCTAAAGATAATGTTTTTTCTTCAGGATTTACACTCAATTTTTCCTGTTCAGGTTCTTTTTCAGTTTCGGCAGAAAGACTTTCTTCGGTTTTCTCTACCGATTCCTCCTCCTTCTGCTCTTGTGCGCCCAATTCTTCTTCCTTTTGGGTTTCCTGTTCTTCTTTCTTTCCGATAAGGGATGAAAGCTTATCCTCTATACGGGAAAGAATGCCGCTTAACCCTGAAGAAAGATTCTCTTTTTCTACGGCATTTTCAGGAGTATTTTCCTGACCATGCTCTGTCGATAGTTTTTCTTTTTCTTCCATATCCAAATAGTTATTGATTTCAGCGTCGAAGTCGGCACTAAGTTGTTCTACCTGTTGGGATTCGGTAATGCAGAACTCAACGGGCAGACACCCTAACTTGGCGTTTTTCTCTCTTATGGCTACGGCATCCTCATTAGACGGAATTGCTACCAAAGAAATCTCGTACACTTCAAATTTGGTAGTGAATTTTTTCCCTTTACGTTCTGCAAATTCTACTTTTCCGGCTATTGAGACAGCATTATAAGAGCCTTCTTCATACATCTGTTTATATTTCTGTCCCTCTTTTGTAGAAGCGAATACGAGAATGCCCTCCCATCTCTTTTTCTGCGTATTCAGCTTTATATCCTTAACACTCCCGATAGGATTATCCCATTGGAAATGCTGCAACATAAGTACGGGATTCTTGCGGTATCTACCCCAATCGAGGCTGTTGTTCATTACCACATAACCCCTGTCGTTTACGGATTCGTTAGATAATACTTGTACAATCATACTTTATAAATTTTGCCATTCGTCCAATTTAAGCAACTCTTCAAGAGCATCCCCATAGTACAAAGGGTAATTGTTGCTGCCCTCATACAAGGTTACGGGGACTAATCGTTCATATTCTTCCTTATGGATAAGCGTCTTACTCCCGTCAGAGTTTCTCCTCCTGTACATAAGATCCTTATCGAAAGGAACTAATTCTATTGTGGGTACTACATACATCGCTATCATAATTTCATTCCGTTAAATTGCTGACTTGCTTTATAGTTGTGTTCAATTTCTTCATCCGTCAATCTTTTCGTATATATAAGGAAATCATATACTTTTAATTTACAAGTATATCTCTGAGGATTATTATAATAGTTTCCTGCACCCAAACAAGCATTGTATATATATGTCGGATCATCTTTTAAGCCATTGGTATTTCCAAAATAGATATTTAAAATACCCGTTTCAGCAGTAAAATCTTTTGTATATTTTTCCGTTCCTAAATCGGTACCGTTGTAATACCCATAAGAATTATAGCCTGCAATTTTCCCATTATATATATTTCCTAAAGGTGACCTATCATTCCCTACTAATGATGTTTGGCTATTATATGGAGACTCTTTTGTATTTACAATATCTTCACACACAAGAAGTACAGATTTTGCAGTGACGTCTGTCCATCCGTCATTGCTTTTTCAACCCTTGAAAAGTCATCTACCCCGTCATATTGGATATATCCGTCTCCGTAACCTGAATCGACTGTATATGCAAAGTTTTTATTTTCAAGGTCGTTCCCGTTGCCGGATAGATCCGGAAGAATGTTTTTATTCTCATCCGTGTTGCTTCGTCCCCTTCCGGTATAATAGGCAACAAGCCCATTGCGGATATAATTGAATATTTCCGTTACCTCGCATTCGGTTACGATTCTCGGATTTACATCATCTTTGACCGTGCTTATCCATGTCTGGTTATCGTAAGTAGGGATATCCCCCACATTTATCTCTGTTTGTGATTCATTTTCAAGTACATATGTAAATATGGTAGATTCATCCTCTATCATTGCCTTAAGATCGGATTCGGTCGGATAGTCGTTTACATCATACACAAGATAGAATCCGGATCTAAGAGAATTCGTATATACCCCATATACATTATTCCACTTATTCGATGTGGAATCCCCTGTATAATAGAATTTATTGCTGTAAAATACGGTTGCTGAAGGAGTTCCAGAACCTTGTTTTACAGAACCGTTTACCCTTACGAATCTCAAATCCCCGTTCGTTTCCTGTTCAGAGAATGAATTTACCGTGAATCCCCTGCTTATCCCTATTCTTTTGTGCAGCGTCCATTTTGCTGCAGCTCTATCATAGGCTACTTCATCCATTGTCCCATATACTGATCTTAATATGCCGTCTGAGGATGCGTTGGTAAGGGATTTTCTGATATCTATTTCCAAAGAGACGCTGTTTTCGGAATCTCCGGTTAGAAGTGTTATAGTGTTGTCACCCACTGACTGTATTTCTATCGGGGAGAGAGGTGTAGCCTCTCCGTTCTGATAGCTTTTCCCGTGAATGGATAATGATTTTATCTTATCCGACCCTTGTACGGTATTCCATACCGGGAATTTCTCTCCGGATGCGGTAACGGTTACGAGTCCCGGGTCAGGTCTTTCCCCATGAGCCCCTTGCAGGGTTATGAAAAATTCCTGCAAGGGTACTGTTGGGAACGTGGAAAGCTGGTCTGAGAACAAATTGCATGAAAAAATAAAAGAGAATACATCGATGTCCTTGCTTAGGTTTTCGAGTACCCCTACCTGTGTATATGTAGACATTCCCTTATACATGATATTCAGGCCGTTAACATTCATGAACTGCTTGAAATACGTGCTTTGCTTGTTATTCCACAGTTCATCCCTTAGTTGGTACGCCCAATCTCTTCTATCCTCATATATCCCGTCATCTTCCGACATGGTATAGTTCAGGAGATCGTCCATATACCGGATATGTATATTTATGCTGTCCAATATATTCCCGGATATGAATACGGTAGGATCTTCAGAGGGGGCAACGGTAATCAGGATTGCCGGCAGGGAAGTATTTACCGTAAAACGTCCTTCTACGGTATTTGCGGTATATACGGGGATATTGTTGTTCTTGACTACCTCCGTACTCCTTAAAAACTCTGCTATGCACTTTGTAAGCGACCCTATCATGCCCGAAATTATTATTCTGCCACTAAAATAAGTATAAAAACGAATAAAAAAAATTATTTGAGGAATTTTTTGATAGTCCTATCTATCTCTCTATCAACATCCCTCATGGTTTTTGTGCCTATCCCGGCGTGTTTTCTTGCCGGGATGCGTGGTGCAGGGCGGTTGATGCCATATCTTTCCTGAATCCAACGCCCTTTTGTCTGTCCGCCTTCGTTCTGCACTTTAGCATAAGGGACATTGGACTGTACGCCGACCTTTATGTTGAATCCTCCGAGACGTTTTACGTATGTTTTATAGCTGTTGTACAGCCTTCTTGTGCGCAACAGCTTCTTGTATCCGAGTTTCCTTCCGGAAGGTGTTTTCAGTATGTCATATCTTCTTTCCGGCCACCTCTCGAACTTGCCGTCATTGGTATAACCCTGAGCACGAAAGTTCCGTTGGGTCTCTTTTACCATATTCTCGGCGATTCTTATCGGCATATTGAATCTCAGTTCATATCCGAGCCCTTTTACCTGCGATATGAGGTCATTTATGGTTCTCATCCGTCTTTTCCTTGCTGAAAATGTCCCCTATTTTCGCCATTGCAGAAGAATACCATGACTTATTCTGCACTTTAGGGTTGAAATCGCTCTTATCGAGTCCTACTCTTTCAAAGAAAGAGCGAGAAAGCCGTATGCCTTGTTTGCTTGCGGCATCGGTTATCACCTTGAATTTCTCCATGGATATGGTTTTATCCGGAATTATGTCCACATATTTGTCGGAGAGATCGACATTTGATATGAGACGTCTCAACTTAGGCATATAGATAGTCCGGAAAGCGGTAAGACATCCGCTTATATCCTCTTTCTTTTTGTCTTCATAGAGCTGCAAATGAGCCTCAACAAGGTTTTCGGAGTTGGTGTTCTTCTCGGTAGAGCCCAAGAGCGTACCTCCGGTAACCAGCTGCATTATCTCGCTGAAACGGCTCATGATATTTTCCTTGAAGGTACGGAAAGCTTCAGGAGCGGCGTTTATCATGTCGGATTTCATCTCCACGTTGTACATTCTCTCCCCTTTGTTGTATTTATTGGACTCATAAGGGGAAATGAGGATTGCGGTAGGGTTGTCCAACTGTCTTGCCAAGCTTTGGGCGAGGTTTTTAGAGGTCTCGTTCCCGGCCTGATATCCGAGCGTTGTTCTGGGATATGAGCTTCGTGTAGCGAAGATAGACCAGTTCATGTAGGATTGCTGTATATCGATCATCGCCCTCGATATCTGGAGGAGCATACCGAACATGAAATCCTGTTCGTCATAAGGCTGTATGAAGAAAGTGTTGGCGTAATCGTCTATATCGGCCACCTGATCATAATCGTATGTCATGCTTCTCACCGCCCTGTTCTTTATGTCTATATTCCTTAACGGGAAATCCGCCACCCGGTCATTCTCTATGTCTATCTGTGGCACTCTGATGCCATAGAACAGAGACATGCCGTATGATCTTACAAGGAATTTAAACCATTTCGTGGTGCATATCCTGCCTGTGGCCTCATCATCCACCGTACCGTCCGCATTTCGGATTACAAACTCATGATTCATCAGGGGAACTATTCGTTTATCCATTTGTGAGACGACAAAGGGGGAGGACTGTACCACCCATGAATACAGAGTGTCAAGATAGGTCATGTCAGAATAGTTCATCGCCCTGTTATAAGCTTCTCTCCAATAACGAGGGGTGAAACGGAAATCATAGAAATTGGGGAGATACTGACTCTCTATCCCCGTTATACCCACTTCATAGGGTATCTGTATAGGATTAATATCCGGCTGATGGAATTTTGTCATAGCTTAACCAAAATAAGTGTTTTCATCTGTATATACCATACCGTAAGCATCCGGGTCTTCCTGCGTAGGCGCATTGTACATCACCGAAGTGCCGTTCTTCAAATCCTCCACAATGCCGCAAACCTGCTTGTATTCGTTGTATAAAGGTTCACTGATGTTTGAGGATATACCCGCAAAATAGAAAGAAGTGAGGACAACGACCATATAATAGAGGGTAGGATCGAAATCTTCCGTGTCCCTCTCCGCCTTTAAAGCATTGTCTATGTCCCATTTACCCTGCAACTCACGCTTAAGATAACCTACCGCATTCAAATAGGCATTGTCCAAAGCATTGGGATTCATCGCCTTAGTATTTTTTATCGTTATGGGCTGAATCCACGTCTGAATGTCCGTCTCTGTTATAAACATGGCTTAAACTTTTATTAATTGTCCGTCAACAACGCAATATATATCCGAAATCTTCCTGTTCTCCGTATCATGAGTTATCTTGTACCGGTTTATAAGGGATGTCCCCTTGGCCACCGCATCAGGAATATCATCCTTCTCATTGGAGGAATAAGAGAAATTGATGAACTGATCAACAGCCAAATCCCCCATCTCCGTGTCCCTCATCTCCTCGTTGAACCAAAAACGGTGATTCCTGAACATGGGCTCTAATGTAGACTCAATGTTCAAAAACTTGTTGCCGTTGTTCCTGTTGTCCTTCTCTATCGGAAATATAACCCCCTTCTCCTCCTCAAAGGCCGTTATCGTATCCTCGAAATCAAAAGGAATCTGCTTATTCTCTATCACAATGTCAGGCGGATAGGGAGGCATCATGTACAAATCATACAATCCCTCCAGCATCTCATATGTACTCCCCTGTACAGCATATACCCCTATCAACCATACACTGTTATTCGTTATGCCTAAAAGCACTACCGCCTTGTAATCATTCTTTGCCGTGTCCTTGGCAGAAGGGTCTATGTAGATCAAAAGCTTCCTGAAACTCTCCCAATCAGGCAATTTCCCCCAATTGATGCACGTGAAAATCTCTCCCTCACTCTCATCATAATAATCCCCCTCCAAAAAGCGCTTTCTGTCCATCCTCGAAGCATTCTCCAAAGTTGCCCTGTACTCAGAGGATATGTTCCCGTCATTATCCCCCATACTGAACTTTATAACAAAAAACCTGTCCGTAATACTCTTGGGCAAACTCTTATTCGTACCTATCTCCTCATGCTTGAAAAAGCGCTTATAATTCCAATGACTCTTCAAAGACGGATTCAACGCAAACAACATGTAATTGGGAAAATCATCCTTCAATAACTGACATAATCGACTGTATAACTTACTTATCGGCTGCCACGTCAACTCACTGATCTCATCCGCAAAAATATGACCCCACTCGGTAGATAATATCGTGTCATACTTGCTGCTCGCATCCTTACTGTTCTTCCCCATCATAGAGAAAAACTTTATGTAATGGCCATTGTAAAATATCAAAGACTGCTTGCTGTTTATATACCTGCAAAACTTCGTCCCCCTTACCCGTAAGACATCTATACTCGATAACTTGTTATGTGTGGCTATCGCTTTCAATACAGCAGGTACTGTCTGACTCAACATCCCATCCAACAAACTCTGAAACGTCTTCCGCAATACCAAACAATTCGCCCCATAAACTATACACTGTACTATCAAAAAATATACTATCACAAACGTCTTCCCACTTCGTGACGCCCCGTAAAACAAAAACTCACGATACCTCCTCGACATCAACATGTTATACATGTACGCCTGCTTATCCTTTAACGGTATGTTTAAATCTATCCTCATCGAACTATCTTTATGTCTATCCCGTCTACATCTATATTGCCATCTTCATCCTCTTCCTTGTCTCCCCCCCCTAAACTTACTATACTGCTCATCTTGTTTACAGTGTCACTCGAATTCTTATACAAAGTCACTATCTTGTTGAATACATCCAACTTCTTGCTTATCCGCATTATCTCCTTGTCATCATCACTCGTTATCAATAACTTAGTTAACCGATTAATCTCATCATACAAGTTCAAACATTGCAACATACTCGCACTCTTACCAAACTTGTTGTAAAAATCAGCCTTCTCCTTATCACTGATCTCTACCTTCGGTACATCAGGCAAACTGCGTATCTTCTCCTCCCGCTCTGCCCTCTTCTGCCTTATGATAACATCTTGCGCACTCATAACCACAAATATAACTACTTTTTTTTATTTCGCAATATTTGGGGGAGATTAGTAAGCCCCACACCCCCACCCCTGTTTACCCTGAAAATTAATTCAAGGACAGGCAACCTCGCTCGCTGCGCTCGCTCGTAGTCCTTCGGAACGAAAAAGCAAGGGCTCGAAAGCAAAGAGAAAAGGCTTCATCTCAACCCCTCGTTTTGTTAATATTTTTCACAGAAGCAAACAGCCAGCGACGCACAAAGTTTTCCCATTTCGGTGGCACAACAATCACGCAACACCAATCAGCAAAGGTCGCAACACTCTTTCACGTGTTTTGTTAATTATTGTTTCTCAATCCTATTTGAATCTCTCTGGCATAAGGTGAACCTATAAGTTACCGCTATTTATTTCCTATAACGGAAATAAATAGCTATAGCTTATATATATTATATATATATAGTAATACCTCGGAAATAGGCCTTAATATTGGGTGCTAATCCTTAAATAAAAACCTGTTAAATTAATCTACCCATAAAATGGGATAACCTCAAGGTACAGCTATATGTAAAGGGGGAGCTTTATAAGTTAAAGAACGTAAACCGATATAACAAACAGGGTTAGCCAATAGGCTATATATCAAAGAGATAAGAAAACCACGTGTTAAAATATAGTTAAACACGCATATATATATGGTAGAATGAAAAAGAATGCCTATATTTGTATATACAAAAAAGGAAACAAAACAACTAAATATTAAAGTCATGGTAAAGAATGGGATTATAGCCAAAATGTCAACCGTCGAGGGAACATTATCAGAGAGAGATAAAGCGATGTTCAGGGGCGCAACTTATGTATGTTCAGATGACGCCAAGGACCTGTACATTACATTCAAAAGCACTTATGATTTCGGGAAATTTCTTAAAAATACGCCTAAAATTGATCTCGAAAAAGCGTATGTATGTTACTTTTATGCGCATTTGATAAATGGGAAAGTCATCCGTACGAAAGACATGCCGAGATACTTGATCGGGGGAAATAACTAAAAAAACAACTATGGGAACAAACGCAAAACAACAGAATTATTTCGCCTCTGTATGGGTGGAAGTAAGAGCTACAAAAGGCATCGTAACAACGAAAGATGAAAAGTTAATTTCGAATTGGTACGAAATTAATCCTTCAAGAAAGCCTGCAATTTACCTTAATTTCAAAGATAAGGACACAGCTATAAAATACCTTGAGAACTTCGATAAGAAGCTATCGAAACGTTATGAGTGCCGTATTTTTACAGATCTGCAAATGTACAAAAGCGAAGTAGGTCCAAATGGGCTCGTAAATGGTATTACGAGCAAACAATTAAAAGAGGTGTATTACATTTAAAAATAACTTAGGAATAATAACTAAATATTGGAGGAACAAAACATGAAAATTTATGAATTATCAGAAGCAAAAATCTATGTGGGAACTTATGGCAAGTATAACAACGGTTCACTGTTCGGCGCGTGGCTGGACTTGTCGGATTACGCGGACAAGGAAGAGTTTTACGAAGCCTGCCGGGAACTTCACAAGGACGAAGAAGTTGCGGATTATATGTTTCAGGACTGGGAGGGCATCCCAGAGGCGTTAATTAGTGAAAGTTGGCTTTCTGAAAATTTCTTTGCCCTGCGTGACGCGGTAAAGGATTTGAGCGACACCGAGCAGGAAGCCTTTTTTGTGTGGTGCAATCATAATCTTTGTGATTTGGGCGAGAAAGATAGCTACGACCTTGTGAACAGGTTCAAAGATTCGTATGTTGGAGAATATGATGATGAAGAAGATTTTGCTTATCAAATAGTTGAAGAATGTTACGACTTGCCAGAGTTTGCAAAAACGTATTTCGATTACGAAAAATTTGCAAGGGATTTGTTTATGTGTGATTACTATTTCGAAAGTGGGTTCGTTTTTAGTAGATAAAAAATAAGGAGATAAAAAAAATGAAAAAGAATGAATTAAAATATAAAGAAACAAAAAAAATAGGTGAAAATACCTTTATAGATATAGAAATAGGGCTAAGATATATAAAAGAGAACGGCTATTCTTATTTTTATGCCGTTGGGGATGTGTACGAACTAAAAAGAGCGAGAAAAAAAATAATTTCTTCGGGGTGCATTCATGAGGAAATTTTGAAATATTTCCCGGAATTTAAAACATTTGTTAAGCTGCATGGAAATTCGTCCTATGGGGTGCCTATGCACATGATTTCAAATATAAAATTTTATATTGACAACGACGAAATAGATGTCGTTTGTAGTTCTCTGGGCATCTCGGATGTAATGGCAAAAGAGCTTATTTGTTGGGGTGAGGAAATCGATTATATAAAATATTTTTTAGAAGAAAATGACATCATTTACCATTTGAGAAGTAAGGCTAATAAAGCTATTAAATTATTAGAAGAATTAACAAACGATGAGTTCGAGAACCCCGATGTGTTGGGCCTTTACGATTACATGCCATTGGATAACGACACCAAAGAAAAAATAAAAAAATTGCATGAAAATGGGTATTTTACAATGGATAATGTGATAAAAAGAAGAAATGATAAGATAAGAGAAATCAACTTAAAGATTTTAGAAAACAAAAAGATAAAGTTAGAGAAAGAAAAAAGAGAAATAGACAATGAAATAAAGGTATTGGAATACCTGTGTGATGAAGGCATAAGCTTAAATAATCACGATTATTTAAGATCGGTAAATGTTTTGGCTATAAACTTGTATAAAAACAGAGAAAATGCAATGTCAGAGGACGATTATAACCGATTTTTAAACAATGTAGACTATTCAAAATTACCAACGGGAATTGAATTTGAATTTAATAAAATATAGAACTATGAAAATAAATGAATTATATATATATTATCTCATTTTTTCCGATTTTGTAAGCGGATCAACGGAAGAAGAAAAAAAAGAAATTTTTTCGGGCAAAATAAATGACTTTCGTTCAGATATAGACAAAGATTTGGGGGATGAGACTATACAGGTGTGTTATGACTTGTATTTTGACAAAAAAGGCAAATGTCACAAGTTTAAATACGAAATATATAACATTTATGGAGATGAAGAAATAGAAATCGAGGATGTAGGCAAAGAATGTGCGGAGAGGTTAAAAAAAGAAATTACTAACTTTTTATTGTTCGAATGGTATGAAGTATAAAATAATTGTTCTGTTATTAATAATCATTTTAGGCATGTATATGGATAAAATATACAACGAGGAAGAAAGCAATAATAAAATAGAGAAAATTTACGAGTGTGAGATTTACGAGTGATCAATTATAAAAAACAGAATTATGAATATAAAAGAATCTATTTCCAAAAGCACGGAAACAATAGCTAAAAAGCCTACCTTGAAACCCTTTGAATTACTTAAAAAGAGCCTTACAAAAGGCTCTTATAAAGATAGATTTATAGATATATTGGGAGAAAAAAAGGGAATAGCGATGTGCCAAAATATAATATTAACGGCGTATTCAAGTGCGGAACTACAAAAAGTCGACCCGTTAAGCATTATTTATTCCTCTTTGTGTGCCGCTGTTACAGATTTGTCGCTGGATAAGTCGTGCGGGCAATCTGCAATAATCCCATATAAGGGACAATGCCAATTTCAAATAATGAAGAACGGGTATATAGAATTGGCCTTAAGATCGAATTTGCTTCAAACAATAAATGAAACAAGAATATACGAGGGTGAAATAGAGGTTAACAAGTTTACAGGTGATGTGACATTTCTAAAGCAGTTAAATGATGGTGTATATATCGGTAACCTCGCATTCATACGTTACAAAACAGGCTTTGAAAAGTTCAAATATATGTCCAAAGAGGAAATAATAGAACATGCGAATAAATATTCGCAATCTTTCCGGCTAAAAAAAGGTCTTTGGATCGATGATTTTAATGTAATGGCAAAAAAGACAGTGCTAAAATTATTGTTGAAAGAATTTGCGGCAAAGGCTGACATGAGGGATGTTGTTTCCCCTCTGGAACTCGGGTTGAAATACGATCAATGCACCCCGATAAATGAAGAATTAACACAATTGGAATATTTAGATAGCAATTTGTTATGATACAGAAAATAGTTTTTAAGAATAGAGAAGAATGGCTAAAGCATAAAAATGAGTCATTTAAACTAAGTTCCTCCAATATAGGCATAATTTTAGGTTACAGTGAGTACATAACTCCTTATCAATATTGGAATAAAATAAAAAAGGGTGAAATAACAGAAAACACGAATACCATTAGGGGAAATTTATTTGAAAATTCAATATCCGAATATTTTGAAAACGTAAGCACAGAAAGAGTGGTAAAGAATACACAAAAATACTTCGTTTTAAGGCACGATAATTTACCCGAATATATAGAAGTATCACCGGATAGGGAATTGTTCAAAAAAGAGCGTAAAAAACGTGTTATTCTTGAAGTAAAAGACACGAAGAGATATATAGATATTTACAATGATGATGAGTTGCCGAAAGAATGGTATTGTCAAATTCAATTTCAAATGTGTGTGGGGGGATATGACATGGCGGTTTTGTGCGTATACGACGGGAATAAAACCATACAATACCGGTACTTTAATTTGGACAATGATTTCGCCGAGGATATTATAAAAAGGGGAATAGAATGGACGGAAAAGTACATTTTCGGGGATGATGTCCCGGAATCCGAGAATTTAGAAGACGTACAAATGAAATGTATGCACCCGGCAAAAGGCTCTTGTAGTGATGCGGAGGACTCTTTTAAAAACGTGATAGAAAGATACAACGAGTTAATAAAGAGCAAAAAGGAAATAGAAAAAGAGATTGAAGAATATAAAAACATGGTAGCCGTGAAAATCGGTGAAAATGAACGGTTAAATATCGGCGGAATAGAGTGTGCGACGTTCAAAACAGAAAAAAGGGCGTTTTTCGATACGGATAAATTCATGAATGAAAATCCGGAAGAATATAAAAAATATATGTCAGAGAGGGAATACAGGATATTAAGAATTAAAAAACTAAAGATATGAATACATTAATGATTCTCTTAGCGATATTTATTATAGGATATTTTTTTTTGATTGTCTTATTTATAGCGATATGCCCGTTTTTCAGTTATAAGACATTCCGATTTTTTATAAAAAAGTTTACTAATATAATGATCCCGGCATTAGGTTTAAGTTTTGCCATTTACGAAGGGGATGATTTACATAGATTGCAAAACTATACAGATAGATATATCAATGAAGAAAAAGAGCGTTAAAAGAGAAAGGAAGAATGTGCCGAATATGGTAAAATGTGTTGAATGCGCAAACCATTACGGAGAAGTAAGCAATTATATGGTGTACTGTAAGAAGCTGGGATTTTATAGATCCTTAGCGGCAAGAATTTGTGAGTATTTTGTAGAACTTAAAAAACAGAATTAACATGTTGGAGAAATTGACTAAAGAGCAAGAAAAAATAATGCTCCAGACAAGAGATGAGTGGGTCAACTTATTTTTTGATAACGTAAAGAATCAAAAGGGGATAGACAAAGCGATGTTTGAAGAAAGGATTGAATGGTTATACACAAAGCTCATCAGAAAGCCTAAGCCAAAGATAGTATATTGTGACAGTTGGCTAAGTTGTCTACTTACTATTGCTATTCTCAAGGATGAAAAATTAAATACGTTGATTAAATATAAATTAGGGGCTTCTGTCCGGGCTTCTGTCCGGGCTTCTGTCCGGGCTTCTGTCCGG
>OGGJ01002114.1_pt1 | contig 14583 bp, 15 predicted proteins | sample 1571071 | NCBI WGS metagenome assembly OGGJ01 (sample SAMEA2581954, study PRJEB24529) | metagenome | biome: Human gut stool | place: China | collected 2011
CAGTAAATAAGGCTCTTTGTCGGGATGCAGCCCTCGTTCAGACAGGTGCCGCCCAGCGCGCGCTTTTCGATCAGTGCCGTCCGCAGCCCCGCCTTTCCCGCGCGTTCCGCGCAGAGATAGCCGCCCGGCCCGCCGCCGATCACGATCGGAACGGTATCGTCACGGTCTGCGGCAAGCAGCGGAATCTGGCTTAAGTCAAGAATCTGGAGAATATTGGTATAACACATCTCATACTGGATGGTAATTCCAAGAAAATCCATATTCTTCACCGGCTCCTGTGATTCCAGGCAAAACAGCGGGATGTTCTCCTCCTTCATGATCTTGTGCAGATCCGGCCACGGGGAATACACGCGCTCACACCACACATCGTCTCTCTTATTAAACATATCATAGAGAATCTGGATGCCCAGATGGGACATACCGATCTCATATACATCCGGAAAGCACATGGCAAAACGAATCGATACCTCGTCTTTGTTTTTACAGACGCTGTTCAACTCGTTTCCAATGTAGCGCGCCGGCTTATCAATCTTCATCAGTATCTCATCGGATAACGCTAACTTTGTCATTTCTTTTATCCTTTCATTCTGTATGCAGAAGTTCTGCAAGCACTGCGTCGCACTCCTGCAAAATTGTATCATACCGATTATCTTCGATCATGTCAATCATTTTCGCCGGAGTGACGCCGCAAACCGTATTTCCACTGTCATCCCATGCAAAAAAGAACAAAAACAGCAGCAGTGCCACAAGAAAGCGGAGCTGTCCCCCCGCGCGCCCTCTCTGTGGCTCCTCTCTGTCAAAAGGCTCTCCCGCATCCGCTCCCGTCTCAAAGGAACTGCGGACCTGTGAGACATACGCTCTCCGCCGTTCTACATAGTCTGTCATACTGCACCTCTCCTATCCCGCCTGTGCTCTAGGATACTATATGAGATTTTTGGGAAAAACATGTGCGCAGAACATCGATCAGTTTTGAAACCGCAAACGTCAAAAAACGGATGATGGTCTGATCCAAAATGACGGCTCCCACAAATGACAGTGCAAACGTGAGAAGTACGGCAAGCAGACAGCCTCCCACGATGCCGCCGGACAGGACATTGACGTGAAGCACCTGCTTGACGGCATAGTGGAGCACGCCCCAGTGAATCAGCAGAATCGAATAACTGTACTTCCCGATGATGCGCACAAAGGGGCTCTCTTTGCTGCCGCAGGGCACCAGCCGCTTTATGAGCACAAACACGGCGGCGGCATAAAACATCATCGTAGGAGCATTGTTGTAAATATAGTCGTCATACCAGCCATGGAACAGAATCACATAGCAGGTGATCAGATATGACACAAGACCCGCCGCAAGGAAAAAATTCTCCGCCCGCCTCCCTGCGCGGTTCGCCAGATAGTAGCCAAGCAGAAATACCCCCACATACGAATTCACAATACCGGAGAGTGCCGCCGGCGGCGTAGCGGCACATAGGTGACATACGCATTCAGAAGGAAGATCACAAGCATCACGCCGTTCATGACCGGATCGGGAATGTTCTGCACCAGATACCGCAAAAACGGGGTGAGCACATACAGCCAGATAATGACATAGCCCAGCCACAGATGCGGCGCTTCCACCGGCGGTCCGATGAAGAACCGCTGCAGCATCAGTCCCCACTGCGACGGAGCGAGCCGTCCGATTCCCTCTTTGGCACAGACATACAGATTGTAATAGACCACGAGTGGGATGAAGACACGGATAAAACGGCGCGCAAAAAAATCCCTGCACCGCTCTCCTTTTACCGGCAGCAGCAATGCGCCGCTGATCATGACAAAGAACAGGTTGCAGGACAAAAACGTATAATTAAAGACTTCCAATACGCGAAAAAGCAGCGTCCCCGGCGCTGCTGTCGTCTTCGCGAGCGCGACGGTGTGGACACAGATCACAAACACCGTCGCAATCACGCGCAGAACATCCATATAAACCTTTCGCGGCGGCTTTACCGCTGGGAAAGTTCCTGTGTGATATCCTCCCATGTGACTCCTCTTTCTGCCATAAGCACCATCATGTGATACAGGAAATCCGAGATCTCGTATTTTACCTCTTCCGGATCCGGATTCTTTGCCGCAATCACAATCTCGGTCGCCTCCTCGCCGACTTTCTTTAAGATCTTATCGATTCCCTTGTCAAACAGGTAATTCGTGTAAGATCCCTCCTTCGGGTGTGCCTTGCGGTCGAGAATAATCTCATAGACATCCTCGAGTACCTTAAGCGGATTCTTCTCCACATATTCCTTCTTGACAATCTCGTTGAAAAAGCAGGTCGGATTGCCGGTATGGCACGCTGCTCCCACCTGGGATACCTTCGCGAGGATTGTGTCATAATCGCAGTCTGCCGTCAAAGACTTCACATACTGGATGTGGCCGGAGGTCATGCCTTTCGTCCAGAGTTCCTGACGGCTCCGGCTGAAATAGGTCATCTTACCGATATTGATTGTGGTATAAAAAGCTTCCTCGTTCATGTAGGCAAGCATTAACACCTCATCTGTACGGTAATCCTGCACGATCACGGGAACCATGCCTTCTGAATTCTTTTTCAGATCATCCCACTTTAACGCCGGGTCAAAATTGTCCATCTTGATGCCCGCGGAAGAAAGCTGTGACTTGATCTCCATGATGTTGGTATTCGGATCGTTTAAGAAACCGCCGGCAATTCCGCGCGTGTTGCTCCGCTTTAACACCTCAATGATCTTCTCGTAATCGCAGGTCTCAAAATAGACCACATACGGAACATCCGTAATATTCTCAATCGCATCTAAAACACTGGTGTTTAACACCAGAAGTTCATGGAAATTCTCATTCATCTTCGCCTGATGTTTGAACACGAAGTCCACGTTCTCCACCGACACGAGGATCCGGTCTTTTCCGAAACGCTTGCTCGCCTCCTCGGCAAGCTCGATGCTGTTCGCCTTGGCGCCGTTGACAATGACCTGAAGGCATCCGGCATAGATAAACTTTTTGATGTCCTCGAGGCGGTTGATGTTGCCGCCCGCGCAGGTCTTGATCTCCACGTTGCGGTTGATGTTCTTGATCGTGTGAATATTCTTCTCATGCTCCTCATCATCGTCAGAGAGATCAAAAATGATAATCTTGTCAATTCCGTTGTCATTGTAAAGCTTTGCCAGCTCGATGACGTCCGCCAGCGGGGTGTGATCCTCAATCCCCCGTACCGCCTGTCCGTTCTTTAAGTAAATCGTTGCAACGATATTTTTCTGTTCCATAAAAATATAATACCTTTCTATAAACTGCCCTTCGTAGACAAAATATCCGTAATCCGCGGATCATAAGATGTCGCCTCGTCGAGGGCTCGCGCAAATGCCTTAAACATCGCCTCAATCATGTGATGGTTATTGCCCGGCGTCAGCACCTTGATGTGCAGATTCATCCCTGCCGTGTAGGAGATCGCATAGAAGAACTCCTTCACCATCTCCGTGTCCATGTATCCGACTCTCTCTACGGTAAAATTACCGTCGAAGGACAGATACGGCCGTCCGGAGAGATCTACCGCGCATAAAACGAGTGTCTCGTCCATCGGCAGAATACAGCTTCCGTAACGCTTGATGCCCTTTTTGTCCCCGACCGCCTTTTTGATCGCATTGCCGAGCACAATTCCGGTATCTTCGATCGTGTGATGACAATCCACGATCAGATCGCCCTCCGCCTTGACCGACAGATCGAAAAAACCGTGTCTGGCAAAGCCCTCGAGCATGTGATCGAAAAAGCCGATCCCGGTATCGATCTCGCTTACTCCGCTCCCGTCCAGTTCCAGACTGAGCGTGATGTCTGTCTCCTTGGTCTTTCGCACATAATCTGCTGTTCTGCTCATACTGACTCCCGTTCCTTCCCAACACTTCAACTTTTATTATATTACGGTTTCCACGAAAAAGGAATTACTTTTGTTCAGAATTTTCCTCAAACCGGACACGGATTGAATTGGCGTGTGCCGTGAGTTTTTCGCACTCCGCGAACTGGATGATGTCCTTGTATACATTCTCAAGCGCCTCCCTGGAATAGGAAATGATGCTGGATTTCTTGATAAAATCATCCACGCCAAGCGCCGAGAAGAACTTCGCCGTACCGTTGGTCGGAAGCACATGATTCGGTCCCGCAAAGTAGTCGCCGAGCGGCTCGGAGGAATATTCGCCGATAAAGATTGCTCCGGCGTTGCGGATCTTCGTCATCACCTCAAACGGATTCTTCGTCACAAGTTCCAGGTGCTCGGACGCAATCTCATTGACCGTTGCAATCGCATCGTCCAGACTGTCGGCAACCAGAATGTATCCGTAATTCTCCAGCGATTTTGTGATGATCTCCTTTCTCGACAGCTTCTCCACAAAGCGGTCGATCTCAGCCGCCACCTGCCCGGCAAGCGTGCGGCTTGTGGTAATCAGAATAGCGGAAGCCATCTCGTCATGCTCCGCCTGCGACAGCAGGTCCGCCGCCACATAACGCGGATTCGCTGTCTCGTCCGCAAGGACAAGGATCTCGCTCGGCCCCGCGATGGAGTCGATGCTGACATAACCGAACACAGCCTTTTTTGCAAGTGCCACATAGATATTTCCTGGGCCTACAATCTTGTCCACCTTCGGGATGCTCTCGGTTCCGAACGCCATCGCAGCGATCGCCTGCGCGCCGCCCACCTTATAGATGGCGTCCACGCCCGCCTCCTTTGCCGCCACGAGTGTGGACGGATAGACTTTCCCGTCTGCTCCCGGCGGTGTCGTCATAATGATCTGCTCCACACCCGCCACTTTTGCCGGAATGACATTCATGAGCACCGACGACGGGTAGACGGCCTTGCCGCCCGGCACATACACGCCGACTCTCGCAAGCGGAGTCACCTTCTGTCCTAAGATAATGCCGGATTCCTGTGAATCAAACCAGGAATTCTGGCGCTGTCTGCTGTGATAGTCTCGGATATTGACAAGTGCCTTGCGGATCACGGAGAGGAGCTTTGGATCTACCTTCTCGTAGGCTTCCCTGATCTCCTCCTCCGTGACAAGGATATTTCCGGCATCAATGTCGGCACCGTCAAACTTTTTCGTGTAGGAAAAAACAGCCGCGTCGCGGTTGGCGCGCACCTCCTCGATGATGGCGTTCACACGCCCCTCGTACTCCCCGTAGGAGTTCGGGCTGCGCTTTAACAGATTCTCCAGTATATTCTGCTGTGTCTCTTTGGTTAACGTTAAGATTCTCATGCCAGATCCTTCCTTTCTATCTCTCTCTTTAAATCCGCGATCAGCTTCGTGATCCGTTCATTTTCCATCTTCATGCTGACCTGGTTGACCACCATCCGTGCAGACAGCGGACATACTTCCTCCAGAACCACCAGACCGTTCTCGCGCAGAGTCGAGCCGGTCTCCACAATATCGCAGATGACTTCCGAGAGCCCGACGATCGGCGCCAGCTCGATGGAACCGTTCAGCTTGATGATCTCCACCGTCTGATGCTTTTTATTGTAAAAATAGTCCTTGGCGATGTGCGGATACTTGGTTGCAACACGGATCAGTTCATGGTGCTTCAGCAACTCTTCCGCATCCTTCGGTCCGCAGATGCACATCCGGCATTTTCCAAACCCGAGATCCAAGACTTCGTAGATATTGCGTCCCTCCTCCAGTATGGTATCCTTCCCGACAATACCGATGTCCGCGGCGCCGTATTCTACATAAGTGGGCACATCCGGTCCCTTGGCAAGGAAAAAACGAAGCTTTAACTCCTCATTCACGAAAATCAGCTTTCTCGTGTCCTTATCCTTCATCTCCTCACAGGTAATGCCGATCTTCTCAAACAGTTCCAGTGTCTTTTTTGCAAGTCTGCCTTTGCCGAGCGCAAAAGTCAGATATCTCATATCCTCCATTTAAAACGTCTCTCCCTTCTCTGCCTTCTACGCGAAAAACTGCACGTTTGTCATCCGGCTGCGAGCTGCATAATCCTCGTAATCTTTCCTTTGCTTCGTCTCATCCCACAACATCAGCTCCACACAGCGTCCGGCTGCACGCGCTGTCGCCGCTGCGGTAATCACCTTCTGCCGTTTGGCAGATTTATAGACCATCAGCTCCACACAGCGTTCCACCGGAACATCAATTTTCTGTCTCTGCAGTGCAGCCATCAGCTGGTCAATCACAAACGCAAAGCCGATGGATGCTGAATCTTTTCCAAAACAGGTGAGGAGCCGGTCGTATCTGCCTCCCTTTACAATCGCCTCTCCGCTTCCGAACGTATATCCCGCAAATATGATACCGGTGTAATACTGGTAGTTGCTGATCGTTCCAAGTTCAAACGAAACATAACGGGAAACCTCATAGACTTCCAGTATTTTATGAAGTTCCTCCAGATCCCCGATCGCCTTTAAGATCCTGGGATAGGATGCTGCACATTCCCTTGCGGCAGAAAGTTCATCCGAACCCGTGTAGAGATTCCCGAGCATGCCAAAGAGATTCTTTAAGTTCTCCTCGAGGTTTAAAGTCTCCACGAACTCCTCCACACCGAAAAAGTTCTTGTTGGAAATGAGTTCGCGCAGTTCCTCCTCCTGCTCCTCCAAAAGCCCTGCTGCCTCCATCAGTCCCCGGAAGAAATCCGCATGTCCGATGCTAAGCTGGAACTCCTTAAGCCCCGCCGCCTTCAGGCAGGAAATCACCATGGAGATCATCTCCGCATCCGCATCCACTGATGGATCTCCCAAAAGCTCCGCGCCAAGCTGTGTACATTCCTTCAGTCGTCCCTGATAGCTGCTGTTATTGATGAAAGTATTCCCCATGTAGCACAGCCGGATCGGAAGTTCTTCCTCGCCAAAATACTTTGCGGCACAGCGTGCAATCGACGGCGTGATATCCGGTCTTAACACCAACGTGTTGCCTTCCCGGTCAAAAAACTTGTAGAGATCCTTCGACGGCGTGGTGCCGATCTCCCGTCCGAATATATCAAAAAACTCAAATGTCGGCGTCTGAATCGGATGATAACCGTGCAGACGTAATATATGATATAGCTGGTCCTGAAGAAGCATTTTCTTCTCACACTCATCATTATAAATATCCCGCACACCTTCCGGCGTATGCAATAACTGTCTTTTCATGATCGCCCTCATTTCCCCGATACTTTTATACTTTACCTTGCTACTATGGTAGCATGATAGCAAGTGAAACTCTGTTTATTATAGGAGATCTTAGAATAATTGTCAATCCCTGCGCAGCAAATCCTTCTGCAGTGCATCCAGATACGGAACCAAAACGCCACGCTGCCGCGGCAGGAAATACTCCGGGTCCAGTTCCTCATAGCGGAAACTCTTTCTTCCGCCCTCCTTTGCGCGCTTCCAGAACTCTAAGAGCATATCCAGGCGCAGATAGTAGAACTCATCCCGCTTCGTAAAACTGAGCAGGAAAAAAGATACCCCTCCCTGTTTTTCAAAGTTCTCCATGAACGCAACCTGATGTTCATGAATATTGGCAAGTGGAAAGGTATCCGTATTACATTCTTTTGCATCAAAACAGACCGGTATTCCCTGTACGGCACCGATATAGTCCACCGTGCTCTTCTGGTCAAAATACGCCAGCGTGATATGTCTGGTCTGTTTGTCGATATTGATCGGCGTGATCGGTGTGGGAATCTTCTGAATCAGCGCAAGACCGTTCTCCTGATAAATCTCATTGGTACGGTTGATAAACTCTTCCAGCGTTGATCCACGCAGTCCTCTTGAATTCCAAGTTGCCATATTGCCTCCAGATACTCTCTTGGCACACCGGCAGTTAGCTGCCGTCATGCATCTTTCATCCTTTTCTTTTCTCTATTATATAGAATTCTCAGTAGGTACACAATAAAAATATCCCTTTGTCAAACCTCTCCAATTATGATATACTTGAACCCAGAGAGGGGTTTTACCCGAAGATCCTAGAATGAAGGTTAGCAATGGGAGGGATGCCAGATGGTCATGAATGAGTCAAACGAGAATTACCTGGAAACGATTCTGGTCTTAAATCATAGATTGGGCAACGTGCGCTCTGTCGACATCGCCAATGAGATGAACTTTAAGAAGCCAAGCGTCAGCGTGGCAATGAAGAATCTTCGTGAGAACGGTTATATTACCGTCAGCCCGGAAGGATACATCCATCTGACGGAAAGCGGACTTGAAGTCGCGGAAAAAATTTATGAGCGCCACACAATCTTATCCAACTGGCTGACGATGCTTGGGGTTGATCCGCGGGTTGCCGCAGAGGATGCGTGCAAGATCGAGCACGATGTCAGTGCGGAAAGCTTTGAAGCGATCAAGCGCCACATCAATTCCAGTGCAGGAAAGATTTGAGGCGGTCAGATGCCACATCCATTTCCGTACAGGAAAGATCTGAGGCGGTCAGACGCCACATCCATTTCCGTACAGGAAAGATTTCATCGAAAACGACAAAAATGGAAGTTCAGCTTAAGGTTGAACTTCCATTTTTTGTGCTGCAATTCTTTCTGCCACAACCTGTCTACCGGTTCTTACACCACTCTTCCACGCGCGCGAACTCTGCGCCGCAGGGCGCGATCACTTCTCTCCCGTCCGCAAAGACAATGCGGTATGCGTGAAGCATCTGTGATTTTACCTTACACTGTCTGCGGAACTGTTCGTTTGTGCCGGCGTCGCCGTACTTTACATCCCCGATGATCGGATGTCCGATGGACGCCAAATGCGCCCGGATCTGATGGGAACGTCCGGTGATCAGATGAACCTCCAGCCCGGTGTAACCGCCGCCCGTCCAGATGGGCCGGTACGCGGTCTCAATCGGCGCGGCATCCGCACTTTTGGGTTTTACCGTACTGACGGTAACTTTATTCTCACGTTCATCCTTAACGAGCCACCCCTTCAAGTAATCTTCTCTAAGGACTTCCCCTTTTACCACACACCGGTAATACTTCTGGATCGTCCGCTCCTTTAATGCCTTAGACATCTCCTGAAGTCCCTTTAAAGTCTTTCCCGCAATCAGAATACCGGAAGTATTCCGGTCCAGGCGGTTGCAGACTGACGGACGGAAGGTGCGCATCTCCTCCTCGGTCAGTGCTCCCTCCCTAAGCAGATAGCTTAAGATATATTCATTGGCGGAAACATCCTCGGGTCTCGCCTTCTGGGAGAGCATGCCGGACGGCTTGTTTATGATAAGAATATCCGCATCCTCATAAAGGACTTTAAGCTGCCTTAAAGTCTTTTCTGAACCACTGAAAGCTTCTGGCATCACCGTTTTTGACTTTGCCCGGAACTTCTCGTAGGTCTCGTCCGAGAGAAACAGCTTCACCTCGTCCCCGCAGGAGAGCTTCTCCGTGCCGTCCGCCTTTTTGCTGTTTAAGGTAATGTTTTTCTTGCGCAGCATCTTGTAGACAAAACTGCCGGGAGCCTCTGCCAGAAGCTTTTTTAAATACTTGTCAAAACGCTGTCCCGCGTCGTTCTCGCCGATGTGCAATTCCTGCATAGTCTCTCTCCATTCGCCCGCTTACTTTTTCCCCGCACCTGCTTTTTTATGATGAACATTGCGGATTGTCTTTTTCGTATTTTTCTTCTCGGAAGCATTTGCTCTTCCGCGGTTATTCCCGCCGCCTGCCGTGCGGCGGTTCTTGTCACCTACAGCGTAGCGGTCTTTGGCGTTTGTTCTGCCGTAGCCGATGCCCCGCGGCCGTACCAGACAGTGTTTGTCAAAGCCGATCAGATCCGTCCGCCCCGCTTTGGTTAACGCCTCCACAACAAGATCGTAATTCTTCGGATTCCGGTACTGGATCAATGCGCGCTGCATTGCCTTCTCATGCGGATTGACCGCGACATAGATTGGCTGCATATTTCTCGGATCAACACCTGTGTAATACATACAGGTTGAGATCGTGGAAGGGGTTGGATAAAAATCCTGCACCTGCTCCGGCATATATCCCAGATCCCTCAAAAATTCTGCAAGCTCCACTGCCTCCTTCAAGGTGGAACCAGGGTGGGAGGACATCAGATATGGAACCAGATACTGCTTTTTGCCAATCTTTTCATTCATATCTTTATAGGCTTTTACAAACCGGTTATAGACATCCACACCCGGCTTGCCCATTTTCTCTAAAACTGCGTCGGAAATGTGTTCCGGTGCAACCTTTAACTGTCCACTGACATGGTGCTCACACAGTTCCCGCAGAAAAGTGCGGTCATTATCATAAATCAGATAATCGAAACGGATACCCGAACGGATGAATACTTTCTTCACATTTGGAAGCTCCCGCAGTTTCCGGAGCAGTTTCAGATAATCGGAATGATCCACTTTTAAATTTTGGCAAGGCTTCGGGAAAAGACACTGCTTATGCGGACAGGCACCTTTTGTCATTTGCTTGTCGCACGCCGGCGCACGGAAATTCGCAGTCGGACCACCTACATCATGGATATAACCTTTAAAGTCAGGATCCCAGATGATCTTGTTTGCCTCCGCTAAAATAGATTCGTGGCTTCTCGTCTGGATAATTCTTCCCTGATGGAAAGTCAGCGCGCAGAAACTGCAGCCACCATAGCAGCCACGGTTGCTGATCAGTGAGAATTTCACTTCTTCAATCGCCGGAACTCCGCCAAGTTCTTTATAAGAAGGATGATAATCTCTCATATAAGGAAGTGCGTAAACGGAATCCATCTCCGACTGTGTCAATGGTTTTGCCGGTGGGTTCTGTACGACAAACAGCTTTTCATCGTAAGTCTCGAACAACCGTTTTCCGGAAAAAGGATCGGTATTGCTGTACTGTATGTAAAAACTCTTTGCATACTCTAATTTATCTGCTTTTAAAGCCTCAAAATGTGGCAGCTCGATTGCATCGTAAATGCTCTCACGGTCTCTCGTCTTATAAACAGTTCCATCAATGAAGGTGATGTCCTTAATATCCAGACCGCTGTCTAAAGCGTCCGCAATCTCAACGATACTGTGTTCACCCATTCCATAGGAGATAAGATCTGCACCGGAATCGAGCAGAATGGAACGTTTTAACTTATTTGACCAGTAATCATAATGTGCCAGACGACGCAAGCTTGCCTCGATTCCACCAATGATGATTGGCTTATGTTTATAGGTCTGTCGAATCAGATTACAATATACAATCGTGGCATAATCCGGTCTTTTTCCCATCACACCGCCCGGTGTAAATGCATCCGTGGTTCTTCTTTTCTTGGAAACGGAATAATGATTGACCATAGAGTCCATATTTCCGGCTGAAACAAGAAAGCCGAGCCGTGGTTCGCCTAACCGGTTAATGGATTCTCTGTCTTTCCAGTCCGGCTGGGCAATGATCCCGACTTTATAGCCATGAGCCTCCAAAATTCGTGAAATGATGGCATGTCCAAAAGATGGATGATCTACGTAAGCGTCTCCACAGATATATACAAAGTCAAGCTGTTCGATGCCAGCTTCTTTCATATCTTCTTTACTGATCGGTAAAAATCCATGACTCATTTGTGATAACCTTTCTATCTAAAAATAAAATTTTCTGCAAAATAGCAACCTTAACATTATAACTTATTTATTCACAATTTTCAATGCAGTAATCTCTTCCTCTGTGAGCGGGCGATATTCTCCCGGCTTTAAATCATCGGTAAGCTGCAATGGCCCCATGGAAATACGTTTTAAATATAAAACCTTCTTTCCGACTGCCTCAAACATTCGTTTCACCTGATGGAATCTGCCTTCTGTAATTGTTAACTCAATTTCTGATTCTGGTTCACTTTTTAGGATGCGTAATTTGCCGGGTTTTGTCAGCTTTTCCTCTCCAATGTCAACCCCGTTTTCAAAGCTGTTGACATCTTTTTCTGTAACTACGCCATCGATAACTGCATAGTATGTCTTTTCTACATGTTTTGCGGGGCTTAACAGATCATGTGCCAAAGCCCCATCATTTGTGATCAGAAGCAGACCTTCCGTATCAATGTCCAGCCGTCCTACCGGAAATAAATCAGAGCGCACCGTATCGGTCAGGTAATCCATAACCGTCTTATGCAGCTGATCTTCCGTTGCAGTCACACACCCTGCCGGTTTATAAAAAAGATAATATTCGTATTCACAGTAAGTGACCGGTTCACCTTTATAAGATATCTGGTCGTTTTCCGGTGCAACCTTTGTTTCCGGTTTTGTAACGATCTCTCCATTGACTGTGATCTGTTTTGTTTTCAAAATCTTCTTTACTTCTGAGCGGGTACCAAGACCCATCTCTGTTAAAAATTTATCCAAGCGCATAAGTTCGTTCTTTCCTTTTTCTATTGTCTGTAATGATGTGGCATTTTCCTGATCGATCATTCCAAATTTCATAAAATGTATAAAATTATTTTAGCATAGGTCTGCTTTCTATTACAATGATTTTAGATAACGGAGCAAGGGGAAGGGGTTCACACTAAACTCCTTTCCGGATTCATCATCAAAATACACTCCAAAATGAAGATGCACCGGAAAATTTCCGGTTGTACCTGGAGTATCGCTATACCCGGTATCTCCCATAAAGCCAATCAGAGTTCCTGCTTTCACTTCTTCTCCGATCTGGAAATCTTTTGCATAATCCGAGAGATGTGCATAATAAAAATAAGCGCCATGCCTGCTCCGGATTCCAATGCGGTAACCGCCAAGCCGCAGCCATCCGATATTTTCCACAACCCCATCCGATACGCTGTAAATCGGATAAATTCCACGCTGGTTCACAGATGCCATAATATCACAGCCTTCATGGAACCGGTCTCCTCCAAAGGTTCTGCTCTGTCGCCATGAATTTGCAAAGTCCACGGTTGCTCCGGGTTCATTTTCAATTGCTCCTACCGGAAACAAAACCGCATCCGTCCACATCGCTTCAATCTTGCTTTGGATCCGTTCAAATTTTTCCGGCTGATGTTCTTTCACAAAAGAAATATTTTCTTCTAATAAATCAGAATCCGAACAGGTATTATTTAAGGCGAAGTACATTGCAAGGTATTCACTGAGCTTTGCGAAGTCTGCATACTTTACAGATTTGATTTTCTGTTCCGTAATAGCATTCTCTTCCATAGGTTCCGAATCATACAGAAAAGAATTTATTACCTCTTCTGATACTTCTTCATCTCGGAAATTTTCAAACGCTGTTTCATAAGGAAAACAGTTTTTCTTAAGCACTTCACTATCAATGTAGATTCCAAGATATACATTAATAAGAACCACCAGCATAAAAAGTAACAGATCACGAAGAAATCTCTGTTGCAGCAAAATCACATCCCCACTCTTTCCTGATAAATTTTACGAAAGTTACAAACAAATTACATTTTTTACAATTCAAAACAATATATTTTACTATGAAAAAGAAATTTATATGCTTTGCCATTCTTATTTTAACTGCATATATCCTGCTTTATCCGGCAGATGCTGTAAACGCATCCAGAAATGGTCTGATGCTCTGGTATGAAAAAGTGCTTCCCCCCCTTCTGCCCTTCGCCATAATATCCAATGTTTTGATTCATTCTGGCTACATGGATGCCCTCACAAAGCACCTGACGAAATATTTCCGTTTCTTTATGCCTGTCAGCGGGGAAGGCGTATTTATTTTGTGCAGCGGTTTTTTATTCGGCTTTCCAATGGGAAGCAAAAACTGCGCCGAACTTTTAAAGGCAAATAAAATTCATCCGAAAGAGGCTGAAATTTTATTTTACATCACCAATAACATCAGTCCGGTTTTTATCGGAAGTTATATTTTGTTGCAGCAGTTACAGCTCACAGGAATGTTCGGAATCAGTATTTTCATCCTATATGCCCCTGCACTGATACTCGGTATGTTATTATTGCACAGAAAAAAAGAGGAAAACAGGCAGAAAAAAACGGCATCCCAATCTCAAATAACTTTTAAGATCATAGATGCCGCCATTATGAACGGTTTCGAAACACTTGTCAGGATCGGTGGATATATCATGCTATTCTCAATCCTGATCTCACTGGTAGAAAAACTTCCGTTGCCAAAGCCTGTCCTGATCCTGTTGGAAAACGTTCTTGAAATCACCAACGGGATCAACTGTCTCACCAACACAGACTGGAGTATTCAAACCAAATATATCCTTGCAATGACCGCCACCGCCTTCGGTGGATTAAGCGGTATCGCCCAGACATCTTCCATGGTAAAAGGAACCTCTCTGTCCATGAAAAAATACTGTCTTGTAAAATTGTTTCTCACACTATGTACTTTCCTGCTCGCTGTCGCAGTCAGTGTATTTTTATTTTAACATATCAGAAGAAATGTCAATCTTAGGCAGATTCTCTGTGTTGTCTGAAACAGTATCCTCTGCCGCCGGATTTAATTCTGCACGGTTGGAAGATACAACATCATAAAACTCCTGCAGTGATGACATATAATTCTCATGTCTTGCCTTTGCAGAATCCATTGCATGAGAGATTGATATCTCCAGATTTCTTAAAATATCATCTGTATACTGCATGGCTCCCATACGGATATTGTTCGCATCGTTGGTCGCATTATCTAAAATCTCCTGCGCCTGCTTGGTTGCGATCATAACTACTTCGTTTGCCTGCGCATATGCCTGCTGCATGATCTGATGTTCACTTACAAGCTCAT
>OGGJ01002128.1_pt1 | contig 14492 bp, 11 predicted proteins | sample 1571071 | NCBI WGS metagenome assembly OGGJ01 (sample SAMEA2581954, study PRJEB24529) | metagenome | biome: Human gut stool | place: China | collected 2011
TGAACGGCGGTAACACCTGGTACGAAAAGGCACAGAACTGGGCCAAGGACAAGGGCGTTTCCGACGGCGCGAACCCCAACGCCGCCATCAACCGCGCCCAGATGGTGACGATGCTGTGGCGGGCCGTGGGCCAGCCCACGGCGGGTGGTACGGCGAACTTCACCGATGTTCCCACTGACAGCTATTACGCGCAGGCCGTGGCTTGGGCCGTGGAGAACGGCATTACCACCGGCGTGGGTAACGGTCATTTCGACCCCACCGGTACCTGCACCCGCGCGCAGATCGCCGCGTTCCTGGCACGCTCCATGAAGTGACGCAAAAAAACAGCCCCGGTCCCTTTCATAGGGGACCGGGGCTGTTTGGCGTGAACTGCTGCTTTTGCACCGCTGGAATCAATGAAGGCTATTTTTCTTTCTTCATTTCATCCAAAATCGGCTTTAACGCAGCATGGGTCTTTGCATTTACCTTCGGAGAACGCACATATCGGAATGGAATAACCGGTATAGAAATGCGCCCTTAGTTCCTAAGGGAAGGTGGCTTGCTTTAGCTTTGAGAAAAGTATAATGGATTTTGAAGCATCATTTTATTGCCTAGTAGGTAGAGTAAGTTCATTTTTACAGTGCCTTTTCCAGGATTTTATGACCTTGTACAGAGGATCTTCCACTGCGGTGCGCACTCGATAAAATGCTCAATCTATAATGAATAACAATTTTTAGGGCAAAAGAAAAGCACCCAACCGTTGAAGTTGGATGCTTCCTATCAATTACATTGAATTATTTTGTTTTTTGAAAACATACAGTTTTTATAAACGCCAAACCGAAGTCGAACAGATAATGTCTGCTTAGGAAATAATCGTTGTTTCCTTATAAGGCGCTGCGTGAGATCTTTGTGTACCGAAGATTGCCAAGGTATGATTGGTAAGCCTCTCATTCCCTGTATGCTTGTCATACAAACAGCTAAACCAGAATCTAAGATAGCATGTTCAAAAGCTTCCCATATTTTAGCTTTAGCTGCATGAAATACTACTGCAGCATAATGGTCTGGTTTAAGCACACGAGATATTTCTGTAAACACTCTTGTCAACATACATTGGTAATCAGCTACACTTTTTTCCTGAGAAGGACTAATAATCTCTTTTTCTCGATCCGTTGTATGATTCAACCATAATTCGTTAATCTGGTTGACTTCAGCATAAGGTATAAAATCTCCGAAAGGAGGATCTGTAAACACAAAATCAATCGATCCTGTTTTCTCCAACATTTTCTCACTCGAAGAATTGTGGATTATAAGTTCTCCAGTACATTTTTCTAATAAACCATATGCTTCCTCAAATGGAATCGACTTACGCTTCAATCCCAAAAGAATATTTTTTTCGACAGGTAATTTACTAATGTATAAAACACCACTTTGAGCACCCGTTAAAACAAAATCTTTAGCATTTCGTTTTGCAACTACACGAGTCATCAAAGTACAATGCGTCGAATTATAACTGAGCAAAAGAAGCTGTAATGCTTCTCGAACGTTGTTGGGATACCGCTCCGTTAGTTTCCAGAGTTTGAACATAACAGTATAGTTTCTTTTAGTGTAGAACTGATGCAAATGAGTAATGCCTAAATGATAACCAGTTCTATGAAGTTCGCCCCAGCAAATTTCCCTCGGTATATCAGATTCTTCAAACTCTTGTTCTTCCAACATTTTAATAAGAACTCTATCTTCGTCATTCACCTTGCGATCCCAGTTTTTTCCATTTGTTGTGCCATATACCCACACAGGCTCACGCTTTTTCCGGACAATTTCCTTTTTCAACAGTGAATCATAAATATTTTCAAGTGCAGGCTTGAAAGTATCCGTATCATGAGTTTTTCCGCAATGAGGGCAGGTTATTGTCTTTGTGAACTGCACAGGGTTGCGCTTGGTGCCATTTTCAAAATATGACAGTTCCTTATCACATTCAGGACAAATTAACACCTCACTCAAAATAATATGACGCACAACACCTTCATTACCCTTCACATCCTTAGTCTTGTAATATTGTCCCAATTCCATTTCTGCTTGTTGCACAAAATTGTCTACAGCACAACGAAATTCCTTTGCATTTAATCTGTTAGCAAGGGTTTTTGCTGCAAAAGAGCCATACACTCCAATCTCATATATCCAAAAAACTACATTAATCTATTATATAGTATACCATTCCATCGGCAAAAATATCAATAGCATTCAAGGCGAAGTTGTTGCACTTTTTGCCGACGCAGAAAATACTGCTTCTGGATATAGAAAGCCGGACTCCATCGAAAATGAAGTCCGGCAAGATATTATCTATATACGATTTCTTCCAACACAATTTCCTCTGCCCGATTGTGGATACTGTTCATGGCTCGAATCCAGGCCATCTGGTCTGCTGCTTTCAATTCCTCAGTCACGCCCTCAGATACCTTCATCTGCTCAACAATCAGGGACAAACGCTCCTGTGTCTGCTCGTTCAAATCGGCAAGGTAAGTCCAGAGCTGTCCTTCCAGAACCAGATCGTTAAATCTCATAGGGCTATGCTCTTTCAAATACTCCAGGTACATCCGCCCATATTTTCCGATAGGGCGTTCCTCATTGGGAAGCTTCAGATCCGGAATGTAGTAATCTCCTGCCAGCACATAATCCATTCCATTGATATTCTTTTTGCTTTCCATAAGCTTGACCTCGATTTCAAAATTTTTGTCACATCGAGACTCACTGGTGTAGTAGTGGTGTAGTAGCACTACCTTCAAGCCTGAAAAGCCTTGATATTACAGGGGATTTTAGAGATTTCTGTAAATAATGCCGTGACACACAAAGAGTATCTTTTTCATCGCTCTCGCTCTCCTGCGTTGCTTCTTTTCCACCAGTATAGCAGGAAACCGCTTGCTCGTCGAGAGAAGAATGCAGCCATGCCTGAGATTCTATGGCTTCCAGCAGTTTTGCTTTCTTCTAGCCGAAGCGCAGCACAGCTCGGATGTACCACGCCCGCTCCTCGTTGCTGCCGCATCTCTCTAAAATCGCCACATTCTGCGTCCAGCCGAGGTTCATCGCCAGCCGTGTGATTTCAGGGGATTCTTCATAGGTCGCGTAAAACGCCCGCATACGCAAATTGCGGAGAGAAAAGCCATCAGCCGCAGGATAGGCCGCTCGCAGATGTTCAGAGGCTACAACAGCCGCGCCTTTCTCTGCTTCGCTGCTGACCAGCCGACCAATCTCGCAGTACAAATTCATCTGTGAAAGCTGCTCAGCCATAAGTCTGTCCAGTTCGGAAAATAGGATGCTGTAATCTGTAGGCTTGCGGATATTCATGGGCTTTCTCCTTTCTGGCGTTGTGTGCCTGTTCTGTAAAGTAGAAGCAGCGGAATGGCAATGCCATCCCGCTGCTGTTTCAATTTTAAGGGTTTGTTTCCTCCAGAGGGTTCGGTCGGTATCCGTCCATCAGAGTATCGTTCTCCATGATGAAGGGGTGTGTCGTATCCTGGCCCCATGAGGTATCGTATTTCTCCATCAGGTAGTCGCTCAGCTCCGTGCGGTTCTTAAACGGTACGGCTCCTGGAACGCCACCTTTTCGATGAAGTACATCGTACCGTCCTCCGCTGGCAGCAGCACGCCGATATGACCAATGAAGAGCGTATTGTCCTCATCCGAGAATTTATCATGGAAGACAACAGAGATCATGCTCGCTTTGCTGTCGGCAAACGCGATGCCGCGGGTTGCCCAGCCCTCCTGAAGCACTTTGACCTGCGCTTCGACCTCTGTGCTGTCCGCGGCGTTCACCGGTGCAAACAGCGCACAGAATTTGGAGATGCTGTCACCGCAGAGCGCGTTAGGATCGGCGTCGACTGTCTCTAAATCGGTAAAGAGCGAGTCCTCGCCCTGTACCTCCGGCTGGTCGGCTCCTGCTGTGATGAATTCGCTGAACAGGCCAAATGCTGTAATGCGGCAGTTATAACCGGGAAAGCTGCCGTTTGCCGCTGTCCATTCATCCTGCATTTCGTAGGGATCATACTTGGTGTCGGTCGGCGCGGCGCTCTCGAAGCCATCGGTCAGCCATTCGCTCTTGACGCTGGCGTTAAACTGTTCCACTCGATTCAGTAGAGCAGCAATGCGTGATTCTTCGATTCCCGCATCCGTGAGAAGCTCGGAAAGCTGTTTTCTGGAATCCTCATCGGTCAGGTTGGAATATTCCACCGCCTCCAGCGCAGGCTGCTCTGTAGCCGTTTTTTCCTGCTTGCCGCAGCCGGTAGCCGTGGCAAAGAGTATAAGGGCGCATAGTGCAAGCGCCGCGGCTTGAATTCGTTTTTTCATAAGGTCACCTTTCTGCAAGTCTTGTAGAAGTTCATCTCATTACCCGAGTTGAACACTCAGTATGATAGCACCCAGACAGAAAAAGTCCACAGGAATTTGAAGGAAAGCTGTTTCGCGCTCACACTGCAACGACGCTCGTTACCGGCAACCTCTTCAACCGAATGCCATAATCACGTTCGAGTTCTTCTAAAAAATCATCGATTTTAGGGGCGCCTACTATATTACCTTTATACTTTGCCCTCATGCGCTTGCGAACAGTTTCCTTTTCTTCCTCTGACAATGTATCATAGAAAAAGAAGATGTCTCCTTGAATGCTGAATTCCATTAACGTAAGGTGGAGCCACTAAAGCAGGGGAGGAGCAGCTTTGTCATACTCTCATAGAAAGCGATGGTTTTGGGCTTATGCTTACCATCACGGACTTGAAGAGGAAACCAGACATCATTGACGAAGGAAACAAAATCGTCGTGGCGTTTTTCTGCCGGTATCTGATATGCCTTGCCTGCTGATTCTGCTTCGAGCTTTTTATGATACTCGTTCATAAGCTCCTGTTCCCAAATATCAGCAGCACGTTCAGCAGCTTTTTTGCCTTGGCTGTGCTTGTATCGGGTGGGATGGGCCATGTAGTGTATTTTCGGATTTGCTTTCCGTTGCAGTCTCGGCCTAAACAAACTGTGAAGCGATAGGAAACGATTTTACCATTCTTTGTGTTTGCCCTGATATAAGCCATGAAGATACACCCTTTCTCTTAGGGATATCTCAGGTTTTCAGACGGCTGTGCGCTTTTTTGTGCGCTTTTTCGGATTTTCAGAGGTGTGATCTTTACACTGAAAAACAAAGAAAGCCTTGAAACCATTGGCTTAACAGTGATAAGGAAGTAATTCTAATTTTTACTGTTGGCTGACAGATTCGGGTGTGCAGGGCAACCGTAAGGCTGCAAAAGCTGTCTGTTTCCAACAGAAACAGACAGCTTTTAATTTGCGTTGAAAGCATCTCGCTGTTTTCTCTCGAGCGGGGCGGTCTTCCCACGGACCGCCACGCGAAGCCGTTACGGCTCGATGATGTTGAAGGGATTGGTCCCGGTGATCGGGAACTGGTTCATATTCTCCATCATCAGCGTCAGCAGCTCTGCGCTGCCCTCGACCTTGACGGCCTTTGCAACCGTTTCCTGATTGTTGGTCAGGATCGCAAACAGCGCATTCTTCGGGCAGGTAATAGACACGTCCGCATCATCAGACAATGTATCCGCATAGACCAGCAGCACACCATTCTTCACGCGGAGCATGTGCTGTTCGCCCACGTCAGGCAGGATCACGTTCATGGTGAAGTCGCGGTCAGCCAGCGCCTGCTTGTCCATGACAATGGCCATATAGTCAAACAGCATGGGCGCGGAGAGGGCCTTGACCATGTCGCCGGTAGATTTGGTGGAAGCGGTGAAATTGGCGTTTCCATGGCGCAGCTCCTGCGCGGCGGTCAGATATTCGTTGCGCCACGGACCGGACTCCGCCTGATACCCCAGCTGCTCCAGTGCATCGGCGCACAGAAGCCGCGCATCGGTGTTCGTCGGGTCGGCAAAGACGATGGTGTTTGTGATCTCGGCGACCCACTGATATTCACCCTTGTCAAAATCCGCCTTTGCCATTTGCAGGACCTTGTCAACATCCCCCAGGTACTCCACCCATTTTTTTGCGCTGTCGCTTGGCATGAGGGGGTTCAGGTTGACAGGGTTGCTGTCATACCATCCCATGAACTTCTGGTAGACCGCCTTGGCGTTGTGGGCGACCGTCCCGTAGTACTGGCGGGTGTACCAGATTTTATTGAGCGCCTCCGGCAGCTCGATCATGTTGGAGATCTCGTCGCTGGTGTAGCCCTGATTGATATAGGTCAGAGTCTGGTCGTTGATGAACTTATACACGGCAGCCGTGTTGACCATGTAGTCGTTCACCACGTTGTTTCCCCAGTGCGGCCAGTTGTGGGACTGGAAGGTGACCTCCGCATCCTTGCCGTAGAGGGAAATGGCCTCGGTGATATAGCTTGCCCATGCCGCGCCGTCGCGCACCTCCGCGCCGCGCAGCGTGTAGAGGTTGTGGAGCGTGCCGGTGCAGTTTTCCGCCATCCACAGCGCCTTGTACTGGGGCAGCCACGTGTTCATTTCGGCGGGCGCTTCCGTACCCGGCGTGAGCTGGAACTCCAGCTCCACACCGTCGATCGTCAGCTTTTCGCCGGACTGCGTGATTTCATAGTTGGGCGTCATGAACGAGACCGTTCCGGTGGACTGTCCCATGCCGATGCCCTGCGCCAGCTTGCCGGTCACACCGGGGGTCAGAAGGACGCCATACTGATAATTGCTGCGGCGGCCCATACCCTTACCGGCGTAGACATTTTCCTTCACAGAGTGCTCCGTGAAGCCCACAGGCGTGATCACGGGGATCTTGCCGCTGGCGAGCTGATCTTCAATAGAAAGTGTCTCGTCTGCCTTATCCTCTTTCGCCATTACGCCGGCGATGCCGCCAAAATGGTCGGCGTGGGAATGAGAGATGATGACGGCCTTGACCGGGAATTTACCAAGATTCTTTTCGATCAGCTGCATGGCAGCCTGACTGCACTCCACGCTCATCAGCGTGTCAAAGACGATCCAGCCGGTATCACCCTTGACAACAGTGAGATTTGCCATGTCATAGCCGCGGACCTGATAGATGCCATCCGTCACTTCAAAAAGACCATAGGCATGGTTGTTCTTCGTGTTCTCCCAGAGGCTGGGATTTACGCTGTCAGGCGCTTTTTCATAATCGTCCAGGAACGCATAGGCTTCCTGACTCCAGAGGATCGTCCCATCCTCGTCCTTCAGTTCCAGTGTTTCCGGCGCGTCGATCAGTCCGCGGGTGGCGAATTCATATTCCTGCTTATCATCGAAGTCAAGTTCATCGTAGACGGCGGCATTTGCCTTTGCCGTAAAGTCTGTGGCGGGCTTGACCTCGGCGGTCAGACCCAGGTCCGCCTTTTCTGCGTTCGGCTCTTTGCGCCCATCCTGCGCACAGCCGACGCAGGACAGCAGCAGTACCGATGTAAGAAGCATTGCTGCAATGCGTTTCATAGCCATTCTTTTTCCATCTCCTTATTGTTCGCGGATAACAGGTGGCTGCCAGCTATCCAGTGCTGTCATATCCGGTACATAGATCCGCATGAACAGATGAAATTCCCCGTCGGAAACAGGCAGCCAGTTAGAGGTGTCTTCCGGTGCATCCTTGGACAGGATAATATCCAATGTGCCGTCCGCATTCAGCTTGAAGTCGGAGCGGTCGTTGATGCAGTAGCGGTCGATGGAATTGTCAATGAGGAAATCATCCTCTCCGTAGGCGGTCACGGACCAGAAGCCGCCCTCCAGCGTGGGAGGAAGGGTTTCAAAGTGGAGCGTATACTTCTTTTCTCCGGTCAGCGCTGCGCCGGTCTCATCCACCGCTGTCTTGGGATAGATCGCCACGTCCACGGTGTTGGCGCCAAGCCCCACCAGCGCTACCATCGCGCGGTAGGTATACTCCGTGCCGAAGTCGCCGATGGGCTTGCCGTAATAGATCCACTGACCGAGTTTCTGCGCATACTTCGCGCCGTCGGCGGCAAGCGTGGCGCGAAGCCCCTGAAGCATCTGCGTCCAGCGCTCGGCAGCTCCTTCGCCCAGGAGAGCGGCGTCGAAGGTCTTACCCGCGCCCACGTTGATGGCGGAGAGTTTCTTCAGCAGTTCCTCATCCGCATCGGCGGGCGGGTTGACCTGCATCAGAGCGTTCGCCGTATTGAAAAACTCTGCTGGCGTCATGGAAAGCACCTTGTTCACGGGAACAAAGTCATTTTCCTCTTTATAAGCTCCCTGCGGTGCGGCATACTCGCCTCCCTGTACATAAGCCGAAAGCGGCAGGAGCTGCATCTGCTCCTGAATGGCATAGACATTGGGCAGATCCTCGTTCCCGGACAGCACCGTGCGGGTGATCGACCACATCGTTGCGGTGGGCACGTCCACGCGCGTCACACCGTCGGGCAGCTCGCCCTCCCAGCCGGGAAGCGCGATGGCATAAGCACCCGCCTTGTCCAGCACGGCGGCGGTGTTCGTCCACGCATCCAGAAGCTGCACATTGCAGAAGCGATCCGTTTCCGGCAGGACGTAGACCATAGGCTCTGTGCTGATGTCAAGCCATGCCTGCGAATAGACGGTATCGACGTTCGGCGTCACGACGGTGCGGAAAGAGGCGTCCGCCAGCTTTTTTGCATGGTTGAACTGATTGATGGGCGCACGGCCAGTCATGGTCCCGTCCGTATTGGTCGATAATGTTTTGGTTGCGTCGGTCAGCACCAGCGGGAACGCATAGATGTATGCCTCGCTGACCGTTTCCCACACGGCTTCAGTATCCGGTGTATCCGGCTGCGTTTTTTCGGCAGAGCAGGCGGAAAGAAGCCCGCAGGAAAGCAGCGTAAGCAGCGATAGTAGAATTGCAAGTATCTTTTTCATGTTGTCCTCCTATGATTCTTTTCTGTTTTGGTCATCTCCTCGGAACGGTTTGTGCGTATGGATTAACGATGAAGTCGTTTGTGATTTTCTCTTTATGGTAAACTATCGATTATTCCGCCCCTTTCTTTCCGCAAGCCTTGAAAGCTCTTTTTTGACCGCTTCGATTTGTGGGTCAAACAGCGCTCGCTCGGCAAAGATCATATAATTGTTGATGGCGAGGATCGACAGATGAACGAACGGCGCAACCTCTTCGTCGGTGCAGCCGAGGATCTCCGCAATCCTGCCCGTGTAATAAGGGTATCTTGCCGCAAGCCGCACAAGGGAAGGCTTTACCTTTTCTCCGTATTCGCGCGACACACATACGCTGACCAGAAAGCGCATGGTAGGCGACATTTTATCCGCCAGCTCACCGAGATGATCCATCATGCTTTTGATGTCACTAATATCTTCAAACACGATGCCAAACGCAGCTTTTTCAATTCGACTGATCGCTTCCTCGGCGCAGGCAAGAACGATTTCCTCTTTGGTGGAGAAGTAATAGTAGATGCCGCCGTTTTGCAGCTTTGCCGCCTTACAGAGATCTTTCGTGGTGGCAACGGTCAGCCCCTTTTCGACAAAGCAGTCAAGGCAGACGCCTACAAGCTCCTGTCTCTTTTCGGCTTTCTTTTCTTCCCGCAAAACACAATCCCCCCATTTCTGTGCATTATCCCGTGCTTCTCGTAATAAGATATCAGACTTCACAAAAATAAATCAAGCGATTGCTTGAATAAGAGTTATAGATTTTTAGGATCACAATGCCTGATCAAACATCACAACAGCCTTTTTCAGCAGCCGCATCTCCGGCAAGCTCTGGATGTACCGAATCGCCGTCCTTGCAAAGACATTGGACTTTATCGTGTCCCACTCCGCCAGCCAGACGATCTCCGCTGTGCCGGTTGCAAAGTCAAATCTGATCTCTCCCCATTCGCCGTCGTTGTCTACCTGATATAGGTAGACAACGACGGCTATTTTTTGTTCCTTTTGCGGCATTCGGTCTGCTTCAACGTCACGGTATGGACAAGCCCGCTTTCCAGCAGCTTCAGGCGCAACTTGTCAAGCGTTCGCCGGTAGAAACGCTCCGCGCACTGGCGGTTGTACCCTCGGAATCCACCGCCAAGTCCTCAAAGGTAGACTGCGTGGACAAAGGGCTGACGCGTCCACAGGTCATGCAGAGGCTTTCGCCGCCGACAGTTGCTCTGATCTGCTGGTTTTCCTTCTTGACATGAATAATGCTCCCTTCGTGATTGACAGTGTATTTATTTCACTGTCTCTCATAAAGGGAGCATATCAATCAGAAACGGGGGTGATTTTGTAGTTTTTTGACAGCCTTCCTTGAGTCTTACTTCGCAAGTACAACGGAAATTTTGATCTCCCTTTCCGCCTCGCTCAGGTCGAACGCGCTGCCATCCGCGACGCTCACACGCAGCTCATACAGTGTGCCATCGGACAGGGTATCCACGGCAGCGCCTGTCTCATCCGTGATCGACCACAGCTCTTTGCCGACCTCCGCCAGCTTTCTGTCTGCACCGTAGGCATAGAGCTTCAGCCCGGCGGTGTCCCCGGAAAGGTTGTTCATCCGGAACGAGACCGTCGTGTTGGGATGAACATTTTCGACCGTCACAGTATTGCGCCAGCTCGCGACCGTACCTTCGCCGCCGGCCTGCTCAAACTGTTCCTGTGTCAGTACGTTCCGCGCGGCCTTATCGAGATCGACCTCTCGGTACGGCATTTCGGGCAGATAGACGAAGCGATCCTGTAATCTGAGCAGCTCCAGATAGCCCGTCGGGCAGTAGAGCGCGTTGCCGCTGTTTCCGGCATACATACCGATAGCCATGTTATTGTAGCCATATTTGTTGGAGACGTCCATGGTGAATACCGTCTCGCCGGTGGCAAAGTCCAGAATGATGTACTGCCACATGCCGCTTTCCAGATCCTGCACATAGCCGTAGATATAGCCCGTCGCGGTGGAGAGCTTGAGAATCGATGTATCGCTCAGGTCATTTCGAGACCAGATGCTCTTCATCTCATAGCCGCTATCGGTTTTCACGGTGTCCACGCGCTCGACGCCGGGCGCGATCATGCAGTTGCCCTTCGTCAGCCAGTTCATGTCATAGATGTTGGCGTAGCTCTGGATGGAGGAATCGCTGTCGGGATCGGCAAGGCCTGCGCTGCCTGCGCCGAACCAGTTGCACACGATAGTGCTGACGGTGCCCTCGCTGTCATCATAGACGATGGCAGAGTTTTCAACCGCCACCTGATAGCCCTCGGGCAGATCATCCAGCACCGGCATGCTTGCAACGATCTCACCGGTCTTCATATCGAGCGCCAGCAGCTTGACTGGATCCGCGTTGTCGGTGAACATCACAAGATCCGGCGTCAGCGACGGGGAGCAGCCGCCGCCCCAGGCAAGACCGCCGCCGGTGGTCTTGTCACCCTCGCCGCTGACCTTCGCGCCTGCGCTCTCATACGGCGTGCACCAGACAGCCTCGACACCGTTATTGGCACGCAGCAGATAGCAGTTCTGGTTTGTCAGGATGACTGCGCCGTCCTTGGAGGCGGCAATCCCGTTTTCCGCGCCCTCGCCGAGCGCCAGCCCGTAGACGAAGACGGCCTTCGAAAGGTCGGCCTGCTCTCCGTTCAGGATCGCCTCGATCGCCGAGTGGGCGATGTAGCCGAGCACGCCCTGCTGCTCACGCTCGGGATAGATGCGGAAGCCGCCGGTGGCAAACCAGAGGTTGCCGTCGTAGTCAAAGACCACGGAAAGAAGATTCTGCGTCAGCTCCTTGCCGAGCGCAGCTTCGGCTGCCGCCTTGATGTCAATGTCCAGTACCTTTTCAAACTCCGGCAGGACGTTTCCTGCTTCATCGGTTGCCCGCAGCATCAGCACATGGTTGTTGCTGGTGGGGCAGACGATGCGGTTTTCCGAGTCAAGGAACGTGTAGGAGCTCTGGATGACGTAACCACCGCCGTCGTGCTGCTTCGGAGAGAAATAGCCAAGAGTCTTCGTCTCTTCGGCATTCAGATCGCGGATGGCGATGCCGCCGAGCAGCGGAACGACTGCGTGGCCGTAGCTGTCAAAGTAAATGGCAGGCGAAGCGTTCGCGTTGGTTTTTTCATAGGAAACATTGATCTCCGGATAGATGCCAAGCGGCAGGACTTCATCCGTAGAGTCGGTATTGTAGCCGTCGTGGTGAATGTTGGCGTCGCTCTTTGCCATATAGGGGTTTTCATCGACACGCTTGGCATTCATGGCCTTTACCGGCAGGGCGGCGCTTGCCGCGGAGTCTGTATCCGATGCAAGCATGTCGGAAGACTGCTTCGCACCGCAGGCCGCCAATGTCAGGCACAACACACCGGCCAGCAGAAGGGTTGGTACAGAACATTGTAACTTTTTCTTTTTCATTGATATCCTCCATTTTTGTGCTTGTTGTCTTGGTTTGGTTCGATGCCCGTTTATTCAATCCAGGCATTCAGTCCTCGCCGGAATGCTTCCTCGGAAACCGGCTCCAGCAGGAAATAGTCTGCCCGCAGCCGGAAGGCGTGAAGGGAGAAATCCAAGTCGCTGCACCAGATCATCCGGCACGCGGGGCATAAGGAGCGAAGATGCTCCGCTGCATTCAGTCCTGCCACTCCGGAAAGTGCAATGACGGCATTGGTTGGAGCATCTTTCTGCGCCGTTTCAAAAAAGCGTTCCTGGTCGTCATATTGCATGACCTGCGGAAACAGCCCCTTCGCTTCACAAAACCGGGTAATTTGCTCGGCGTAGCGCTGCCGCTCTGCTTCCTGTTCTGCCAGCACGGCAATACGATACACAGATCTCCCTCCTTCCTTCATCCGATTTGGCATTTTGCTTGCGCTCAGTATAAAAAGGCCATTCGGTTTTTTCAAGCGCCGTAGCACGAAAGGGGCGATTTTGGCACGAATTCCGACAGCGGTTCTTTGTCATCCTCGACACGCTGTGATATAATTATCTTGGAATTCAAGCACAAGGAGAGAACCCTGCATGAGAATTGCGATTGTGGATGATCTTGCCGCGGAACGCACACTGCTGAAAGACCGGCTGGAGGAGGATACCTCCTGCTATGATCTCGTCAGTGAATCTACCTGGGATCTGGTTCATGATGGTGGCGTAAAGTCCGTGAACATGGTCATCATGGAAGAACCTGAGCACGTTGACAGGTATATGAAGTTTGCTGATAAAGATGGTGCGAAGATAGAATATCCGGGCAAAGGGGAAGCTGTGATCAATACTGCGCTGGCAGAACAGTACGACATCAAAACAGGCGATGTAATAACGGTCAGAGACAGCGAGATGAAAGAGATAAGAGTTTCCGTATCAGGCATATTCAGGAATCATGTATACAACTATGTGTATATATCACCTGAAACATATGAGGATCAGATGGGGGAAGCACCTCAGTACAAATCGGTGTACTTCAATCTTGAGGAAGGCGCAGATTCGCATGAGATATCTGCCGATCTTATGGGTGATGCAGCAACAGCGTCAGTGACTATCAACAAGGATATGAAGAACAGAATATCTAAGATGATGGAGAGTCTGAATTATATAGTAATTGTAGTCATACTCTCGGCTGGTGCACTTGCATTTATCGTTCTCTACAACCTGACAAATATCAATATCACAGAGCGCCTCAGGGAGATTGCAACCATAAAGGTTCTGGGATTTTTCAAAAACGAGACTTCAGCTTATGTGTTCAGGGAGAACAGAGTCCTGACGACATTCGGAATCGCTGTGGGACTTGTGCTTGGAGTTTTTTTACATGCATTTGTCATAGGCCAGATCAAGGTGGATATGGTTGCATTTGATACGTATATAGCGCCGATGAGCTATGTGTACAGTATCGTTCTGACATTTGTGTTCAATTTCCTTGTCAACAGAGTCATGTCAGTCAAGCTTGATAAGATAAATATGGCGGAGTCGCTTAAGTCGGTGGAGTGATCCTTTTATATATGGCATGTATCAGAATAGCCAAGATGCTTATTACGATCCACAGGGCGTACAGTATAGACGGTACGTTCTGTGGATTTTTTTATAAAAAAGTTGTTTTCACCGCCTGTTACTAGCCTTTTGGTTAGTGTACATTGAAAAACACAGCAATTATAATTGTAAATATATTATTGATATCAGAATGTGGCAGCTTAAAACGGCTGGTGCTCATGGTTAGTTTTTTAAGTGAAAGGGAGGAAGAAATTATGAGAAAGAGGGCGATAAGCTGGGCGCTGACGGCCAGTATGGTGCTATCTATGCTGTCCGGATTTATTCCCGGACAAAAAGCATACGCGGCGGACAGCTCGAAGAAAACAGGCAAGACGGTGGTCGAGACAGAGATTGACGAGAGTACATACAAAGCTCTGGGTCTCAGCACCGATATAGACAAAAGCAAAGCTGCGGTGCCGTATGACAAGGATAATATATCTACATTTGCAGAGGTGAATGAGGTATACGTTGCGGCAAACGGCAATTACAGAAACAAGTACACTGTGCGAGACGGATTTGACAGGATTGGAGATTTCAAGGACAGGACTACAAAGGTAAACAGCAGCCTTGGCAATCTGTACGGAGCGTATGGTTTCTATGATCTTGGCGAAGATAATGTGAAAGTGGAACACGGCGGATCG
>OGGJ01002130.1_pt1 | contig 14484 bp, 12 predicted proteins | sample 1571071 | NCBI WGS metagenome assembly OGGJ01 (sample SAMEA2581954, study PRJEB24529) | metagenome | biome: Human gut stool | place: China | collected 2011
GCATGACAACAAAGCGGATCGGAAAATCCGCTTTAAAAAGAATGTTCAAATCATATGAATTATGCTACTCTACAGGTGAAGCTGGCAGAAGATTTCTGCGTTAGCTTCTCAATACCCCAGCGCATCGCATAAAGCCTCTTAATATCATGTAAAGGGAAAGCGGATGCATCCAGATTCGTAATAATGGTTTCACACGCGGTATCTGAGATAGGAAAGCGAACGATTCTGAAATGCAGTTCAAAGAATACAGCAGGGTCGTACTTTCTTGATGTGCGTGGCAGATAATCAAATCGGATGGTATTTGTGATATGCCTATAGTGATTTTTGTCTTTAAGCAGTTCTTTTATTTCATTTGACTGCTTATTTGTCAGTTTCAAATGGAAAGGAACATCGAACTCATCTGTGGCTGGCAAAGCAAGGCCGGATGCAATACCGACTGTGCCGTCCTTAATTCTGATCAAGAAATTCCAGCCCTTCTCCTGAATGTGAGCGAGATTGTTATAGGATTCATAGCCTCTGTCCGCAAGGAGCAAAGCACTTTCAATAGCAGAGCGATCTACCATGGCAGTTAATGCAGCGGATTCGTCAGCCTTTCTGCTTTTCTGAACAAGAGCATCCACATAAATGTGCTGGTGCAAATCATACATAGCGTTGATATGCAGCAGGTTGTATGCTCTCTGCCCGTTTACCCCCGGATAGTAGGAATCCGGGTCTTTGGGATTGGCTGCAATCTGCAAATCGGAGCCGTCAACGGCAAGAAGACGGATGCCTCTGTACAGCTTGTTTTCGTCGACACTTCTGGAGAAGTCATGGAATAGGGATTCAAACGCCTCTGGAAGGATTGTAGATCGTCGTTGGATAAAAGCAGAAGAAGTTCCTGTAAAGGGATCCAAGCCAAAGAAATCCATAATTTCGTGGTTAAGCGTTCCGCCTCTAAAGGCCAGGATGAAGGGAATCACTTTTTGAAAGGGAAACTTCCTGTTCCTGGTATTGCCTTTGCCGGGTCTTGCGGAGAAGAGCCATTTGTAGTCTGTCATAGCTTGAATTGCATCTTTCAGTGCTTTTTTTACGTTTTTTGGACTCATAAAGTAAGCCTCCTCGTAGTTTGGCGTGTCGGGACACGCTTCTAACTACAAAGGCCATTTTGCTAACCGAAGTTAGCAAAATGGCCGCACGAAATGATGCTTTTGTCAAGCCCTGTTTTGAATTATTACGAAAAAAATCCTCCTACCCTCTCATTTCTGAGGGTAGGAGGATTTGTCAGCTTAACTTACTGACATTGGCCGGAATCGGCAGGGTAATTTTATACGCTGTTCGTTTTGGCGGTAGTAGTATTTTAATTGATCGCTGACTTTTTGATCCGGCTTGAACGCAGCGGAGGCAACTGCCGGTTTAGATATCAAAATGAATGGCTAGATGGTTACTCACGTGCCCGTTACTATCTGGGATCGCATCTGTAACATACAACGCGCAGCCCTTCTCCCGCACCATCTGAAGGACGGAGGCAGCGGGACAATCATCGGTACGGGTGTTGGAGACAGAGATCACAACCGTCTTCGGGGCCAGCATATCCAGCAGATGTGGGGTGATGGAATCCCGGTGGCCATGATGCGGCAGCTTGACAAGTGTACAGGGCGGGATTTCATGCTTCTCCCAGCAGTCGGCATACATATCGCCGGGCAACTCCACGGCAGTTTCCTTGCAGATCAGCCGCAGGCGGATGCTGGTGTTGTTGATAAAGCCGTCCAACTCTTCCAGCTCTCTGTTGTCGGCCCGGTCTTCCAGCACATTTTGCCAGATGGCAGCCTGACGCTCAAAAATAGGCTGCGCTTCCAAGAAGCATTCTGCCGTCAGTTCCGGTGTCAGCGGCCACGTGCCGGGGGACGCAAGAGAAATCTCTGTTCCCTGCCGTTCCATAATCGCAAGTGCGCTTAAGAATACATTCAGAGATTCCAGCAGGCATCTGGCTCCGGCGGAAAACCCCTCCGGTACCGGTACACGTTTCCCCCAGAAGATTCTGTCCGGAAGATAGTTGCACCGGAAGCTCCTGACCGCAACGCACTCCAGCAATTCCGTCAGACCGCCGCTGTGGTCTCTGTGAAGATGGGTCAGCACCAGCAGATCCAGAGTATCTATTCCCTCCTGCCGCAGGAAGTCCGCGGCAGAGATTCGCTGAGAATCAGGCCCCCCATCGCCGACAGTCCAATCGCCGCAGTCCACCAGCATGGTGAAGCTGCCGCTGCGAATCAAAATGGCATCCCCATAGCCCACATTGATAAAATCAAGTGTCATGGCTCCCTCCATCCTTCAGGATGTGGAGCTTTCGGGTATCCAGACAGAGCTGCACGGCTCCACTTCTGGCTCCGCTCAGGTCCACATTGGCATCGTCAATAATAAACTGTTCCTCACCGACCCGCACCCAGTAGCGGATTATGCGGCCCAGAAAGCTGTAATTTTCGATCTGACCTTCCAGACTCTTCCCTTCCGGCACAGACTCCCCGGGTTCCGCCAGACGGATGCACTCCGGCCGCACCACCAGCGTCACGGTCTCGCCAGGTTCCACAGGGACCTCCGTGGGAATCTGGAGGAGCATCCCGTTGTGGTCAGCGGCAACAGTGCCGCCTTCAGCAGACACAATTCTGGCGGTCAGGAAATTGACCGTGCCCACGAAATCTGCCACAAAGCGGTTGGCAGGCCGGAAATAGATCTCCCAAGGAGAGCCGATCTGCTCGATGTGTCCGCTGCGCATGACCGCAATGATGTCGGACATGGAGAGTGCCTCATCCTGGTCATGGGTAACATAGATAGTGGTGATGCCCAGCTTCTGCTGGATCTGCCGCAGTTCCGTGCGGACGTCCACACGCAGCTTGGCATCCAGGTTGGAAAGGGGTTCGTCCAGAAGCAGGATCTCCTGGCCCATCACCAGTGCCCGGGCAAAGGCCACCCGCTGCTGCTGACCGCCGGACATCTCCTTGGGGAATCGCTTCTCCAGCCCTACCAGGTTAAACATCTTCAGCATTTCCTGAACCCGGCGGTCCATCTCTTCCTTAGGAGTTTTATTCAGCTTCAGGCCATAGGAAATATTCTCATAGACAGTCATATGGGGAAAAAGTGCGTACTCTTGGAACACCAGAGGGGTGTTGCGCTTAAAAGGCGGCAGTCCGTTCATCCGTTTGCCGTCTACCAGCACATCGCCCGATTCCGGCTCAGAAAAGCCGGCCAACTGGCGCATCAGGGTCGTTTTACCGCAGCCGGAGGGGCCCAGAAGCGTCACAAAAGCACCCTTTGGGATCTCAAGAGACACATGATCCAGTGCCGTAAAGTTTCCGAACTGCTTAACAACATTTTTAAATTCAATGTAAGGTCTCATATCTCTTCGCCTCCTGTTTACAATTCCAGCTCAATGCCCTGCTTACCCAAAACCCACTGCGCCAGCTTTAAAACGGTGAACGCAATGGTGATCAGTACGATGGTAAAGGCTGCCGCCTCACCGTACTGTCCACTCTGCACCAGCACCATAACCGAGATGGTACCCACAGTAGTAGAGGGCGCATACAGGAAGATCACCACGCTCAGGCAGGTGACGGACCGCAGGAAGGACAACACAAAGCTGGACATAAAGGGCGCTTTCAGCAAGGGAATGATGACGTCCTTAAAGGAACGGAAGCTGTTGGCTCCCAGATTCAGCGCCGCATCCTCCACAGATGCGCCGATCTGCTGCAGCCCCGCCGTGGCAGAGCTGTAACAGGTGGGAATATTCCAGAACAGCAGGGCCAGAACCATAATCACGGAGGTTCCCGTCAGCTCAAGGGGCGGCGCATTAAAGGCCATCACGAAGCCGATGCCGAGGAACATACCGGGAATGGCGCCGGGCAGAATACCCAGGAAATCCAACAGGCGGTTAATGCCCACCTGCTTCTTCTGCACGATGTAGGCCAGGACCATCGCCAGGAACGAAGCTCCCAGAGAAGCCAGGAAGCCATAGCGGATCGAGTTCCAGATCTGCTTTCCCTTCAGGAACACATACTGGATATTCTTCATGGTCAGCGACCAGTCATAGCCCCAGGTCTTGGTAAACGCGCCGTAGAAAAGCGTGCCGTAGACCAGCAGGATAAAGAGGGAGATCAGCATCGTCAGGCTGAACAGCCCCCATTTGACCCACTTGGGGACCGGGAAGGGGTTCAAGGAGATCTCCTTGCCGGTGATCGTCACATAAGACCGTTTGCCCACCCAGAAGTTCTTCACCAGGAATAACACCACCGCAGGGACCAGCAGTGCCACCGCCAGCACAGAGGCGGTCTTCATATCGTACCAACCGGAGATCTGCATATAGGCTTCTGTGGGCAACAGAGCCAGGTCTCCGCCGATCATCTGAGGATTGCCAAAGTCGGTGAGAACATTGATGGCAGCCACCAACGCGCCGCCAGCCACGCCGGGGCGGCACAGCGGCCAGAAGACATCCTTGAATACACGCCAGCGGGGAGCGCCCATGTTATAGGCCGCGTACTCCAAATTGGTGGAAATGGAGCGGATCACGCCGTAAATGACAGAATAGGCATACGGGAAAAACGTGACGGTCTGGACGATCCACAGGCCCAGGCGACCATAAATATCAACATGCAGCCCCAGAAGCTGTTTGGTGACGATACCCTGTACGCCGAAAAGCAGAATATAACTCAGTGCCACGATAAAAGGCGGGGACACGATGGGCAGCAGCGTCACAAATCTGAAAAGGCCCTTACAGGGAACATCCAACCGGGCAATAACGTATGCAAAGAGGAATGCCACCGCCGTGCAGGACACCGTGGAGATCAGGGTCATGAACAGGCTGTTTTTCAGGGCTGTGAACCAGCGGGCTTTCTGGAACAGCTGCATATAGTCCTGTCCGCTGGGGAACGTGATAACCCGGATCACCGGGTATACCACGAAGAATCCAACGAAAAGGATAATCGCGATAATGGCCAGCATTAAAAGCGGTTCGTTTTTCAGCCGCTTCATTTCTTTGACCGATTCCCGGAGCGCAACACCGGAGGCCATAAGGATCAGCTCCTTCCGATAAGGTGATAAAAGAGGTTCGTTGAAAGTATAGGGTATCTCAAAGGTCTATCAAAAATAGCATGGGCCGCCTGCCCACAACGCAGGCAGGCGGCCCAAGGGTAAATGAGAAATGAAATCAGGCGCGGTTGGAAATGATCTCAGCGTCGAACTTCTCCAGAACGGCTTCCTTCATAGAAGCGGCCTGATCACGGTCATAGTCAACAAGGTCTACTTCCTCCAGAGTGGGCAAACCGGCAGGGGCTGCCACATCGGTGCGGACAGGATAACGGTAGGAAGTGGCAACGCTCAGTTCCTGCGCTTCCTTCGTTAGCAGCCAGTCGATGAACACCTTGGCGTTCTCGGTGTTGGGGCCACCCTTAATGATGGCGGAGCCGCCGATCTCATAAGCAGTCTGCTTGGGGATGATGAGCTTCAGCGGATAGCCCTGCTGCTGGATCTTGAAGCTATCATGAGCCCAGGCGATGGAGGCGATGAACTCACCGGTAGCCACAGGGCTGATGACATCGCCGGCACCCTTATAATAATGATGTACGTTCTGATCCAGAGTCTTCAGATAATCCCACGCAGCGTCCTCGCCCAAGCGGAAGATCTGGCAGGCAGTGGCGATGTAAGCGCCGCCGGCCGTGGTGGGGTTGGCCCACACGAACACGTCCTTATAGTTGGGATCCAGCAGATCATCCCAGGTTTCCGGCATCTTGACACCCTTGGGAGTCAATTCCTTCTCAAAGCGCTCCTCGTTGATGATGATGCTCAGAACGCCCATGTACCAGCCCTGCCAGAAATGATTGGGATCGTTAAAGCGGGCATCCAGGCTGTCATTGTTGGGAGAGTCATATGCCTCAAAAGCACCTGCGGTGGCCAAAGAGCCATACAGGTCCACAGAGCCGCCTACCAGAATGTCTGCCTTTGGATTGGCCATCTCTGCCTGCACACGGGCCACGGCATCGCCGCCGCCCAGAGAGATGTACTCGATCTCAATGCCGGTATCCTTCTTGAACTGGTCTGCGATGGCGATGGTATTGTCCTCGTTCAGTGCGGAATAGACCACCAGCTTGCCGCCGGTCTGTCCTGCGGTGCTGCCGTCATTCGTGTCTGCGGGAGGGGTATCCGTTTTGCCGCCGCATGCGGCCAGAGTCAGCGCCATAGTCAGCGCCAGTGCTAAGCTCAAAAACTTCTTCATGGGACACAGCTCCTTTTCATCATATTGATTTTGAGGAAAACGCGGTGCGTTTCTGTATCTATACCGTACCAAATATTTTGGAACGTGTCAATTAGATTTTTGACATTTCGCAAAATCTGAATGAGTTTTCGTCGCTATGCATATATAATATGAACAACAATCGGCGCATTGCACAGTGCGCTCTTGCGCCCATTGACTTGAAGCAGCAGCAAAATCATAGTAAAATAAATGTATCACAAGCATAGGGGGAGGATGACGTATGCCCACCATCAAAGATATTGCCCGAGAGGCGGGTGTTTCCCACGGGACGGTCTCCAACGTTATCAACGGCCGGGGCAACGTCAGCGTGGAGAAGATACAACTGGTGTGGCAGGCTGCGGAGAAGCTGGGCTACAAGGTCAACAGCAAGGCACAAAGCCTCCGGCAGGGGCAGGACCGCAGCATTGCGGTGCTTCTGCCGAGCATTGAGGACCGCCGCTGGGCGGCCATGTATGAGGTGTTCCAGAACGAGTTTATCCGGCACGGCTATTCAGTTCAGCTATATTCCACCCGCTCTATGGAGACCACCGAGAAAGAACTGCTGGCTGCCGCTCTGGCTGAGCGGGTCAGCGCGGTCATCAGCCGTTCGTGTCTGTTGGATGCCGCAGCGTATTATCGGGCAGAGGCCCCGGAGCTTCCAATTGTACTCCTTTCTCGGGAAAGCCGTGCACTCGAAAATGTTATGTATGCCGCATTCGATCCCGAGCGAATGGGAACAGACATCGCCTGGCATCTGCGGCGGAAAGGACTGCGGCGGATTGGTATTTTTACAGAGCCCGCCGCATTTCCGGATACCGCGCTGTTTCTAAATGGATTCCGGACGGTCTGCGCGGATGAGACAAGTGTTCTGGATTGCCCAAATCATCAGGTGGATCTGCGGGCCTTTGAGCTTTTTGAAGAGGACGAACCGTTTGATGCCATCGTATGCACGGATCAGCGCCGGGAATCGGCTGTCCGGGCGGCCTGTGCTTATGCCAGCCGTCGGCCGCTGCCGCTGATCGTGTCTGCTGCCCCCCGGTCTGCTGTGACCGATCCGTTGGCGTTGGCATATGAGCTGGATTACAAGCGTCTGGCGCACCGGATCGTTAAGGCTCTGCTGGCACGTCTGGAAACGCGATCCCCCCTGCCGCCGACCCTTTTTATGGAGAACAATGGTTTTCGAAATCAGGTACCGGTGCCGCAGTTGACAGAATCAAACCTGCGGATGCTCACGATGGCGTCCCCTTCCACCACAGCGTTGAAACGCCTGCTGCCGCATCTGGAAAAGAGCACAGGGATTCATCTGGAACTGACGGTGCTCCCTTCCCTGAGAGATGTCTACGAGGTGATCCAATCCTCCGGCAGCGGACGGTATGATCTGATCCGGATGGATGTGGCCTGGATGGACGAGCTTGCTGATAAGCTGTTTCGGCCGCTCCGCCAAATCCCCTTTGACTGGGACGGTCTGCTGGCGCAGACGTTGCCGGAGTTCGGAGACAGCTATACCTCCGTCAACGGAGAGCGCATCTGCGTCCCCTACGATCCCAGCACACAGCTTATGTTTTACCGGCGGGATTTGTTTTGCGACCCCACCTACAAGCGAATGTATTTTGAAGCCTACCGGCGGGAACTGGAGGTTCCAAAGAGCTTTGAAGACTACAATCGAATTGCAGGCTTTTTCACCCGCAGCCTCAATCCGGCTTCCCCTGTGCAGTATGGTACGACCGTAGCCATCGGCAACGTGGTGGTAAGCCCCAGTGAATTTCTGCCCCGTTTGTTTGAGCAGGGCGGAAAGCTGTTCAATACCAAAGGCCGGATCACTGTCGACACCCCGGAAGCCTTGACAGCCCTGAAAAACTACCGGGAAACGTATGCCTGCTCCGACAGGACTGTGCATGACATCTGGAAAAACGTGCTGGAAGGCTTTGCGGATGGCTCCGCCGCCATGACAGTGGTGTTTATCAACTATGCCTCCCACATTTTAAACTCCAAGATGTCCAGCATCGCCGGCAAGCTTGGCTTTGCGCCGGTACCCGGCGGCAAGCCCCTGTCAGGCGGCGGCGTGGTGGGAATCACCCGAAGCTGCGCGCACCCGGAAACGGCTTGTGCGTTTTTGTCCTGGCTGTATTCCAACCAGACCGCACCGGCGTTCACCTTACTGGGCGGGTTGTCACCCTGCCGTTCGGCATACAGCAACCGGGACATCAAGGAGCGGTATCCTTGGCTGTCTGCGGCCCGCCGCAGCTTTCCCAGCGCCCAGCGCCGGAGTGGAAGTGCCTATTACAGCAACTTCAGCGAGCTGCAAATGGAGAATATCCTGGCAGCCTATGTGCAGCGGGCAGTCCTCGGCGTCTGTACGCCGGAGGAGGCCCTTGCGCAGGCGCAAGCGGAAATGGACGCACATTTTACCGCAAATTCGGAATTTCTCTGATAGTGGCGCGGCTTAGAATGAAAAAGTGCAAAGAAAAACACGGCAAGCATGCCGTGTTTTTCTTTTATGCACTCTATGCTTATACGTTTTCATTCCCAAAAAACGTGCAGATACACCGAAATAAGGACCGAGAGGACCTCGCAATTACATCTAATCAGTTCAATGCTCCAGCTGGTCCACGAACTGCCGGGCCGTCCGTCCGGAACGGCTGCCGCTGCGGACCTGCCAGGTGGCGGCTGCGGCTCGGAGCTGTTCCGGCGAGAGGTCTGTCCCCGCCTTTTCCGAAAGTGCGGAGACGATCTGCTGGTATTCCTCGAAGGTGGGAGCCGGGTAGAAGATCTGCAAGCCGAAGCGGCTGGCCAGAGATAGCTTTTCCTCTACGGTGTCGGAGCGGTGAATGTCGCCGTTGTGCTCCACATCGCCGCGGTCGCTCCACACCTCCCGCACCAGATGGCGGCGGTTGGAGGTGGCGCAGATCCGCACGTTTTCCGGCGGCGCCTCCGCCCCGCCCTCCATGACGGCCTTCAGATATTTATAGGAGGTCTCGTTTTCCTCAAAGGACAGATCGTCCAGAAACAGAAGGAAGCGATAATTGCGGCCCTTCACCTGCCGCAGAATGTCGGGGATCAGGTCATACTGCTCCTTGTAAAGCTCAATGAGCCGCAATCCCTGATCGGCGTACTCGTTGACGAGGGCCTGAATACTGGTGGATTTTCCGGTACCGGCGTCGCCGTAGAGCAGCACGTTGTTGCTGCCCTTCCCCCGCAGAAAGGCTTCCGTATTGCGGATCAGCAGATCCTTTTGCTGCCGGTAGCCCACCAGATCCGCCAGACGCACAGGAGGACGGTCCTCCACGGGGACCAGCTCCGCGCCGTCCCCTGTCCTTCTGGCCCGGAATACCTGCCCCATGCCCAGCAGACCGACGCCCTGAGTCTGATAGAACGCCGTCAGGCGGCCCAGCAGCCCCTCCGGGGAACCGGCGGCGGCCAGTTCCCCGCTGAACGCCAGAAACGAGGCGCAATCTGCGGTACGGCGGCTCTCGTGGCGGAAGTCCCGCAGCAGCGGCCACGCCCCGCCCTCCGGCGGCGCGTTCAACAGCTCAAAAAAGAGCTTCATATCTGCCAGTGCCAATGCTTCCAGTGTGTCCTGTCCGCCGGAATGCCGCTCCCATGCGAGGGAGAAAGGGTTTTCGCTTGACACAAGCTCCCGGGCGATACAGCAGCGCCACAGGTCGCCCTGCCAGCCGTTTTCCACGGCCAGCGCCACCAGCTCCCCCTGAGCGGCCACGCGGACGGCTTCCTCCGTCGCCATGAGCCGCCGGAGAAGGCTGTCCGGCTTCTGCCGGAACAAAATCAGGCTGTCTAATGCCTCAACTGTGTGCATAAGTTCCGCCCTCATTGCAGAATAGCGCCCTTGTCGGCAGAGGACACCAGCTTGGCGTAGCGGGTCAGATAGCCGCTCTTGATCTTCGGCTCCGGGCAGACCCAGGTTTTCCGGCGCTCCGCCAGCTCCGCGTCCTCCACGCACAGGTGGATGGACCGGCCGGGAATGTCGATCTCAATGAGATCCCCCTCCTGCACCAGACCGATCACGCCGCCGGAGGCGGCCTCCGGGCTGACGTGGCCGATGGACGCTCCCCGGGTCGCGCCGGAGAACCGGCCGTCGGTGATGAGGGCCACGTCCTTGTCCAGTCCCATACCGGCGATGGCGGAGGTGGGGTTCAGCATCTCCCGCATACCGGGGCCGCCCTTGGGTCCCTCGTAGCGGATCACCACCACGTCGCCGGGACGGATGCCCCCGGCGTAGATGACGGCGATGGCCTCCTCCTCGCTGTTGAACACCCGGGCGGGGCCTTTGTGCCGCAGCATTTCCGGGGCCACGGCGCTCTGCTTCACCACGCAGCCGTCCGGGGCCAGATTGCCAAACAGGGCGGCAATGCCGCCGGTCTTGGAATAAGGCTCCTCCAGCGGGCGGATGAGACTGGTGTCCAGATTCTCCGCCGTTTCCAGATTTTCCCCTACGGTCTTACCCGTCACGGTGGGCAGCGAGGCCAGCAGGGCGCCCATCAGCCGCTTTTTCGGGGCGTTGAAGGTGTCGAACTCATCAATAAAGACGGCCCTGTCCCGCAGGAACTCCGGCAGTTCGCCCCGGGCCAGTGCGGCCTCGAGGCGGGATGCGGCCAGTTCCAGCCGGTCGGAGGGGTCCATGCCTGTCCCGGCCAGCAGGGTCTCGTAGCCCTGAAAGATGAGGGCCAGTTCGCTGAGCTTGGCGCTGTCGGTGCCGCAGTCCTGCGCCAGCTCATAGAGCTGCCGGCCCGAGAGACCCGCGCTCTTGAGCTCGTCGATGGTCTCGGCGGCCATCTGGCAGAAGGCGGCCGAGCGGCGGTGGCGGTAATAGTAATGGACATTGTCCTGCAGTTCCTCGAGGGCGCGGCGCACCAGCACGGCCCGGCCCGCGTCGCTGAGGGTCTGGACGGCAGAGCCGCCCTCCGCCGACAGGATATGCTCGGCGAGGCTGGTGAAGGAAAAGCTCTCCACCAGTCCGCTCAGCGCGTCGCCCAGCTCCCGGTGGATGCGGCCCTCGGTGGACGAGGTGAACTGCTCCGGCACCAGCAGGATGCTCTTCTCCCCCGCCTCGGCCCGCGCCCGGATGCGCTGGTACAGCAGGGTGGTCTTTCCGCTGCCGGAGCCGCCTAAAAGTAGTTTTAACATAAAGACCCTCTCAGTCTCGCTTCGCTCGACAGCTCCCCCAAAGGGGGAGCCACTGGCGTGTCGGTCAGGCCCACGCCAGACGAACAAAGCACGATATTTCATAAACAGTAGTGCCTTGCTGCCCAGATTTACGGCAGCTTGACAAATGAAATTTGTCCAGAAGCGCCTGCCCCCGTAAGCGAAGCCCTCTCTTTTGCGCCCTGTCGGGCCTCAGGCGGGCAGTAGAAAGTGGCCCGGTACGCCAGAGGCTCCCCCTTTGGGGGAGCTGTCACGCCTGCGGCGTGACTGAGAGGGCTCCTGCCGGGCAAGCGCTTTTATTTCATTGTACCACAAAATTGCAGCGACATCTATTCTGTGGTACAATGAAGAAAAAATCATCTCAGAAAGAGGACACCTGCATGAAAATTTTAGCAGTAGATTACGGCGACAGCCGCACCGGCCTCGCCACCTGCGACCGCACCGAGTTCCTGACTTCCCCCATCACGCCTCAGATCACCGTCAAGGCCCGGGACAAAGTTGCCGCCAGGGTCTGCGAGGTGGCAAAGGAGATCGAAGCCGAGCTCATCGTCATCGGCCTGCCGCTGAACATGGACGGCACCGAGGGCGAGCGCGCCCGCAAGAGCCGCAAGCTGGCCAAAACCGTTGAGATCTGGAGCGGCCTGCCCGTCCGGATGTGGGACGAGCGCCAGACCACCTGCGCCGCTGCCGACCTCCTCGACGAGAGCGGCACCTTCGGCGCGAAGCGGAAAAGCATCCTCGACTCGGTAAGCGCGACGGTGATATTGGACGACTACATCCAGTGGCGGAAGGAGCATCCGGGGGAGGTCTGAACGCCCCCGCCGCCCCTGTGGCAAAGTTTCTTTGCGAAGTCCGGACAGTTTGTTGCAAAGTCCGCAGAAAAATGTCGCTTTCCGGTTTGTTTTCACAATTTTCCTGAGCCGAATTTGTATAGTTTTCCGGCTTGACAGCATCGGCTCTTCTCCGATAAAATGAGGGTAGAAGAACCTCCTGACCAGATGGCCGGAGAGGACGCTTCTTCATGAGAAAAAACAACTGGACTCACCAAAACAAAAACGATTGGAGGCGACCCACATGACAAAACTGAGAAAGCTGACTGCCCTGCTTCTGGCCGGTGCACTGACCCTTCTGCTCCTGACCGCCTGCAGCGGTGGCGGCGGTTCTTCCGGCCCGGAGGCCCAAGCCGAAGCCGAGGTGATGCGGGCCATCCAAAGCAGACCTGCCACCGCAAGCTTGACAAATGACGCTGGGATGCGGAACATTGCCAAAGCCAATCTGAAGGCCGGACTGCTGGACGCCGAGAAGGCCGGACTGCTGGACGCCGAACTGAAAGGCAACATTGGAGGATATAAGGTCTACAACGACGTAAAGTACAATAAAGACACTTCTACCCTGACCCTTATCGCCCAGTACGATTATCAGAACACCACGCTGGAAGAACTCATTGGCTATATCACCAAGAACAACGAGGCTTCTAACCTGAAGTTCGATTATTCCAGCAACTGGACCAAGGTAGGCGTAGCAGCCGAAACCTATCGGGGGAAGACCTACATCGCCATCACTCTACAGGTAAAGAAGACCTGACCTGTCCCTTTTCCCCATAAACGCAGATCACCCGCCAGTTGGCGGGTGATTTTTTTGCAGCCGTCCCACCGCCCGGAGGGCGGAAAACCAGCTTCTTATTCGTATTTCGTGATGGTCACACTGTTGATGGTGATGGGTTCGGTGGGGCGCTGGGCCTCATCCACGCCGGTCTGGGCGATGGTGTCCACCACTTCCATCCCTTCGTACACCTGCCCGAAGACGGTGTCGGTGTAGTCGAGGTAGGGTGCGCCGCCCGCCGTCTGGTAGGCGCTCACCACGTCGGCCCGCCAGCCGGCGGCGTTCATCTGGTCGATGAGCTCCTGCGTCACCGAGCTGCTGCCCGGCAGGGTCTCCATGACATAGAAGACGCTGGCGCAGTCGCCGGAGGCGTCCGCTGCGGCACAGAGTGCGCCGGAATAGTGGTGGAGCTTATCGGTGGTCTCGGCGGAGAAACGGTTCCCATTCCAGATGGTGGTGCCTTTGCCGTCCGCGCCCTGCCCGGCCTCCACCACGAAGTCCTTCTCCACCCGGGTGACGGTCAGGCCGTTGTAAAAGCCCTGCTGGGCCAAAGTCGTGAAATTCTGCACAGCCTGCGGGGCCTCGGTGGAAAAGAGCACTGCTTTGAACACGCCTGCCGAGGTATCGAACACCGCGATGGTGTCCCCCGCCGCCGGGTGGGTGAACTGCAGCTCTGCCGACTCCACCGCCGGGCGGCTGATCTTCTGCACCGTGTCGGCCTTCCCGCCCTGGATGCTGGAGAGGATATTGTCCGCATTGCACCCGGCCAGAACTGCCGTCAGGGCCAGTGCCGCCATTATTTTTTTCAAGGCTCTCATGATCGGGCCTCCCTGTCCATATATTATAGCAAAGATGGCTTTTCAAAAGCTATCGCTATAGTATATCACATTCCGGCCCGGGAAGCGAGAGGGAAAAGCGTGAAAATTTGTTATTGGATTTCTATGCGAAAAACATCTTGACGAGCGGGCAAAAAAACGCTACACTATAGGCGTACCCGGAACCCACAGCTCAGAAGGAGCAGAGAGGGCAGGGTGTGACAGTTATTCCATTTTTTAGATATTTGACAGGAGAACGTGACTTATGGCAGAAGATATGAACAAGTCCGCCGCTGAGACCGAAGAGGAATATCAGCCCGACCTGATGACCCTCGAGGACGAGGACGGCAATGAGGTCACGTTTGAAGTGATCGACGCTCTGGACCATAAGGGCGTGCATTACCTGGCCGTTGTCGAATACGCCGAGAATGAGGAAGACCTGGACGAGGACGCCCAGCTGGTCATCCTGAGCGTCGGCGAGGACGACGAGGGCGAGTATCTCGACGTGGTCGAGGACGATGAGACTCTGCTGGAAGTCAGCAAGCTGTTCGAGAAGCGTCTGAGCGACCAGTTCGAGATCGAGTGATCTTTCAGCAAAGACTTCCTGCCCGGCGCGATTTGTTGCGGTTTATATGATCCTACTAATCATTC
>OGGJ01002148.1_pt1 | contig 14422 bp, 7 predicted proteins | sample 1571071 | NCBI WGS metagenome assembly OGGJ01 (sample SAMEA2581954, study PRJEB24529) | metagenome | biome: Human gut stool | place: China | collected 2011
CCGGGCTGGAAAACGGCTTTCCAGGAAAGATGGCCGTTTCGGGGCATCGGTTTGCCCAGCAAATCAATGCGGCTATCGCAAACCATATAAAATGTTCCCAACTCATTCCTTGTCCTCCTCTTTCCTCTTTTGTGCATTGACAAACAGACAAATTGCTCCGAGCATCATCATAATGATCCCTGCATATACTACAGGCAACCACGGGTCGCAAACCAGCTCAAAGACACTGATATCGCTCCAGCGACCTTTCGACTCATCATAGCTAAGCTGATAAATTTTCCATCCTGCTATCTCCATCGGACGATTTACTTCAATCGTACTTTCCATTATCGTTCCTTCCTGTGTGTAGACTTTTACTTCCGAAGCAAAACGTTGCGGTTCCCGTTCCGGCATCACCAGACTCGTCAGAGAGTCGAGACGCAATGCCTTATAAGGAAAGAGAAAACTACCACAGCTCACCCAGCCTTCTTTCGCCTGTTGGTTCTTTCGGTTGACGGCCTTCAGATACACTGCATATGTCGCTCCCATCGAATGGAAATCTGTAAATTTCAGTGTGTTTTCTGTAGCTACGGAGGCAGCCATCGGAATAGATTGTTCGACAAACAAGTCCCAATCCAGCAGACTGCCCTCGGAAACTCCGTTTTCAAGCAGGAAATGCACAGGAGACTTTTCGGGAAGTACTCCCCCCGTTTCATTGTCAATCAGCATCAGTTTCGGAGGATACTCGTCAATCGTGAAGTCTTTCAGTTCAATGGCCAGTGGAAGTTCTATCAATTTACCGTGCTCATCCATTGCACGCCATTCGGCATTATCTATCCGGGTAGTCATTTTCAGCCGCTGCATATCGGCATTTCCCAAGGTTGCCGTAATCAAGGCAATGAACAGCCCGGCATGATTCAAAAGGAAAGCAAGCTTCTTCCATCTGAATGGAAATCCGGCACGAAGCGTGGTCAACCCCAGTACAGTCACCATCCAGATATAAAGCAATACAAAAGGCCATGCCGAAAGCATTCGCGAAAAGCCAAGCATATCTGCCGGATGACCGGAAGGGAGCTGACGGATAAGTCCCATCACCACCGTAATGCCCGCCACCCATAAAAGAGAAGAGACAGCTGATGTATAATGACTCATCCAACCGAAGAAATAGACACGTTTGCGCAGGCAATGCATGGCAACTATTCCGGCTATATATAAAACCAGAACAACGATGTTCACCGGATAGGCAAACAGACTCCAATCTATTTCACCAATTGTAATCTGTAGCAGCCATCCTGTCACCAACAATCCTGCGCCTATCAGGTATCCTTCTTTAAATCCCCACGGTCTGATCCACATATCTCTGTTTTATTTCTGGGCCAGGCGACCGTTAGCTTTCGCTTTTTCCAGCCACGCAGGTACAGTTGTTTTCAAGAATTTCTCTTTAGCAGCTCTTTCCGCATCCATGTCGAGACCAATGTATTGTTGCGCTTTCTCTTTGGTTGAAATATCCGGCATCGGCACATCATCCGTAAAACCATGCTTAGCCAATACTCTTGATACAGCCAGACGAGCCTGCATAGCCTTATCCAGTCCATGTGAAAGGATACGTTGGATTTCCTGCGGAGCATGGAAAGAACCACCGTGAGAAGCCACACCGAAATCCCAACGCCACTGCGCCTGACGGATAAGGGCAAGTACATCTTTCATCTGATCTTCCGTAGCACCCTTGTCCCATGCAAACTTAGCTTCGATATGAGCCTTGGCAAGTTCCTGTTCCAAACGGTTACGTATTTCGTTAGCCTTACGTTGGCGTTCGTATACATTGTTACGCAATGTTGCTTCACTTTCGCGATGGCAAGTCTGACAAGTGCGGTCTATCATCGCCAGCGGGCTTTGAATATGGTGATCGCTGAATTTCACACCACCTTCGCTCTTATAAGGCATGTGACAATCTGCACATGACACACCTCTCTGACCGTGAATACCCATCTGACAGATTTCATAATCAGGATGCTGCGCTTTCAATATCGGAGCACGGCTCAGTTTATGAATATAGTCATAGAAACCTTCATTATCATAATAAGCCTCCATATCTTCCACAGTAAAGCCTTTATCCCAAGGGAAAGTCAGGTACTTACCATCACCTTTGAAGTAATATTCCACGTGGCACTGCGCACAAACCAGCGAGCGCATTTCCTGCGGAGTAGCTTTCGTAATATCCTTACCCTGGCGTGCAAAAGCCTCGATCAATGCCGGACGGCTGATGTGCAGATTCATATTTTCCGGTTCGTGGCAATCGGCACATCCGATAGGATTTACAATCTCATCACCCATTGCTCCCCACTTATTATTATAGAATGCATCCACACCGATAGCCTCCATCATACGAGGAACATCCGGACTCTTACATGTCCAGCAGGTAGACGGTTGCGGGCCATCTTCGGGAGTAGCAGGTGCACCCGTACGAAGACTTGCCGTAATATCCTCTATCGCATGCATATGGCCACGCGGAGTCGAATAGTCCTTTGAGAAAGCATATCCTGCCCACAGAACTACCATTTCAGGACGTTGCTCCAATACATCGACTGCAATGTTTCCGTTGAATTCACTCTGGAAATCCGTCTTCGCTGTTTCCGTCCAAGTCTGATATTCACGGGGGAAATCACTTTTGAACACTTCATTACGGGCTTCAATGCCTGTAATAACAGTCCTGCGGTTATTGAACACACTTTCTAATTCCGCCCGCCTCTCCATCAGTGCGGAAACACATAATCCTAATACAAACACGACTACCATCGAACCACCGAACAGCAGCCAGCCTTGCCATGACTTCAATTTCTTTTCCATAAGTATATTGATTTTATTTCATTATTTCTTAAGCATCTTTTGCAGCCAGTCCGGAACGGGCGATTCGGGATAAGGTACCAGTGCATTGGGAGTAGATGACAACGAATTGCTTCCACCATGCGGCACATCCCGGTGACAATCCCAGCAAGCCTTACCCTCGCCTACCTGAGACATCATATAATCTATTTTTCCGGTTTTCACAAACTCCGTATTCAACTGCGTATGGCAACGAATACAGTTATTCATAATCACCTCTGAACTGGCTTCATGCGCCCTGATAACCTGCGGCTCGCTCTTTGTCAAAAAAGCAGCTACATGCTTCATACCGTCCATCCCTTTGAATGTCCATTTCTTAACGGCATTCTCATGAGGAACATGACAATCATTACAAGTGGCATCCCGACTATGTGAACTGTGGAACCATGTAGCATAGTAAGGTGCCATAATATGACAGTTCACGCACGCTGACGGCTCATCCCCCAAGTAGGTATGCGCCTGCAGCAAATACATGAACAAGCCTCCCCCGCCTACCACAACACCGCAGATTATTATCGCAGCCACTTTCCATTTGTACGAAGGTAAAAACCTGTTTATAAATGACAATTTCTTCATAGGAAATAGTATTTTTCACAAAAGTAGGGGCTTTATTTTTAAAAAAGTGTAATAATGATTACATATTTTACACAGTCTTGCGCTATCTTTGAAGAATTTCGTTGAGTAATTATCCACCCTCATCCGTATATTCTTTAAACACCTAATGTTATTGATAAAATATGAAAGCACTTAGTTTATTGATATGTCTTCTCTTTTCAGGGATATTACAAGCTCAGGAGGTGAAAATCGCCTTCCAACAGCAATTGCCGAATAGCCATCCACGTTACCTGACAGACAGTAACAGTAAGAGTGAAACCCTGAATCTGATAGAAAAAGAAGATTGGGCAAAAGACGTATTTGAGAAATTGAAAAGGCGAACCGATCTTTATGCTAACCTGACAGACGCCCAACCGGACTGGTTACTTTCGCGCCTTGCCATGTATTGGAAGTCTCATGCTACGGATGTATATATAAAAGGTGAAACCTTCGACCATGCCGGAGGCGAAAAAGCACCGGCACCCACCGTTCGCTATACCGGTACGCGTGGCACATTCGCCACCCACGGACGTCCCCGTCTGGAAGATGTAGTGCCATACGATGATGATGCTGAAGGAAATGTGACATTTTGTAACAATGCCCTGCCCGGCCGCCCTATGGAGAGTGTACATCCTTCTAAAACCGGTCGCAACATTGAAAGCCTGAACCGTGAAATCATGGGTATCGCCCGTGATGCCGCCTTCCTTTACTGGCTTACCGGAGAAGAAAGATATGCAAAACTTGCCGCCGGAGTATTCGATACCTATATGACCGGTATCTATTACCGGAATGTTCCTATCGACCTCAACCACGGCCATCAGCAAACGCTGGTAGGAATGAGTTCTTTCGAGGTTATCCACGAAGATATTCTTTATGATATCGTTCCCCTTTACGATTTCCTGTATGACTACCTAAATACCCGGCATACCGACAAGATGGATATATACGCAGGAGCTTTCAAGAAATGGGCGGACAATATCATTGCAAATGGTGTTCCTCACAACAACTGGAACCTGATGCAGGCTCGCTATGTCATGAATATCGGTATGATACTGGAAAACAATAAGCAATATGCCGATGGTAAAGGGCGCGAATATTACATTGATTATGTACTCAACCGTTCCAGTATTCGCCAATGGAGTCTGACTAAATTAGCCGATTATGGCTTCGATCCGAAAACAGGTATCTGGGCCGAATGTCCCGGGTACAGCAATGTAGTGCTGAATGACTACACCAGCTTTGCTACCCTCTTCGACCGGAATCTGAATTATGATCTGGTGAAAGCAATGCCGGTTCTCTCTAAAGCGGTAGTCGCTACTCCGCAATATTTGTTCCCCAACCGGATGATCTGTGGTTTCGGTGATACCCACCCGGGATATCTGAACACCAATCCTATATCCCGCATGATACGAAACGCACAGCACAACGGCAAGAAAGAGCAAGAAGAATATTTCACTGCCATGCTGAAATGCTTCCATCCTGATGCGGGAAAAACTAAAGACAACAAAAAAAGTGTCCCTGTTTCTATCAATTCTTTCTTTGATGAAAAGCCATTGGAACTGAATCCCAATATCGAAGCCGGAAAAATAGAACAATATGTCTCTCCCTTCTTCTATGCACCGAACGTTTCCTGGCTGGTACAACGAAACGGAATGAATCCCCGTAACAGCCTTATGATATCTCTGAATGCCAGTGAAGGAAACCACATGCATGCCAATGGCATATCCATGGAGCTTTATGGTAAGGGATATGTTCTGGCTCCCGATGCCGGAATCGGCCTTTACTTATACAGCGGACTGGATTATCTGGAATATTACTCTCAATTTCCCAGTCATAACACGGTTTGCGTGGATGGCATTTCCAGTTACCCGGTTATGAAAAGTAATCACTCCTTTGATCTTAAATCCAGTTTCCCTGTTTCTTCCGAACCGGGAAAAGCTTTCACTTCCGTAACCTATAGCGATGTTTCTTTCCGTGAACCGGAAAGCCGTGCCGACCAGACCCGCATGATGAGTATCGTCACTACCGGTCCGGAAACCGGTTATTATGTAGATATCTTCCGCAGCCGGAAGGAACGTGGTGGTGATAAAATGCATGATTATTTCTATCATAATCTGGGGCAAACCCTAACACTGACAGGCACAGACGGTGCAGACTTGAATTTGCAACCCACCGAAGAACTGGCCTTTGCCGGTGCTCACCTTTATGCTTATTCTTATATCTATGATAAAAGGTCAGCTACTACCGACAAAGACATAAAAGCTACATTTACCATTACCATGCCCGACAAGGATGACATTTCAATGAACTTGTGGATGAAAGGAGAAACGGGCCGGGAAGTTTTCACCGCCTTGTCTCCCATGACGGAAGGTTTGAGCCGTACCCCGGGGATGCCATATAATATAAAAGAACAGCCTACCCTGACATTTGTAGCCCGCCAGAAAGGAGAAGCCTGGAACCGACCATTCGTCGCTATCTATGAGCCCTCATCCGTAAAAGAACCCGGTTGCATTGCCGAAGTAAGCTTCCCCGAAGTAAAAAGTAAAACGGAAAACAGTGCCACCAGCATATGTGTTGTACAAAAAGATGGACGTATAGATTATATCCTGTCATCAGATACCCCCACGGATATCTGCACCAGTGGGAAAATGAGTGCACAAGCCACCTATGCTTTATGGGGAAATAAAAAGGGCGATGACTGTACCTTCTTTTTAGGACATGGCACTTTGCTAAGTACCCCGAATGTAGTTATCAAGGCGGAAACTCCCGCAGAGATATTACTGGAATTCAAGAAAGGGGCATGGTACTACACTGCATCCGCCGATTGCGCCATCAGTATCAAAAAGAAGATGTACAAACTAAAAGCCAATACAGCGGAAATGGAATTGAAGTGAAAACAATAGCATCAAATACATATCATCTCCGTATCTGATCCATACCCTGTCCGCAAGCCAATAAGTCAGCAAAGACTCTTCGACTGCCGAATAATCATCCTAAACCCGAATATTTTCGTTCTTTTTCCTTATATTTGCTTGCAGAAACATAATACATAGAAACGAAATATAATATATAGTGAAAAACATATCAAAATATATCATCCTGTTATTCCTACTGTTTAGCTTCCTGCCGGGCTATTCCCTCCCCTCTGTATTCCGGGGACTGTCCGTCACCGAAGGGCTTTCCGACTTAGTAGTGAATGCACTTTATAAAGATTCCATTGGTTATGTTTGGATAGGTACCGGCAATTCTCTGGAACGTTTTGACGGCACACGCCTGAAACATTTCCTGATTTCGGGAGCAAATGAAAAGATCAAGCGAGTCAATGCCATTGCCGAAATGGAAGGCAACCAGATATGGATGGGAAACGGCATGGGACTTTGGCGGGTGAATACCGAAAAAGATATTCTCGAACCGATTGCTGCCGAAACATTACACTACGGTGTCCGCACACTTCTACCCGATGGAAAAGGTACTTTATATATAGGTAGCGAAGCCGGTCTGTTTATCTATAAAAACGGGAATCTGGACCAGGTACTTATAGACCCCAATGTCCTTTCGGCCTCTAATGTCATCACCGGACTCACTCTGGGTGAAGAAGGTCTTCTCTGGATATCCACCAACGACGGACTTTATTCCCTAACATTGGCTGACAAGAAAATTACCCCGTATCATAATATAGTAGAGGACAAACATTTTTGCTCTTACAATAACATCACCCGTATTGGCAACGTAATTTACCTGGGTACAATGGGGCAAGGCATCATCTGTTTCGACATACAGACGCATAAGTTTAAGCATTTTGTCGACGTAGGCTGTAATGTGATATCTTCCTTATCCAGTGATGGTAAAGATATGTTGTATGTGGGTACCGATGGAAACGGGGTTCATTTCATTTCGACCCAACAAATGAAACTTCTACGCTCTTTCCGCCATGAACCGGGAAAAGAAGAAAGTATCCGGTCCAACTCCGTATACTCACTTTTGGTAGATCGTGACGGCCTCATCTGGATAGGCTTCTATCAGCTGGGACTGGATTACAGCCTATACCAAAGCGGACTTTTCTCTACTTACAGTTATCTCCCGTATTTTGACTCCAAAGATATGCCCGTCCGCAGTATCGCAATCACTGAACATGAAAAGTTAGTCGGCTCCCGCGACGGTTTATTCTACATAAACGAAGAGCAACGGCGTTTCAAAAACTTTAAATCTCCCGAATTGCGTTCCAGTATGATCTTCTGTATCTACAAGTTTCAGGATAAATACTATATCGGAACTTATGGCGGCGGCATGTACATATTCAATCCTACTGATCTTACTATCCACGACTTCGAACCTGGTGAACCGCAACCTTTCATGCGGGGACAGATTTTCAGTATAAAAGCGGATAACAAAGACCAATTGTGGATAGGTACCTCAATGGGGCTCTATTGCTATAAGGATGGAAAAAGAATCAAACACTACACCAGTGCCAACTCCAAACTACCTGAAGGGAATGTTTACGAAATCTATTTCGACTCCACCCATAAAGGATGGATTTGTACGGAAAATGGCATGTGTATCTGGGACCCCTCTTCCGAAAGTCTGAAAACCGACATCTTCCCGGAAAACTTTATTCATAAAGAAAAGATCAGAGTTGTATATGAAGACTCCGACCATAATCTTTATTTCCTGCCGGACAAAGGCAGTATGTGTATATCCGATCTCTCCATGAGCCGTTTCAGAAGGTTGCAACCTGATACACAACTGGAAGGAAAAGATGGTATGTTTATTCTGGAAGATGACGAAAAATGGCTCTGGATAGGAACCAATAACGGACTCTACCGCTACGACAAGAAAGAAACTTTTATTCCTTACAATTTCATAGACGGTATTCCCAGTTCTATTTTCACATTGTGCCCTCCCGTACAGGACCAGCAGGGCAATATATGGATGGGAAATTCCAAAGGTCTGATTTATATGAATTTCAAGGAAAATAATCAGATGAAAAGATACACTTATCCACTGACTATTACAGATATTTACGTCAACGGAAAGAAGTCGCTTCATCCTGTTATTGAAAGTGGAAAAGTTCCTGAAATACAACTTGAATCTTCCCAAAACAACCTGACTTTTCATTTCTCCGGTTTTACCTATACCGAACCGGCTTATATGACTTATGAATATAAATTGGAAGGTGAAGATGAAGACTGGCAGATACTGACTGGAAAGTCGGAAATTACTTATTATGATTTGTCATCCGGAAACTATCTTTTTAAGTTACGTTATATCGGAAACCCTGATTCTGAAGTATGTACAGCTGTCCACATTGCCTACCCTGTAGAAACATGGAGTATTATTGCTATCTCTATTGCTTTAATCTTTATCGGCTATATCTACTATCACCGAAAAAGGAAAGCTCAACAAATCAAAGTCATTCAACCTCAATTGCCGAAGGAAATACAGGAAGTTGAGAAGCAAGAAAAGACAGCTGAAGTAAAATACAAAACCAACAAGATAAGTGTAGAGGAATGTCAGCACCTGACCGAGAAACTGGAAGCCTTGATGCACCGTGACAAGCCTTACACCAACCCCGATTTGAAAATAGCTGACCTGGCAACTATGCTCGGCAGATCGGCCCATACCCTATCCTATCTATTCAATCAACATTTGAATCGTAATTATTACGATTACATCAATGACTACCGTATTGAGGAATTCAAACGTCTTATCAATGAAGACGAATATTCCAAATATACGCTGGGGGCACTTGCCGAACTTTGTGGTTTCAGTTCACGCGCCTCTTTTTTCCGCTACTTCAAGAAAGCTACCGGCATCACTCCCAATGAATATATCCGGAGTATCGGAAAGAATAACGAGTAATCTATATAGTATTAAGGCATATTCTATTATTTTCCGCAATAATCTTACTGTATATTGAAAGATTATTGCGGTTTTTATTACAGTAAATGGAAGGAATATAGAAAAAGAATCATTAAAAGTTTGATAATAGAATAGTAATATGAAAGTTTTCAGCTAATACTCTTCAAAGAGTCTCAAATTATTAATTGATACTATGAGTCGCAAATTATTAAACTACTAATTATTAGTGACTTAATTTATTTTTAGTCCAACTTAATGAAGTGAGATTTGTTAAGCACTCTAAAGAAATGTTTTCCATTTTTTAGCTTTTATATTTGCAATCGTAACGCTAATGTAAAACGTAACCAAAGTCTGAAACATGGAAAACCCAACGATGACATCCACTCAATTAGTAGCTGACTCTTACGCGAGTTATCATCGCTCTGTTTATCTCTATATCTATTATAGAATAAATAGTAAAGAGGAAGCCGAAGATTTATCTCAAGACGTATTTCTGCGTCTGATGGACTACAAGAAAATGCTTCGTCCGGACACCGTGAAATATTTCATTCACACCATAGCCCGCAACCTGGTGAACGACTACTTACGCCGCCACTATAAGAAACAGGAAATAACCTCTTATATGTATGAGCATGCAGTAACCTACACGAATGAAACCGAAAGTCAGATTATTGCAAAGGATTTACTATCCTTAGAAAAGCGTAAACTACAAATGCTTTCCGACCAACGCAGGAAAGTCTATGTACTGAATCGCTTTCAAGATAAATCTGTCTCAGAAATTTCCATGAGTCTGAATATCTCCCATCGTACGGTTGAGAACCATTTGTTCGCCAGCCGTAAGGAGATACGAGAATTCATCAAACAATGCATCTAATTAGATTAATTATAAGACTCTATTTTAATTTTAAATTTAAGAATTATGAAGAATGATTTTCTAAAGTTCTCATCGAAAAGAAATCTGCTCTCTGCGATGATTATTTGTTGCCTATCTTTCGCGTTTAGTTCTTGTGATGACGAAGAAGGGCGAATCAAAATTGATGATTCGGCACCAGCCAAAGTCACCAACATTACTGCGACTCCCGGTCCGGGAGAGGTCATGCTGTCCTGGACTAATCCAAGTTCCTCCAGCTTTATGTATACAAAAATAGAATATACAAATGCAAGAGGAGAAAAGAAATACACAATGGTATCTAAAGAAAAAGCCAATGAAAACAATGTTTCCACAGCCACAATCAAAGGCTTTGCAAATACCAATGAACAAAAGTTCGAAATATTTGCCTGCTCTGTAAGAGGGAACAATGCTGGAGCTGTTGAAGTATCTCAATCACCAGGTAGCCCTGCTTTCCTAGAAGTAGTCAAAACTGTCAGTCTCGAACCAGTACTCGGTGGTGTACTTGTAAATTATGAAAACAAGTATAACAGTACTATTCTGATAGCATTGAACTTCTATGAAGCAGATAATGAAAGCAAGGCAGGCTCCATCAAGTTTGAAGCTCCAGCCAATTCGAAAGGTCCACAACTCGTTATGCTTACCGACGACAGCAGCAAAGAGTTTTTGAATGGCGAATGTATTGTCAAAGTCAGTGCTGAAGATGAATACGATAATGCATCAGAAGCCAAAGAATTAAGAGCAACACCTATACCTGCCGTAAAGTTCGACCGTAGCAACTGGAGTTTCCCCGGATACAATGAAAATTCCAGTGATGGCACTATAGGTTACAGTTCACAAGAAGCTATAGGTGAAGGCGACAAAGACGGTTTAAAGAACGGACGTGTAGCTTCTATGATAGATGGTAGCCTGAACACTTACTGGCATGCTTCATGGAAAACTCCTTCAACCAGTTATCCGCATTGGTTCATCCTTGATATGGGTAAAGAAGTCACGATAGCAAGTGTGGAACTAACACGCCGCCAAGGTGATGCCAGAGGACAAAAAGGGCAGATAATTTATACTTGTACCGAAGCCGGCGCAACTGATGCAAACAATCCGGACAGTTGGAGATGGGTTGATCATGGTTCATTTGTCTTTAACCCGAATATTGATGTTCCGCAATCCTGTGGTTTAACGACAACGCCCAAAGCCAGATATATCAAAGTTTATTTCGGAACAGAACATAAAGGCAGTGGCGCTCAGGCAATGCTTGCCGACCTGAACGTATATGGTGCCGAAGAATAAATCTAATACTAATAAGTAAACATATTTATATCATGAGAAAAAGAATCATATTTGCGACAGCTTTATGCCTGACAATAGCATCCCCTGCATATAATGTTCAGGCAGCAACAAATGTGGCACAAGAAGTGAAGCAAGAAGGTACCATACGTGGTAAGGTCATTGATAATACCGGAGAACCCGTCATCGGTGCCAATGTCACGGTAAAGGGCACGACTAACGGAACCATTACCGATATAGACGGAAATTTCACTTTAACCAATGCCAAAGGAACTTTAGTGATTTCCTTTATTGGCTATAAAACCGTGGAAGTTCCCATCGCAGGAAAAAACACCATCAATGTCAAGTTACAAGAAGATTCCGAACTATTGGATGAAGTAGTTATCACCGGTTATGGTAGTGCCCCGAAAGCATCTTTAACCAGTGCCATCACACAAGTGAAAGGTGAAGATGTATTCAAAAACAGAGGTATCGCCAATACGACTGTAGCTCTTCAAGGCGAAGTTCCGGGATTGGTTGTAACACGCAGCTCTACCCGTCCGGGTAGCGAAGGAGCTGCAATAAAGATTCGTGGTGATGTTTCTTTAAATGGTAATGATCCGCTGGTCATCATAGATGGCGTTGCCGGTTCATTAAGTGAATTGAACTCTATGGATGGCAATGATATTGAAAACATTTCTGTACTGAAGGATGCTTCGGCTGCTATCTACGGTGCACGTTCCGCGTCCGGTGTAATATTGGTGACTACCAAACGTGGTAAAAAAGGTAAAGCACAGGTATCTTACAGCGGTACTGTCAGTCGGACTATTAACGGTATTCAGGCACCTCTTACTAATAATCAAGAGTGGTTGGACATGTTCTTTGAGGCACAATATTATGATACGGCTGCCAGTAATCCGAATCTGACAGATCCTCGAGAAATTTATCAAAATATAAACTGGTGGATATTTAATAGTTTTGGAGGAGGATCAGTAGCAAAAAATAGCAAAGGTGAATGGAAACCAAACTACAAAGATATTGATCCAGATACCAATGCTCCTATGATGTATAAAGGTGACAAACTCTTCAATGCTTTACGAACAGGAAGATCTCTTTTTGCACAAAACGGGAGTAAGATTGAAAGTTGGATGCCTAACAACTATATGTTGGATGCATTCTATGGACAAGCAACGTCACATAAACATTCAGTCAGTATTTCCGGAGCAGATGAGAAATTTGCATATAGAGCCTCTTTAAGTTATAGTGATGCTCAATCACAGTTAAAAGTAGCCGAAGACGGTGAAAAGAAATATGGAGCGCGTTTGAATACGGATTACCAGCCGACTGACTTTTTAAAGTTTGAAACAGGTATGTCCTACGAAAAAAGAGATGTCACAACTCCAAGTACAGACGTAGGCGGTGGATATTTTGATCCCTGGTTCTGGGCTCTATTAAATGAAAACGGAGATGCTTATGATACTTTCAGCGGAAATCGTAATCCCTATGGTGGGTTGCTACAAGGTGGTCGGAACAACACTTCACTCGCTACTTTTCGCGCTACGGGAAAGGTAACATTCGATTTTGACAAATGGGTAAAAGGATTCGATATTTCAGCCACCGGTGCTTATAAACTGGTTCGTGAAGATTATACGGAACAGAAAAACGCAGTACAATATTATGACTGGGTAGGAAATCCAACTGGCAATAAGCAAGGTCCCGGTTCACTGAAAGAGCAAAACAAAAAATGGGAAAATGTTACTTTGGGAGCATTTGCCAATTATGACCGTACATTTATGAATGTTCATCATGTAAAAGCTATGTTAGGTATGTCTGCTGAACAGGAAACTTACAAACAAATTGGTGCAGTACGTAAGATGGGTCCCCTTTATCCCGGTTCCGATTTGGTCGACTTGGATGTATGGGTTAACGGTACCAACAATGAAGCCTACGGTGGACAAAGTTCATGGGGATTCGTTTCTTATCTTACCCGCTTGAACTATGACTATGCCGGTAAATACTTGTTTGAGTTCTTGGCACGCCGCCATGCTTATTCAAAATTAGTGAAAGAACAGCGTTGGAAAAATTTCTATTCGGTTTCCGGTGGCTGGATTATCTCAAATGAAGACTTTATGAAAGATTTTACTTGGTTGAGTAACTTGAAGCTACGTTACAACTATGGCAAAATGGGTAGTGTGAACGGCATCGGCAACTACGAATCTTATGCACTTATCAAAACTGAAGGTACTTTACTGGGTGTCAGTCCTTCCTCCCATACCTCATTAAAACTGGATGGTATGCGTTCAAACGAGCGCAGTTGGGAAACGATTGAAAGTCATAATGCCGGTATAGATATTGCTTTTCTGGATAATCGGTTGAGCGGGTCATTCGATTACTTCGTAAAGACCAATACAGGCATGTTTATCAGTGTTACTTATCCTTCTATCCTCGGAGCCGGTGCACCCAAAAGTAACGATGGCAAGTTCCGTACAAAAGGTTGGGAAGCAATGGTAAACTGGAGAGATCAAATCGGCAGCGTGAAGTACAATTTAGGTTTTTCTTTGGCAGATTATAAATCAAAGGTATTGCAATTTACAGATATGACCAACGTTCCATTTCCGGGAAGTTTAGGTAGTGGTGACCGTATTGAAAACTGGAATGGCAATGCAAAGAATTACTATCTGGTAGGCAGATCCCTAACACCGGTTTACGTATTCCAGACAGACGGTATTTTCCAGACTCAAGAAGAAGTCGATGCATATTATGAAATGTATTATTGGAATGCCGATCACACCGCACCGAAAGCAGGTAACATCATTCCTGCACCAGCTGATTCGGGTACCGGCCGTCTCCGCCCGGGTGCTCGCAAGGTGGTCGATCTGGATGGTGACGGTGTCATTACAAAGGATGACATTTATTATGCAGGTGACAGAGACCCACATCTTACTTTCACAATCA
>OGGJ01002149.1_pt1 | contig 14421 bp, 15 predicted proteins | sample 1571071 | NCBI WGS metagenome assembly OGGJ01 (sample SAMEA2581954, study PRJEB24529) | metagenome | biome: Human gut stool | place: China | collected 2011
TTGTAGAACATTCTAAATGGAAGTGTAATTATATCTAATAATAGGAATCCTATTATTAGTAATATTATAAAAGGATAATCTTTAAATGTTTGGATTATCATGCATTTTTCGCATAGGAATTTATTATCCCACACGTAATAGAAATCACGGTATCCATATTTATTTTTTTCGTTGTTTACTTCCTTCTTGCAACAATCGCAAGAATTTTTTACAAGTCTTATTTTTAACCCTTCTTGAATGGCTCTTTCTTGTTTTTTATAATATTCTTTTTCCATATCTATTAATTTTTTCATATTATTTTCCTTTCACTTTCTCCCATAATTCTAGCAAGGTTGAATTTTCTTTTTGCTGACAATATGCTTGCATCTTTTCATAAAAGAACGCTTTTTCTGCATCTGTCAATTCCCATTCTCGCATTTCGCTAGAATTATCGGAATCAATTGAATATTTAGCTTCAACTCCCTTTTCTGGACTCCAATATGTATAGAAGTTAATCCATGCACTTTCATCCATTGAAGTAGTTGTGCCAAAATATTTATCAACATCGAACCATAATTCATATTCGATTTCGACTGTGCCATTCTCGCACATTATTTCATCACAGCAACGGACATCTTGCTGTGTAATGTCAATTTTTCTCATTACACATTCACCTCCGTTGTTGCGATTTCAAATTCTTCAAGCGATAGCTTGAATGGGATACATTCATCTACTTCTTGTAAAAGAATGTATTCTTTATTTTTTTCAAGAATTATGCAGGCTTCCCCATCCATACAAGGAGTGCCTTTGGATGTTTTTAAGTCAAAATAGGAAGTATTGTCTTCCATTGTTTTGACTAATTTGCCGTATGTAAGTGATACGGCTTCTTCCTGCTGTTTCGCCAGTTTATTAAATAATGTTTCTAAACTGACGGTCACTTCTCCAAATGACTCGATTTCAAAGCCATTTGGGATAAATTCATATGTATATGATAGCCAATCTGATATTTCCTCTACATCAATCATTCCTTCTGGGACATATACTGATGTAGGTAATGATTTAAGTGCTTCCATGTTTCCGTCTGTTTCCCAGACGATGTTTTTAATTTTCATTATTATTTCCTCCAATAATTTTGCCGACTGCATGAGCAGTCGGCATGTATTTTTTATAATAATTCAATCTTTTCATCATCTTCAATTAGCGAAAAATATTTCTCCGTTGCTTCTCCGATGATTTCATTGCTAAGTCTCGCCCATTCAGAAATATCAAGTTCTGCAATGGCTAGTTTAAAATTTTCAGCATTTACTACATAAGTAGTATTAATAAAAAGGCTTTTCCCGTCATAACGCTTAACGTTAAGCATTGTATTTGACGGGATTTTTTCAAGTCGGCATACATATTCATACCAACAAGAACCTCCCATACCACCGCCACAAGACATTTTAAGTCTTGTGATTGGTAAATATTTTGGTTCGCCCACCCATACGGACGGGCTTTTTGGTTTGTTGATTTTTAAATCCTTTAATACTTCAAATTTTTCATTTTTCATTTTTTTTCTCCTTTTTTCTTACACCGACCGCCTTATGGCAGTCGGTAAATTTTTTATTTTGCACATAATGCCATGGTAAGCAATCCTGCTTCCATGACATTGTCCGTAGATTCAATTGCTTCCTCTACGGAGTTTAAAAGAGGATTCCCATTTCCGTGTTGCTTGTTAGGATTTACCTTAACAAGTTCCGGCATATGGCAGATGATAAACGGCTTAAATCTGCCAACATCATCTGTGTCTCCTCTTCTTTGTGCAATTTTATTTGCATAAGCAACTGCTTCTTCGCCTTGCAGGGCTGAAAAGTAGTTGCTTTTAGGAATGTTTGGATTGTAATAATACGAGCAGAACATTCCTGTTCCGCCATGATTATGCCCCAATCCAAACGTAATTACGCAGTAGCGCGGTTCTGCGCATTTGATGTATAATTCACCATCAATGAGCAGATAGCTCCGCATTTCACTGCGCAATTTTTTCATTACAGCCTCTTTCGATGTGTCTGCACCGTGAATCTCACGGTCGAAACCAGACATAAAATAGGAACTGCAATTTGAATTGCAGTGTTTTAAATAATCAAGCGGACTATTAATGTCATAGCCTCGCTTTTTTAAATCATCTAAAATACTGCTATTTGGCATTTTTACTTTGCAATAAAGTTTTCCTTTATATGCAAAGATTTTGCCTTCGCCTTCGTAAGAATTATCTTCAAAGGCTAATTTTACATCTGTCAACGAAACTTCTTTCAATATTGCGTTAACAAATGCTTCTTCTGCTCGATACCGAGGCTTCCGGCATCTTGGCGGAATATATTTTTCTTCGTATTTTATCCAAGTACGAATTTTCATATTATTCCACCTCGCTTTCAGGCACTCTTTCGAGCATGTATACAAGTCCGTCCTTGTATACAATTTTCATCATAAAGTGCTTTTCGAGCCAACTTCCAAAGCTATCGTCATAATACGACACCTGTTTAATTTTGGGGTAGATTGTGCTTAATAATTCACGGAAGCAACCTTCTACGCCTAATTTGGATTCGGCTATAACTTTTGCGTCTCCCCAAGCTACGTTAGAGACGACACTTAAGAATTGGCATCGACAGTAATTTACATTACTGCTGTCAATTCTACGCACGACAATCGCCACCTTGTCGCACATTCCTTTTTGCAAAAGATAATAAAATTCTTTTGCGTTCTGTTTTCTTTCTTTTTTTCCTACTTTTTTTGCCATTTTTACTCTCGCTTTCTCCCGACTTCCGGGCAACAAAAAAGAGCAAGCATTTCTGCTCACTCTTACTTGTTGGTTTATTTTTATTAGTTTATGTTGCTATTATACCATAATATAATCTTGTATGCAAACTATATTATTTCACTAATTCCTTAACCTTTGCTTTTTTGCCTACTCTGTCTCTCAAGTAGAATAATTTTGCCCGTCTAACTTTACCTGCACGAACAACTTCTACCTTCTCAACGTTTGGAGAATGTAAAGCCCAAGTCTTTTCTACACCACATCCATTAGAAATTTTTCTGACTGTGAATGTTTCGCGGTTACTTCCACCCTGCTTTTTGATTACAACTCCCCGACAGCTAGCCACTGTACATAATTATCAACATAATCTGCTGCATAAAAATCCAATGAAACACGTCCACCTGAAATTCTTACATTTTTAAAGGCATTAAAATATCCATTACCTTCATCATTCCAGCAATTTATCTGAAGAGCGATTATCTTTGAAAATCCAGTATTAAATGAAGTAGACCGCCAGGTTTCGCCTCGCAAACCTGTATTATAGTTACCAGTTTTATAAGTCACTTTGTTAGCCTCATACTGGGCTTTTGTGTACAGCCCATAGGAGTTTGGATAACCAATTACATCATTCCTTCCTTGAGTTCTACCATCATCGTATGATTTAAAAGGGAGAACTGTATCTGCACCGCCTTTTACCTTATGAAGCTTTCCGTCATTTCCAACGTAAATGTCAATTATGTTTTCTGCGTTTTCATTCACTGCTCCACTTAGAGTTTTTGCATTAGTGAGCAATTCTTCGTTTCCAATTGCCTCCGTAACTGTGTTGGCTACGTTAGAAATGTCTGATTTTCCGACAATCTCATTCAATGTTGAGTTGTCTTGTACCCCCCCTCGACATTTGTAGGACGAATTAAGGATAACACGCCAATTCCTAGCCCAAAAGTTCCTGCTTTCTGTAAAAAGTTTTTCCGATTCAATTTCTTTTCCTCCGTTTCATTACTTTACATTTTAATGTGTAATCTACATTTAAAATACCACATCTTTGCAAAAAAATAAAGCCACCGCGCAATGCAGTGGCTTTATTTTTTTTATTTTCGTAAGCAAAATGCAAGGTCTACTGATTCCTTGTCATATCCCTTGCTTATGATTTCCTCTGAGGTTAATCCATTGGAAATCAATTTTGAAATTTCTAAAAGAATGTTTCTTTCTTCGGTTCTGCCTTCTGCTTTTCCCATTTCCATACATTTTGTTAAAACTGCATCCATAGTATATACCTCGCTTTCTTCCTCATTATCTGTCAGAATTTCCTCGTACCTGCTGTCACCAGTCATGACTGATAACAGTTTCAAAACAGCATCTACATGTTTAATTACCGTTTTATCCTTTGGCATGTAGTTGCTGTTTCTGCGCTTCTGGCAAAAATAATTTGCCACAACCTTGAAATCACTTTTAAACCTTGCGATTTCTTCATCCGAAAGCCATGCAATGTTGAATACATTTATTTTATAATCATTAATGTATTCTTCCAGTTCCTCTGGAACATTGATAACTTCCTTTAAACTTGTTGGTTCATCCCATTTCTTGTCTGTACCGAAGTATAGTACGATTGTTAAAACCGCACAAGGTTCTTCTCCTGCTTTTAGGTTCAACAACTGGCTTCGGTAGGATGCGCCGTCGTATCCTATGCCCCGGAGAGGCATATATTTTTCTGGTTTTGTCTGGTTTTCCATTCCAAACAGTGCAAGCTTGATGTTACACTTCTTCCAGAATTTTGACACATCTCTTTCCTGCTCATGCAGTTTCGATGTATCTGCTTTATACATGGAACGCTGTCCTGTACTTTCCAAGTCCTCTGGCTTGACTTTTTGTTCGCCCTTGAATATAAGGGCATTGATTATATCGGCAAACACATCATTGTAGTCTGCCAATATCTTTTCGGTCGCATCTTTTGTTCCCATTTTAGCCTTCTTTCCCTGCGCTTTGCAGATTTTTTGTAATCTATATAAACAGGGAAAGCTTTTGGCTATCCCTAATTGTTTTCTTAGGGATAACCCTTATTTTGTTTTTTTTCAGACAATCCGCCTAACACGCACTTTTCTATTTTGCATGGTTGGTTTATTTATCTTTTTCTGATACTATTATACACCATTTTCTTCGCTTTTAGCAACAAAAAAGCCCTTGTGACAGGGCTTTTTATAAATATTTAACAATTATTTTTTATTTCTTTTGAAAGCTCAATCAGTTCTCTCTTTCGTCGCTCGCAGTCTTTGGCATCAGTTGCTTTTGCTTTGTAGAAATATGAATATTGTGTCAGCACATTCATTGCATTAGCAACATCTTCATCACTTATAAGATTATGCATCTGCTCTTTTTGAATAAGCTGTTGTCTGAATTTTGCCAAATCATACTCAAATTCTTTCTCATACAATTTTACGACTAACCCTTTTGCATAGAATGTTGCAATTCCAAGAAGTATACATCCTAGCATTGCGCAAATACTTTTTTCGGCTAACGACGCATTACTAATCATTAACAACGCGCAAACCATCATGCACATGCTGATAATATTTCCCAACCAACACATGACAGACTTTATTTTTCTCAATACATGAATTGCACAATCTTTTTTTAAACATACGGTTAAGATAATCGCTACTAAAAGATTGTAACCATATACAAGTGCCCTTATGATGTTTTCTGGGACTGTCTGCATTCCGGCAGAATAGATGTATGAGAATCCAACTACAGTTGCGAAAGAGAGCATTAAGCTATATGAAGTCATTATTAGTATTCCTTTCAAATTTAGATTTTTCCGCCCTATCTGTGAGCGGAAATTAATGTTATTATGGTTAATTCAAATACAGCACACCTGCTTCATATCTGTCTGAGTAACGGCGTGTCATGTTGATTACTGCAACGTCACCTGTCCTTAGCTGGATGTCATTCACTGCCCTGCCGGAACGTACTGTGGTGACGCTCGGCATGTTTCCCTGCTCTCTCGTCCACATATTGAGCCATTTTCCACTCAAATCGTTGTTCACGTAGTAATGAAGGTGTTCATTGCCGTCTCTGTATGTGATGATTTCAAAGTTCAGCACAAGATAGCCACCGTCTTTCCAACAGTCGGACAGGTCATTTACCGCTTCTCCTTCTTCCATTGCTGTCTGGTATGCATCTTTTCCGGTGTCAGCATCTACATAGGAGACATACAGATTGTTTGGTACTTGATATTCTCCAAACCATGTCTGCATTGATTTCTTGAACATGGTGTACTGCGCGGAACTGATATTTCCAAGTCCTCTGTTATAGCGGTCTACATCTGTTGCGCTCTTATACTGGTTGGCTTCCAGCTGTTCTTCGTCACCGCTCAAAAGCTTCTGGGTAGAGTAAAGCGTGATTCCTCCGGCACTGAAACTCTCTGTGTCGGACTGGACTACATTGTTCCATGTCTTGCCATAAGTGTCTGCCGTAAACTGGTTCATGTCGTAGTTTCGGAACTTGTACAAGTCCATGTCACAGTACTGGTCGCCCATTGCCACAGACTTCATGTGCTCTTTGTCCTTGTCTCCGTACAATGGAATGTACCAATCCGGCTTGTCCGTATAGTAGAGGTTGAATGTTCCCGGCTCGTAGACTTTTTCGTTCTCATCCACGTACCGATACGTCGGTTTCACGACGATTGTATCGTTTGTTCCATTCAGATTTCCGATTGTCCGCAGGATAAACCCGAATTTATTTCCCTTGATGAGATAACCCATTTCTTTGAGGGCATTTGACTTTCCGGTCGTAAATGGAAGGGTGTTCGCATAATCCCAAGTCGTTTCAACGTCGCCTGTAAAGAAGTATCTCGTCGCATTGCCACCAAATCGGTTACTGTAGCCAAGCTTCTTATCCTGCAACTTTCTAAAGAACTGCCATACTCCGGTCTTACGCTCAATATCTCCGAAGTAGCTTTCATCATTCACGGAGATTGAGGTCATGTCATAAATGACACCGCTTATCTGCACCGGATAGTCATATGTTGCCACATAATTGTAGGTTGTTCCATCAATCTTGGTCACGTTGGCTTCGTATTCCTCGCCTATCTGCCCCATGTCCTTTACATAGTTGTTAGCGAAGCATTTCACCTGTACCGGAAGATTGTTGTAGTCATACCTTGCTTGGTCTGTTGCACTCGTGCTTCCGTAGATTCCTTCTGTCGCCCATGTAGGCAGATAGAAGTCAATGCTCTCTACTGCTCCTATGTCAATCCATGCCGTGTAGCCTGCATCTGTCGGGTATTCTTCATTTGCATCATCATCATTTACATGTGCACTTCCTGCTGTGATGTCGTCACGCTTGATTTCATAATATTTTCCATTAACTTCGACTGAGAATGGAAAACGGACAAACTTTGTCTTTACATACTTTGTCCATCCGGCGGGCATGTCATAGCCTTTCATGGTGAAGTACTGTTGCCACTTGAAGTTAAGGCTGTAGTCATTATCCAAAATCATCTGCGCCCCGACTGCATCCGATTGTGTTGTCTGTGTCTGCATTTCCGCATGTGTCTCATTCGGAATCGTGATGTTGAATGGCGAAATGATAGGTGAATGTACTACTACCGGCTCATTCTGCTTATAGGTTCTGCCGTCATTTACGATATGGTCTGTTTCTCCCCAGATAGCATTATAGGTCAAGTCTGTTGCCGTGTCTTCGATTGTTGGCAGTGAGTATGTTCCGGTCATTGCTCCCATATATTTGTACTTTGCAGAAATGGACGTGTAATACGTTCCATTTGCCTTGTCCTCTGGAATATTTACTGTCTGTTCTGCGCTTGGGTTTGTCTGGTAGTTGATGTAGTCATTCGGCTCTGCCCCTACTGACATCTGTGTTCCGTTCTGGAACGTAAAACTGATGTCACTGTCAGTCATGTATGTTCGACCATTCAGTGTGAGGTTATCATTTTTAACCGCCAAGATTCTGTCCGAGAAGCGGTTATTTATCTGTCCTATGGCATATTCTTTAATCTCTGTACTGGAAGGCTTACTTTCATAATCCAGTGTTGCACTTAATTTTTTATCACTCTCAGAGATTTCCGGCAGTGTCACATGAGGGTCTGATTCCACCGGATAAGACACGGTATACTTCCAGTTAGAGAAATAGCTTTCATCTGCCGAAGAAGCGTTCTTTGTTCCGTTTGAAGACTGCGCATCATCCGCATAAATCGTCACGTTATACTGGATGTCTGGGTCTATCTCGTAATCAGTACGTCCAACGGATTCATTGTAGACAGATGCATTTAAGAACTCAAACAGCTTCATTTCATAAATACTGTAGTAGGTGTTCTTAAACTCGTATGTATATTTTCCGGTATAGACTGCAACTTGATTCTGTGTTGTTGTTGTTGAGCCTTCCCATTCTTCCCCGTTCCATGTACCGTTTCCATAAGTGATAGTTCCGGCTTCCGTTTCTTTTGTCTGTCCGCCTAAGTTGGTATCTGCGTGATACGTTCCGTTTACCGTGACCGGATAATTAACGGTAACACTATAATCTACCGTTACAGGATAAGTCTGTTCCACCTCTGCGATACCGATATGTCCGTACCAAGATGATACGTCAATTCCATTGACATAATCTTCTGTTGTAGGGATTCCATTTGCTAAGTCAAACTTATTGCTTGCATTATAGGTATAAACCGTTGGAGAAGCATATGTATCCCCGCCATACAGCGAATCTGTGGTATTTACTGACATATTCGTATCCGTATAGTCTTTTTTGATAATCATTTTAGCAACTGTGCTTGGAACTTCCGTTTTCGTATCATCTTCAATTTTTATTTCTTCTCTTGGCTCTCCTATTGATACGTCTATGTTGTAATGGGTGTCTATTCCGTCCTGCACCTTTTTATTCGTAAAGGTTTTATTTAGTTCCTTGTAGTTCTCGTGGAAATATAAGTCGCCCTTGTACTGTGCGCTATCAATATACCCGCTTACATGAGTTTTTCCACTTTCATCAACTTTAACTATCTGGATAACAGCATCAACCATCATATAAGCTGTGATGTTATTATCTTTTAATTCCATGATTTCATCGTACCAGCCTTGGTCTTTTGTTCTGATAGTGTTCAAAACATCTTCCAACTGTAATGAATATGTTGCTATTGTAGTACCATTTTTCTTATTATATTCGATTTCATGCAGATAATTTATATCAAACATGACGTATTCACGATTTCCACTTGCATCCTTGTAGTATTCTTTTGTGCCCGGAATTGTTCTTGAAAATTCCCATGCAATCGTGTGATAGTATACATTGGAAACTTTTGTTTTATTTTCCGTCTGGAAAAAATACGTCTGTTTTTCATCATTATAGACTACCTGTTTTCCATTCAAGGTATAATTTCTGTAAAAGAAATCCAGATTTTGGTCATCCACACCTTCTGTGTAAGTTTCTGCAAAAGCAGTCTGATAATCACTGACAGTTATAAAAATCACTGTAACCATTAGCAACAGATACTTTAAGCATTTTTTCATAGGTACACTCCTTTTTGTAGATTCTACTATAATAATACATTTTAAAAGGTAAAAAGTAAGCCCCCTTTCGGGGGCGGGTGATTTAAGCCACCTTCTTTTTCTTTTTTCTAAGTACAATGACGACTCCTGTAATCACTGCGATTACCGCAACAGCAATTGCAACGACACCTGCCAATGGAATCGGACAAATCTGTGGAATTGACTGTGTATCAAGAACTTCTCCACAAACAGTACATCTTAATTCCTTTGAACCTTTGCTAAACATGGATGCTTCTTTTGTGGTTTTCCACTCTCCTTCATCATGTCCTGTTGCCTTGACTGTTTCCTCATAAGAATCTCCGCACACGCTACATTCATACTTCGTATAACCATCTTCGGTACATGTTGCATCTTTCTGGTCTACTACTTCATATGAATGCTCCAACATATCTGTTTCTTCTGTGTAAGAATCACCACATACAGAACATGTATAAGCAACACTGCCTTTTTCCGTACAGGTTGCATCCACACTATCAGTTACTTGATAATCATGTTGTCCTGTTGCCGGAATAGTTTCTGTTTTCTTTTCATTGGTAAGAGTGTTTTTATATTCTTTATAACCATCTGTGGCACAAGTTGCATCAACGGTAGTTGTCAGCTTCCAAGCACTTGCGATTTCTTCATCTGAATACTTTTTTGTCTCTGCTTTTGTGGAAGTATTTGTTGAAGATGTATCAGATTTAGCCGTTTCCTGTTTTGTGGTTTCAGTCGTCGTATTTTGTGACTGACTTCCTGAGGAACTTGTTTTCGCAGATGACGGCGTAAAATCTTGTGGAATCTTTCCCGCTGCCTTCCATGAATCTAAATATTGAAGACAATAACCTTTATTCAATAATTCTTCTGCTTTGGACGTTGAAATGCCACCATTAAGAACGTAAGTATTAGCATATTCTTCATCACCAAAATCTTCCACCACACTATCAACTTGGTCGTCCTTGCTTCCCGGCTCAAGCGTCAGCTCTGCCATTGAAGCAACAAGCATATTTTCGCTTACTATTCCATACCCAGAAAAGACTACTGCTACTAGCATTGCTAATAACACTATCAGTGCATTCTTTCTCCTTCTTTTTTTTACTTCTTTCATATTTTTTCCTCCAAATCTTATTGTTTTTACTATACGTAGATTATACCATAGAAATACATTTGCGTCAAGTATATTCTACAAAAAAATGTAAATTATATTAAAAAATCCCACTCCTGTTTTGGAAATGGGATTTTTTTAGCTATTCTTCTGTTGGAAATTCTGGCTCATCAAAGTAGTTTTCCGGTATTTCCTCAAGACCATAATAATCTCTGCTCAGAGCGTCGAAATCCAGTTCGAGCATCATTTCAGCCATGGCTTTCTTGGTGTTTTCTCTGATTTCTTCTTTTGTCTTTCCAAGAGATGTCCCTAAAGGTGCTTGCATCTGTTTAATAAGAGCATACACTGCAAGGAAATATTTTTCCAATTTGCATGTGACGCCATTTGCGTGTTTCATGCCTTCACGGGTAAGAGCAAAGATTCTATCACCGTTCTCAGCTTTCTTCTCGTAGATTGTTCCGTAGATGTCGTCTAAACCTGCAAAATCAAATCCGTCATTTTTTGCCTGTTCTTTTGTTCCATAAATTGTGTCAATCTCAATTTTATCTAAAATTGTTGAATGTATTGGAAGCCCCATATATTTTTTCCTCCGTAAAAATATGATACAGAAATAGTACCATTTTGTAGAAAATATAGCAATACTCTACACTACCAATGTAGAATTTGCTTTTTCTACATGGCAAGCGTGCCGGATTATTTTACCTTATCGGGAAAGATAATCACGGCAGAAAAAAATAACCGCCCCCGACCAAGGTTGCGGTTATTTTTACATAACACATATAATCTAGGCTGACCATCTATCGGTAGTACCTCTTTGTGTGTTAATATTAGCACGCTGTATGGCATTTGTCAAACCAATTAATTCCTCTTGTAATGTTCCAGAGCCATCAGGTTTATTATAAAAGTGCTGGCATTTTTCAATCACAGCATCCACATTTTTCTTTATATCGTAAGCACCTAATCTGTTGCAAGAACATATGTTTTCTGGTACAATATAACTAGGTGCTACCATAACGGTAGGCGGTTAGCCCTCTCTTGCGGAGGGTACGCCCTCCAGTATCAAAAGGAGGGATGCTATATGGTTACATATGAAGGACTTATCCAGTTTGGATTATTGATTGTTGCAATTGTAAGTCTTGTTTACAAGATTTCACATAAAAAATAACCGCCCCGTCCAAGGTATGCGGTTATTTTTTGTAACTCATTAACTTTGGGCTAACCGTCTATCGGTAGCACCTCTTTGTATTCTAATATTAGCATCATTTATAGCATTTGTCAAACATAGCACGCTCCGATTTAAAGATTTCCTATCTTCCCATGTATTTTATCCATTGAATAAGATATTTCCCGTCCAGATTCGTCTCATCCCCGTCCAGTTGTCGTTTTCCAAACTGAACAAATGATTTCGACTGGTAAAATTTAAGCAGATACTCTTTTTCTTCCGATTCTAGGTAGATAGCCTTTCCACCGATAATGCGCTGAACTGTTTCAACACTGTTGAACGCCAGTTCAATCAGTTCATCCCCGGTTATGTACTGGTTGTTTCCGTCTGCATAATTCTTTCCTAGCTGTCCGATTAATATGACTGGAAGCGTATATTTTTTTGCTTCAAAGTCAAAGGTTGCAAATTTATGAATCCTTCTTCGTAAAGAATTGCTCAATGCATTTTTGCTGATTGTTATTGTTTTCTGTGCAAGGGTATAATATCCAACAAGTTTTAGCGTTTCTTCTTCTCCACTATCATCTTTGTAGTAGACCAACTGTGTCTCGGATAGTCCCTGCTTTGCAAACTCGACAGCCTTCTGTCTCAGAAAATATTCTACGTCTTTATTTACTTCACACGAAAAATTAGCGAGGATAGACTTTACTCTATCCTCGCCCAATGTTTCTATCATGTCTTTTAAATTAGTCCTCAAGAATTTCGATGCCATTATCCAAACATATCCTTTAATTTTTCTTTGGTCATTTCTTCACAATTCACAGGCGTTCTTTTATATTTTTTCTTCTTTTTTGATTTATCTAGTGCCTCTACCAAATTTCTTCCGAGATATTTCTGATTGATGTCAACCGTCTTGAGTATAGATTTTGTTGCCATACTATCATCTCCTTTTGTACATGTGTGCTTTTTCTTTTCCCCTATAATGTAGCCTCTTTCTGTGATTGTGTCGGCATCTTTTGATTTATAAATAAACCATTTTATTAAAGAAGAAGCAATTACCGAATGGTAATCACTTGCTACACACCTAGAATATACCATTGGTTTGAGAAAAATGCAATACTTTTTTGTGCAATTTTCCTAATTGCTTATTTTTTATCTTTAAAAAACTACATTTTTTGTAAAGTTTTTACACATACTTTTTCTAAATGAAAGTCTTGAACCCCTCTATTCATAAGGCTTTTGTGGATTCTGACAAGAGATTTTCAGTAGGGAGGGGGTATGCATATTATTAGGATATTTTTTTGATGCAGACTGTTCCGTCTGCGCCGTCACTGCTACCTGTATTCATGTTTGACGCAATGTATTGTCCCGGTGATAATGTGACTTTATAGCCACCTTTGTAAGCACTTATATCTCCTACATACTTATTACTTCCATTAACGTTAACATTACCTCCAATTGTATATCCAGTAGTTGCAATATGATATGTTCCATATTTTTTCACATAAAGAGCATTGCCACTTTGTGTGAAGCAATTTGCGTCAAAATACAGCCCTTGCAATGATGAGTTTGCACCATACAACCATATTGCACAATTTCCACCATTGTTTTCCGTATCAGTGACACCTTGGTTGTATCCGGTCTTGTAGTTTGTCGAGTTCGTATTTGCCCGGTTGTCTGCATCCGTCACGCCTTGCGCGTAGCCTTTGTTATAGGAATCCGCGGATGCTGAACTTGCGTTACTTGCAATCGTGTCGATGTTGTCTGCCATGGTCTTGAATGTTGCGTCGCCTGCCGTGGAAACTCCGTTTTTCGTGATGGTATCGGCAAGCAGTTTTTTACCATCACTCACAGATTTTTTTAATTCATTGATTCCTCCACTCAAGGTTTTTGCTGTTGTCTCAAGAGGTGAGTTTCCAACTGCTTCCGTCAACGTCGGGGCAAGATTGGAAAAATCCGCGTAGCCTACGGTTTTCCGCAGGTCTGCGTTATCGTTTACCCCCCCCTCGACATTTGTAGGACGAATGAGGGCTAACGCACCTGCGCCTAATCCTAATGTTCCTGCTTTTTTGATAAATTCTTTTCGTTTCATTGTTTTCTCCTTTCGGTTAAAGTGCATTGTTTGAAATTTTCGTTAACTGATACCCGCCAACATTACCATTTAATCCACTTATTAATTGTCCGGTTGCTCCGCTATATACGGCAATACTTAGGTTCATGGTACATGTTGACGGCACAGACAATTTATAAGTTCTCATATACATCCGCAAGTTACCATAATTGTTTTCACCGGAATGATAGATTTCCTGTTGCATGAGTATGGTAGCTGTAAAGTTTCCAGATATTCCAATGACAGGTTGCATGGGTGTGCCACCATTGGTATCGCAAACTCCAACAACTGTAAGAATATAAGTTCCAGTATCTAGGTTTTTAGCATATTGGAATGTTGCATTCTCATTCGATTTGCTATTCTCTTGTAAACTTGCTTGAACTGATTTACTTATAGAATTAACACCATTATTGTAGCCACTTGTATAATTTGCATCATACTGGTCTTTGGTATAAAGATTATATGAATTTGGCAAAGTGATTACATCGGTTTGCCCTTGGGTTCGTCCTTCATTATATTTTCCGGTGCTGATTTTTGTGATGTTTTCTGCCATTGTATTAAAGGTTGCATCTGATGCTGTAGCAACACCTTGCGCAGTAATGGCAGATGCTATGCTACTTTTTCCATCACTGACAGATTTTTTTAATTCGTTCATTCCTCCACTCAACGTCTGTGCGGTCGTCTGTAACGGCGAAAGAAAGAACTACGCGGTTGAAGGATCTCGGTGCATCAATCTGTCAGCCGGAA
>OGGJ01002150.1_pt1 | contig 14412 bp, 31 predicted proteins | sample 1571071 | NCBI WGS metagenome assembly OGGJ01 (sample SAMEA2581954, study PRJEB24529) | metagenome | biome: Human gut stool | place: China | collected 2011
GCTTATGTTATTAGTCTTTGTCGTATTCAAAAAGATTTTCATATCTAAATGGTTGAAAACGATTGACGGAAAGATTATAAACATAGAAACGAACGCATTGACGATAACGGACGAAACGGCAATACAATCAAATAAAAAGGCGTGGAGAACGTATAGCATTATTCAGCTGTTTTCAAGCGCGGTTATACCGCTGTTATGCTTTATACTTGCTATACTGACGATTAAAGCCGTAGAAAAGGATTTAATACAGTTATACGGCTGTTTAATGTTTTGCCTTATATCTATTTGCGTTGGGATTGTATTCAGAATAGCGGAAATTTACTCGATGAAACTTACTCACGAGAAAGACGAATAAAAATAGGGGTGTGTGAGATGAACAATATATTAAAATCAGCGACAAATATTATATTTGCGCTTTTATCGCTTGTATGCTTAATTATCGTATCGCTTGGAATCGGGCTTGATTTTTCGCAGTTAAAATCGCCAGCATTTTGGCTTGAAGTGTTTATCAAGTGGGTGCTTACGATGATTATGTTTAATATCGTAGCGGAATACGACAGCGCACAGCGAACACACGACAAAGCAGGGCGGTTTTATTTAGCTTTTGCAACGCTTAAAATACGTATTAAACTAATACACCGCCGGAAGCTTTACGATAAATTAGATTCGGCATTAAACAGCAAAAACAACGAGATTTTAAAAGAGTTATGGACGGAGCGTATTCATCGCCGTGCTTGCACGCATTTATGCTATGACGATATTTATAACTCAACGGACACGCCAAAAGAACTTGCCGAAAAAGTGCGCTTAACGAAGAAACGGAAAATAAAGCGCCTTGCGAAGTTATGCGAACAAATCCGCAGCGGCGCTACATACAAGTATTTTTATTTATTTCCGTTTAAACCTATCAAAGAAGAGTATTTTCTCAAAGACAACGAACTTTCGAAAATATCTATCAATAAATTCAGTTATTCCCACGGCAAAGAAACTTTCCGCAGGAACTCAACGAAAACAATTACTTTCTTTCTGACTTCCTTAATTACGGCGGTTATAACTTATTCATTTTACGCGCCGAACTTTTGGAGCGAGCTTGCGGCAAATCTTTTGACCGTAGCAATGGCAATGGGCGCAGGGTTTACCACTTCCGCCCGGGATATGCGCAGAAGAACGCAAGTATACGAAAACAGGAACGACTTTTTAGAGCGTTACTTGAATATAACTGACGTATGGAGCGAAAATTATACTTTTCCGCAAGAAGTGCCGCTTGAACTGAAACAAGCTACTTTTAATAAGCTAATAAGTGGCGAAGAGAGTTTATCAAAGCAAAATGAACTTAACGAGGCGCAGAGTAGCTCACAAGGGAACACAGGAACGTTTTTCGACTTTTCCGAACATAAGGAGATTTTACGATGATTTTAGGTATGCTTATTTGTTTCTTAATGCTTTTTGAAGAGCGCGACTAACTACACTCACACACCCCTACAAAAGCCGCTTTACTTTCCTTTTTTTTGGGAACGCAAGCGGCTTTCTTTTTGTCTATTTTTTATACATTTATACAACTTTTTTGTGTATTTTATTTGTTTTTAAGCTGTTTTTCTGTTTATTTTAACTAAAAATCGCTTTTTTCTGTCTTTTTAATCGTAAAATAAGAACAAGCCGAACGCCCAAAAGCTCAATCCCTGTAAAGCAACGCAAGAGCCGTTTTTGGGCATAATAGCCCTATCGAAAAGATAGAACTAAATGCCTTTAAAGTCAATCCCCGCAGAAGTTTCCGCGTTCGCCGCCTTTTCTCTTCGCATTCCGTTTTTTCAACGGACTTTCGTCAGCGTATGCTCAATCCAACGCCTAAAACCGAAAGCAAGCCACAAATGAGCCGTGCCCCCCACCGCTTTTTATAGTGTTATTTGGTGTCCACAATCACTTGACGGGGCGTTACTTTACAGAAGAGAAAGTGCTTTTCACGCTCCGCGGATATATTGGTATCGCGGTGTCCGCTCCGCAGTGTCTCCCGGCTGCCGCTCGTTTGAGGGTGTTCACGGGTGTAGCAACTATTTAAAGTCGCTATAAAGTAAAAGAAAAAGCCGCTTGCCTGTTGTTTTCGGTTTAGGGTGGGGAACAACAGACAAATAGCTTTTCTTTTATAATGCTTATTTAGTTGTAGGACTTATTCAGCCCCACCATTGACCAAATAAGCACGGTTTTTCGGAAGCTTTCTCCAACCTTAAAACCTCTTTTATTATAACACATAAAAAATCAATGTCAATCAAAAAACAGGGGTAAAATAAAAAAAATTAAAAAAATTTAAAAAAGTTTTAAAAACTATGTCAAAACGATTGACAACGATATATCAAAGTGATATAATAAGGGTACAAAGATTGAGAGAGGGCGAACCTCAAAGGAGAAAAACAAAATGAAAGTTACAACGTATTGCATAAACAAAGGTACGAGCAGTCAATATTACGGGCTTAAAAACGCCGAAGAAAATCAAGTTTTATATTCTGCGCCGAATAATTGGAAAACAGAAAAAGGCGCGCTGAATTGGGCAAAGAAACACGGCTTTGAAATTTAAAAAAATGAGGTGAATAAAATGAAAAAATACATACCGTATTTAATTGTAAGCGATTGGAATACTTTTTCCGGAACACCTGTTCGGGAACACTGGTACGAGAGCAAAGACGGCTACGCTGTGCAAACCGTGCATAATATCGATATATCATACGCGAAAAGCTATGACACGGAAGAAGAAGCAATAGAGCGTGCGAAAGAGCTTGCAAAGACTTTTGACGAAAAACGCTACTCAATAGGAAAGTGTAGCTTTTGCGAATATGAAACACAAGGAGATTTACAATGAGAGAACAAACGAGAATGAAGAAGATGAAAGAAGCGCGTAAGCGAAAAGGCTATACGCAAGAAGAACTTGCCCACGCGGTAAACGTAGGGGCGATGACTATTTATCAATATGAAAGCGGGCGGCGGATTCCGAACGCAAGAATGTTGAAACAAATCGCGCAGGCGTTAGATTGCAAAGTAGACGATATTTTGTGAGGTTGAAAATGGAAGAAGAAAAGAAACTTGAAAAAGACGAAATCAGCGAGATTGTAAGCGCTTATGACAGAGCAAGAAACGTGCAGGCAAATATAAATATTGCGACCGATTTTATGAACGCAGAACGGCAGAAAAGGGAATTTTTTGAAATCACTTTGCCGAATGTTTTAAAAACGGTACGACCGAGCGCGGGAACGTTGAAATTGTACGTAGATTATGATAAATACTATACGGGCGAGATAGACGAAGAGGGCGAGCAGAAAGCTGTTTATACGGGCATTAAAAGCGAAGAAATAGAAATCGATTTTAGATTGCCGAACGAAAAAAGAACGAGCGTTATATTCAGCATAAAGGGAATGAGCATTGAAGAAGTCGTTGAAGAGATTTTAAGGAGAATAGATTTATGAGCGAAAACAAAAAAGATCCAGTAAAATCCAAATCAAAAAAAGAGTTTGTAGAAAAGTATTTGCAGCCGATGATAAAGCAAGCGGATAGCGCTGTAAAATCGGTTACATATCGCAAGTCTGAATATGATGAATTAGTAGACGTTGAGTATATAGGCGGATTCATTGTTTGCGTATGCGTTACTTGCGACGGTAAGCAAGCAATTGTACAAGACGTATTAAAGGGGATTTGGTAAAATGTGCATTGAGAACGGTTGGGTGCTTGACGAACGGAACAATATGCCGCATAAAGTCGGAGCTTGCGATTGTTGTGGGCGTATGATTTATGAAGATGAAGATTATGACCTTAACGGAGAGCGGCTTTTGTGCTTTGATTGCGTTGAACTTTTAAAAGATGAGGAAGAATGATAAAATGGGTATTTTATTAAGAGGCGATATAAAAAACGTGGCAATGTCTTTGAGAGTTATAAAAGCGGTATCTGACGGAAAGACTTTAAAAGAATATTTAAAGAGTCTTGCTGAAATGCCGAAAGGAGAGAGAGATTCCCACTGTTCGGAAGTTGCAAAAATAGGTAGACGAATCAGAGAGTTACGGACGGAAAACGTAGGATATTATGGGAGAGCATACAATGGCTAATATATATCAGTTGACAAGAGAATATAACGATTTATACGAACTTGCGCTTGCAAACGCGGACGAAGAAACGGGAGAGCTTGACGAACGGATAACCTCCGCGCTTGATATAAAGGGAGAAGAACTTGAAACGAAAGGTATTTCTGTTGCTTGTGTTGTGAAGAGATTGAACGCTACGGCAGACGAAATCGATAGCGAAATAGAACGCTTGACGAAAATGAAAAAGGCAATACAAAGCACGACAGAACGATTGAAAGACGGTTTAAAAGCGGCGTGGCTTTCGGCGGGTATTGTAAAAACGGAAAGCGTAAAGGCTACAATCTCATTTAGAAAGTCTGAACAAGTAGCAATCGATAACGAAGCGGATTTGCCCGAAGAATACAAGCGCGAAATCGTAACGATAAAACCCGATAAAACAGCGATAAAGGCTGCTATAAAAGAGGGAAAGGAAATTCCGGGCGCGCATATAGAAGAATGTATGAATATTCAAATAAAGTGAGGTAAAAACAAATGGAATTGAAATTCAGAAAATTGAGAGCTGACGAAATAGACGTGCGCGCGGGGCGCGTGATTGACGGTAAAAAACAAGGCGCGTTATTATTGCTTTATAAAGACGCGCGTTGCGATATGGACTTGTTAGATGAAACCGTAGGCGCGATGAATTGGCAGAGAAAGCATAGCCGCGATAACGCTAATTGCGACGTGGGTATTTACGATTCGGACAAGCAGGAATGGATATGGAAAGAAGATACGGGAACGGAAAGCAATGCGGAAGCCGCCAAAGGGCTGGCAAGCGATTCTTTCAAACGTGCTTGCACTAATTGGGGAATCGGACGGGAACTTTATACGGCAAAAAATATTTTTGTTCCTTGCGAACTAAAAGACGGGAAATTGCCGAAGTTTTTATCGTGGAGCGTAAGAGAAATAGGCTATAACGAACGCGGCGAGATTGAAACACTTGTTATTTGCGATAATAATGGTAAAATCGTATATAGCAAAAACGCCGCAAAAAACACGCCTAATTCGCACAAGTCGGAAGAAGACGATAAACAGACCGACAACGAGAAAGAAACGCAGCATGACGAAAATAGCGAAAGCAAGGAAGATTTTCGCGGCGTTTGGGAAGAAGTACAGAACGAAGATTTGAAAAACGCAGAAAACGTTGAAATCGTGTACAAGAACGGAACAAAAGAAAGGGTAGGGAACTTGCCGATTGTATGGCTTAGAACGCTTGCGAATAAGACGGAAGAAGAATACAAAGAGGCAAAGGAAGCCGCAAAAACAATTTTAAAATTAAAATATAACGAAAGCGTGTAAAAATGCTTGACTTTGTGCGGCGGTAGTAGTAAAATATAATAGCAAACACTTGTTGCCACACAAAACTGAATGGCGATTATTTGGTAGCCGACTGATAATCGCTACTGAACAATCACAAGGGAAATACTCTTACGAACGCGTAACGGCTATTACGCTTCGCAGGGGTATTTTTCTATTATAAGAGGTATAAAATGGGTATAACAATGAAAGACAGCGGCTTGCAATGTTCCATATTTGACGGCGAAAATCCGTTAAAAATAACAAAACCGTTACGACTGATAGAATTATTCGCAGGGATTGGAGCTCAAGCGAAAGCACTTGAAAATCTCGGCGTAAAATTTGAGCATTATAGGATATGCGAGTTTGATAAGTACGCCGTTGCAAGTTATAACGCTGTACACGATACGAATTTTTCTACGAGCGATATAACAAAAATTCACGCCGATGACCTTGGGATTGTCGAAACCGATAAATACGAATACATAATGACTTATTCGTTTCCTTGTACCGATTTGTCAACGGCAGGGAAACAAAAAGGAATGAGCAGGGATAGTGGAACGCGGAGCGGGTTATTGTGGGAAGTAGAAAGATTATTGAAAGAAACAAAAGAATTACCGCAAATCCTTTTAATGGAAAATGTTCTGGGCGTATTGTCAGAAAAGAACAAAAAGGACTTTTTAGAATGGTGCGGTTTTTTAGAAAGCTTAGGATATACAAGCAAATACAAAATATTAAATGCAAAAGATTATGTAATACCGCAAAACAGGGATAGGGTGTTTATGATAAGTTTTCTTCAAAAAAATGCAAGATATAATTTTCCCGAAAAGAGAAAAATGAAGCCGCTAATAGATTTTTTAGAATTTGACGAAAGGTACATCATAAAACCTGAAAAACTAACAAAAACTCAAAGAAATTGCATAAAACAAATAGCAAATCAAACGATTTCAAAAGCAATAAGGGCGGGAGGCTTTCATAGTATAGACAGACATAGTTGGAGCGTATATTCCGTTGAGCTCAGGCAATCTGAAAGTTTTATAAAAAACAAATCTCTATGGATAAAAAATTTAAGCAAAACAATTTGCGCCTGTCATAGAAACTCGTATACAATTGACGGGAAGATTTATTTTGATTATAGCCCGAAAGAGTGTTGGCGGCTTATGGGTTTTGATGATGAAAGCTTTTTTAAAGCAGAAAAAGTAGTAAGCAATTCTCAATTATACAAGCAAGCGGGAAATTCAATCGTTGTAAATGTTCTTATGGCAATATTTGAAAAATTATTTTAAAAACTTTGAAAAAGTGGGTAAAATCGTTTGACATTATACGCCGCACGTAGTATAATAAAAGAGCAAAGAACGAAAGAGAGGTGAAAAATGTTTAGTTTATCTTATGTTAATTTAGAAAAAGACGAAGTAGAAATCAAAAACGGCTTTAAGTCTGATAAAGAAGCTTATGATTATATTGCGAATCATAAAGAAGTATTGCCTTTAAAGCTTTTGATTTGGAGCGAAGCAAGACAATGCAATAGGGAAATTGAAGCGTTTGTAAAATATTGAGAGGTGAAAAAATGAAAGGTTATAAAGCATTTGAAAAAGGTATGATTTGCAAAGGCAAGCAATACGCAGAAAATACGGTATTTGAAGAAGATACCGCCGAGATTTGCAAAAGCGGAATGCACTTTTGTGTGAACCCGCTGGACATATTAAATTATTATCCGCTTGTTGATGACAATGGGAATTTGTCAGATTTTGTGGAAGTAGAAGCCTTAGACGAACCTATAACAGATGACGGAGAAAAATATTGCACGAAAAAATTAAAAGTAGGTGCAAAATTATCACTTGCAGGCTTTATAAAAAGCGGTTTTGAATTTATAAAAGAAAGTTGCAAAACAACTGACGGAAAGGGAAAAACGAGAAAAAAAGCTTACAGCAAACTTGCCGCAAGCGGAGATAGTAGCAAACTTGCCGCAAGCGGAAATTACAGCCAACTTGCCGCAAGCGGAGATAGTAGCAAACTTGCCGCAGGCGGAGATTATAGCCAACTTGAATTGAACGGGTTAAAAAGCGTAGGTGCTAATATAGGCGTAAACGGGAAAATAAAGGGAAAAAAAGGGAATTGGATAGTATTAGCAGAATACGATGGAAAAAGGCTTCCTTTATGTGTAAAAAGCGCGCAAATTGACGGGAAAAAGATAAAAGAAGATACATTTTATCAATTAAAAAATGGAGAGTTTGTAGAAGCCGATGAGTAAATATTGTAAAAATTTTCGTTGCCCGGAAAATAAAGGCGAGCCTTGTAAAATAGCGAATGATTGTTGGCTTTTTCAATGGGATATAGACAAAGAAAAACAGCCGAAAGTAAAAACGGTAAACGCGCCGCTTGAAGAAGATGAACAAAAAGATTTTGCATTGTGGCTTGACAGTCAAGGCGTTTTATGGGCGCATATCCCGAACGAAAGAAAAGCAAGCATTGCGGTATTATCTTCGCTTGCGCGGCAGGGATTGAAAAAAGGTTTTCCCGATAATTTCATAGCGGTAGCGCGCGGGAAGTGGCACGGGTTATTTATCGAGCTGAAACGGGTGAAAAAATGTTTGTCCGTGCGTTCAAAAGAGCAAAGGGAATGGATAAAACAGTTAAACGCGGCTGGATATAAAGCATTGTTTTGTTACGGCGCAGAAGAAGCGAAAAAAGCTGTAATTGAGTATTTGGAGGAATAGGGGGAATGACGATTAAAATGATTATTACAAAGAAAGATTTGAACGTGTTGAAAGCCGCATTGAAAGAATATCCAAGGCATAAAGATATTACAGAGTGTTTGCTTTGTTTAATCGAGGTGCAAAGTGGAAGACAAGCTGATAAAGAGTAAAAAACGGGTAAAAGAGTTTGCGGAAGTTTTTACGCCCGATTTTATCGTAAAGGATATGTGCGATATTATTCCAGCTGAGATTTGGGAACGGATAGACAGCACGTTTTTAGAGCCTGCTTGCGGAAACGGTAACTTCCTTGTAGAAATCTTAATCCGAAAATACTATCGTTGTAAAGACGAAAAAGACGGCTTAAAAGCACTTGCAAGCGTTGTAGGGATAGATATTCAGCAAGACAACGTAGACGAGTGCAGACGGCGGCTAATGAAGCAATTTATGTTGAGATTCTCAAACGCAAGCTTCGCAACAATTTTAATTGCCGAGGGGATACTAATCAACAACATAATTTGCGGAGATAGTTTAAAAATTCAAGAAAAATGGCTGAAAGCAAAGGAACAAACGAAATGAAAAAATCAATAGCGATAATGCCTACGCCGAAAGGGTGCGGCAACTGTCCTTTCCACTTGTGCATGTACCAACACCCGTTTTGGAGCAAAGAAAAAACAAATAGAAAAGGCTATGTTTGTCAATTAGACGAAGAAAAAAGATTGTTAGATTTAGATATAAACGACGAGGTTACTAAGGCTAATTGGTGCCCGTTAAAACCATACAAGGAGACAAAATGAAAAACATACTAATATCAATCCATTCGAAATGGTGCGAGAAAATCTGTAACGGGGAAAAGACAATCGAAGTGCGGAAAACCGCGCCGAAAGAAGTACCGTTTAAGGCTTATATTTATTGTTCTTACGGCGATATGAAAACAAATTATTACCTCAAGGGTAGAGGTAAAGTTATCGGCGAGTTTATCTGCGATAAGGTATATAATATAGAACCGATATTCTCTTTTTATGATTGTTATAGCGGATACGATGATTCAAGCGATTCTTCTTATTTTGAAGATTATTCCATTGATGACGAAAGGCTCAAAAAAACTTGTTTGACACGACAAGAATTATATATTTACGGCAAAGAAAAAACCCTTTACGGATGGCACATATCCGACTTGAAGATTTACGACAAGCCGAAAGAGTGGAGCGAGTTTTACGTTCATAAAAAAGTGAAAGGAGGTTGTGAAAACTGTGTATATTATAGAATACCTACGCTTAAATTTTGTCAAGACTGTATGAGCGGAAAATCGCCAAAAAAATACTTAACTCGTCCGCCGCAGTCGTGGATGTATGTTGAAGAGATAGAAACAAGATAAAAACAAGGAGTAATAATATGAGAATTAAAAAGATTTTAATTGCAATTTTGGCGATTTGCGTTTTAATCTGCGCAAGCGGTTGTTCGGAATCCGAAAGGGTTAATCACAACATATCAAGGCAAGCGGAATATTTCGAGTGCGAACGACGCGTTACGGTTTACAACGCCAGAACCGACAAGGTGATAATGCTTATTGAGGGCTATATCAATATCGAAACTGATTATAAAAACAATGAACTTATTGTTACGGCGAAAGTCGGGGAGCGTACATACAAAAAGAATTATGTGTACCTCACCGATTATACGCTTTATGTGGTTGACGATATAAGCGGAACGCATACGGAACCGTGGCATTACAAAATTTACTTTGATTTCAAATTACCTGACATAGAGGTGAAGCAATGAAAAATACAGAATTAGCATTGCGCCCGTCATATTGGGCGAGCGTATCGGGCGGGAAAGACAGTTTATTTATGCTCAATCTCATTTTACATAACCTTGATAAATACCCGATTGACGGCGTTGTGCATTTTGAACTTGAAATCGATTATCCGTTCATAAAAAACGTAATTGATTATATGCAGTCGGAATGTGAACGATTCGGAATCAGATTTGTAAGGATAAAGCCGACGAAAACGTGGGGCGAACTTTACGAAAGGTACGGATTCCCGACAAGGGTTGCGCGGTGGTGTAATGATAAATATAAACTTACAGCGAAAAAGCAGTTACAAGAATTTATGGCAAAACAAGGTTTTTATACTGTTTTTTATATCGGTTATTGTGCCGATGAAGAAAAGCGTTTTGCAAAGCGTGTAGATTTACAAAAAGTAGAACGTTACCCGCTTGTTGAAGAAAGTATCGAAGAAAAAACGATTTGGACGTGGGCAAAAACGCAACCGATATTCAACCACTATTATGAAACGCAAAAACGTTGCGGGTGTATGTATTGTCCTATGACAAGTTTTATGAATTATGCCTACCTTTACAAGTATTATCCCGAAAATTTCGCCTTTATGATAGACAAAATGCGTGAAACGGAATCTGTTCGGGAAAAAGAACTTGGAAGACCGTTTTCCTGTGTTTCGTCAACGCCGAAATATAACGCCGAGTATCTTGAAAAAATTGTAAAAACAAAATGGCTGAAAAAGTTAGAGGAATTAGAAAATGAACAAAGAAATTGAAGAAATTATGTTGACAGTTCCGCAAAAAATCGTTGCTTATGATATGAACCCGAAAGGGAAACATTTATACGGCGAACAACGTCAAGAAATAGCCGAAGCCATTTACAACGCAGGCTATCGCAAAATCGATGAGAATTGTGCTGTGATAACGAAAGCCGAATTAAAAGAGTATAAAAGGCAAGCCGTGAAAGAATTTGCGGACGAGTTGAAAGCAAATTGTTCTGAGTATTTGTATTATAAGAATTTTGACGGTAAGAATAATTTTGACGGTAAGAATAATTTTGATATACATATTGAAAAAATTTCAAGAATGATTGACGAACTATTAAAGGAGTATGAGAAATGAAACAGACGGAAGCAAAAAAGAGATATGACAAGAAATACAAGGCAAGCAAGGTTGAGAGATTTTATATTGACTTATACCCAACGGATAAAGACATTAAAGAGTTTTTGGAGCTAATCAGTCAGAAAATGCCGAAAGCGACTTATGTAAAAAACATTATCCGAACGAACATTAAAGCATACGCTTATGCGAATAAACTTTTAAATGAAATGAAAGGGGGAAAGAAATGACAAAACAAGAAAACCAATGTTTCAGAGTGCATACGTATTTGAAAGAGCATAAAGGAATAACCGGGTATTCTGCTTTTAGCGAAATCGGCGTATATCGTTTATCAAGCTGTATTTATCGTCTTAGAAAGCGCGGAATAGATATTGCCGACCGTTGGCTTGAAGTAGAAAACAGATACGGCGAAAAGTGCAGAATAAAGGAATATTATTTGAAATGATACAAAAGGGTAAAATCATTGACATTGACGAAAACGGGGTTGTAACAATCGTTGCGCAGTCGGACTTGTATTTGATGACACACCGTGAAATAAAAGAGTGTTATATTGATTTTATTGACGGCAGAAAGCTATCAGACAAGCAAAGAAGAATGTGTTATTCTTTGATAAATGCAATAGCCGAATGGAGCGGAAGCAGCACGCAGGACATAAAAGAAGCGTTTAAAATTGAATTTTGGGCGGATAAAATTGATACGCTTGCCGAAAAGGTTTTCAGCCTTTCTAATGCTCCTATGAGCCTTATAGCAGAGTTTCAAAAGTTTCTTATAAACTTTATACTTGAAAACGACGTTCCTTTGAAATATTCGCTTTTAAATTATGTTGACGATATAGACAATTACGTTTATATGTGCTTGATACACAAGAAGTGCTGTATTTGCGGAAAGAAAGCTGACTTGCACCACGTAGATAGCGTAGGAATGGGGAACGACAGAACGAAAGTTCAGCACGAGGGAAGAAAGGCATTAAGCTTATGTAGAGAACACCACACGGAAATACACGCGATAGGGATAAATGCGTTTTTAGAAAAGTATCATATAAAAGGTGGTATTCCTATCGACAAAACGATTATGAAAATATATAAATTAAAGATGTGAGAATATGGAATATATAAATGATACAAACGGTATGGTTAGAGCACGGATTCCATACTGTGATACTTGTAAATATTTAACGGGAGACGGGCTTTGTAGCGAAACATTTTTTCAAGACGGAACGAATTGCGAATTTTGCAGGCGATTTGGGGAAGAGGAATACGCAAAAGCAATGGATTTTTATGGAGCTATAAGATTAGGGAATCCAAGCGTTGAAAAAATATCCGACAACGTAAACCACCCCGCGCATTATACTGACGGCAAAATAGAAGTAATTGATTATATTCAAGACAAAGGCTTTAACTTTTGCCGAGGGAACGCGATTAAGTACATATCGAGGGCGGGGAAGAAAGACAAGGCGAAAGAAATCGAGGACTTGCAAAAAGCCGTTTGGTATCTGAATAAAGAAATTGAACGATTAAAGGGAGAGAAATGATTAAAGTAAAACAGAACATAATGAGCGGAATAACGCCGAGAGCGCCTACCGCGTTTAAAGTAACAAAAATTGATTGCTATAAGCCGCATACAGTAAAAGACGAAGTGGAAATATGCTTGACTTGCGATTTGCCGAAATGCCGAGGTGATGACAGGTTATGCAAACGCTATCAGGCGATGATGAAAGAAATCAAAGAAAGGGATAAAAATAATAAGGAGAAAGACAGATGAAGAATAAAAGGGAAGATACAAAAGAAAGAGAAGAAAGACAGGTGGAGCTTAAAGATACTGTGTTTTTTGCAGAAAGAGGGCGGAACGACGAAATTCTAAAAGGTAGTGTAGTGATTATTGTAGAACATTGCGAATTTCGTTTAAATGAAACAATTAGAACAAATAGATTCAAGGTTTTGTTAAAAAACGACGAAATATATGGTGGTTTGCACGCTCAACCGCACGGAGAAAGAGTTTTAAGCTATGAAGATTTCGGTAAAAAAGTTTTTAAAACAGAAAAAGAAGCAGAAGAAAAATTATTAAAAATCGAAGAGCTTGAAAAACAATTAAGAGAATTGGGAGGACTTTAAAAAGATGAATAAAGTATTTTTAATCGGGAACTTGACGAAAGACACGGAACACGGCGTAACAAAAAACAATATTTATTATTGCAATTTTACAATCGCGGTAAACCGTTCGTATACGGACAGCAACGGAGAAAGACAAGTCGATTTTTTCAATATTCGAACGTGGAGAGGGATTGCCGAAAGTTGCGCAAAATACCTTGTGAAAGGAAAAAAGGTTTGCGTTTCGGGAGAATTGCAGCAGAGAACTTACGAGGACAATCAAGGCGTAAAACGTATGGTAGTTGAGATACAAGCAAACGAAGTAGAGTTTTTATCACCGATAGATAAAAAGCAGGAAGAATCGACGGATAAAAAACAAACAAAGCCGTATCAGCAATCGATTCTCGAAGATGATGATATACCGTTTTAAGGGGTGAAAAATGCAAAACATTTTAACAGTAGTATTAAAATTTGATGTCATAGACATACTTGAATTTGTTTTGTTTTTGTGGTTGGTTGTAAGTGTTGTTTTAGAAATTGTGCGCTATTATCGTTTAGATGAAAAAAGTGAGTTTGAATGGTTTATAGTAGCACAATCTTTCGGAATATTGGCATTATATCTTTGGGTATGGTTATTGAGGTGAAAAAATGAAGATTCGGAAGTTTTTAAAATGCGTTTTGATAAGTTTAATTCTGATAGCGTTTTGTTTGTCTATTGCGGCGTTTGCGAAAGCGAATATCGCACAGACCGTAACGCAGACGAATGAAATGGAGTTTACGGAAGAGGATAAATACAATATTGAAAATTACGTTTCGAAGTATAGGAATATGGATAGCTATGAGGTTATCCCTTATACGAAAGACGGTGAACGGCGGTATCTTTTAATCGGAGAGAGATTGGGAGATTATTATATAATCGTTTGCGCCGTTCGGGATAACAGTTTAGTCGTTCTGACAAAGGGGAACGATAGAAGATAAAGGTGTAGAAAAATGACAACACTTGAAATGCAGAATTTAAGCAATTTAGAAAAGGAACTTACGGAAGCGGAAGAAAAAGTGTTGCGGCTTATAAACTTTATAACGCTTTACAAACAATACGATGATTTGCCGCGTAAAGAGCGGAGATTGGTATTAAAACAGCATAAGTTTGCATATAAATACTATGCAACGCTTAAAAAGAGAATAAAGCTGATAAAATCGAGATAAGAAAAGCGCGGTGAAATATCCGCGCTAAAACTTTTTTATCAAAATGCTTGACAATTAAAAAATATATGATATAATAAAAGCGAATGAGGTGATATTATGGCTGATTTAGAGCGTATTAAAAAGAAGTA
>OGGJ01002157.1_pt1 | contig 14377 bp, 14 predicted proteins | sample 1571071 | NCBI WGS metagenome assembly OGGJ01 (sample SAMEA2581954, study PRJEB24529) | metagenome | biome: Human gut stool | place: China | collected 2011
TTGTATATGGTTGACGGAGATAAAACCATTATTATTCAAGATTCATATAGGTTCTGTTGTAATGGTAAGACAAAGATCTTCGATGGAGATTTTTACACTGGCTATCAGTCGTTTCTTTTTGAAAGGGAATTAAAAGCTGCGTCTATTGACAAATCTAAAATTGCAGAGATAACAATTAATAATGAAGTGTATGACATAGTTGCATCGAATAATTATGTTGTGCTTTCTTCCGGAATAAAAGATTTGTGGAGCGATATTGCTAATGCTAAGAATCTTGGAACTATATTTGCTAGTCCATACATAAGTGCAGATGTTAAGTATTATGTCGTAAAGCAATTGCGAGAACATGGATACACTATTTTTGCCTATGGAGATAGCAAGATTGATTTATATATGTTACGCGAGGCTGATAAAGGATTTCTGTATATTGGTAAGCGAATAAGCAGATCATTGAAGAATGAAAGCTTATCAGGCTTGGTGCCGATTTACGATCATTCTTTGGTGATATTGGCTGATGAGGACGAAGAAGTACAAGCTGATATTGCTATCTGCAAATCGAATTCAGGAATAAGTGGAAGTAGGCTGGCAGCAGCACATGTGCGTTTAGGAGAAAAAATAGGAAGGCGCATTGCTACCGTATTCCCAGAGAAAAATACATCAATCTTAGTTTTGGAACGAGGTGGCAGGTTTTTTGGTGACGGAGTATATATGGGAGCAGGCGGCATTTTTTATTCGATGAACCCGAAGCAAGATGATGCTCCTGTGATTAATACAGAGAGAGTAGTTATTGTTGATAGTGTGATTAATACTGGAAAATCAATAATGAGGATTATTGATGAGTTAAAGAATCATAATCCAGGCATTGACGTTATTATCGCTGCAAATGTTATTCAGAATGAAGCTGTCGAGTTGTTTAAGGATTATCTCGTGTTTGCAACAAGGCTTTCGAAGAATTCATTTGTAGGAGTCAATCAATCAAAGCAAACTGGCAAAACAGGACCGGATACTGCAGATAGACTTTTTAATTTAATAAAAAAACGATATTGAAATGATTTTGTTGCAACAAGATTATGAAAATTTCGGATGAAGATTTAAAATTGTGTAAGAGCAAAACTGATGACGGAGAACAGTTAGTATGGTTACCATTAGAATAAATAGCATTACAATGGAGACATCTCTAATGCGTATCTAGCCGTCAACCTAAGAAGTATCAAAGCAACCAAAACAGTAGATTAATCATGTAACATTTCCTGCTGGTTAATTAAATTGAATAAAAATTAAATACTGTTCAATTGTGCAATCTATATGAATCTGATATGCTGAGTATACAAAAGCTTTTGAATTTTTTAGGAGATGAAGCAAATGGATATAGGCGTTGTTATAAAAAAATATAGAAAAGAAGCTGGTATGACGCAGGAGGAGATGGCAAACAGATTAGGCGTGACGACACCGGCTGTAAACAAATGGGAGAATAGTAATTCCAAGCCGGATATTGAACTGCTGGCACCAATTGCGAGACTGCTTGATATTTCGCTTGATACATTGCTTTCTTTTCATGAAAAACTTTCAGATACTGAAATCGAAGAAATTATCAGGAAGATGGACAGGATGTTTTCAGAAGAAGGCTATGAAAAGACTTATGAATGGGCAATGAGGCTTATAAAAGAATATCCGAATTGTAACATGCTTATCTGGCAGGCTGCGGTAATGCTTGATGCAAGAAGAATAACGGATAAATGCACGAATCCGGAAAAATATGATAAGCAGATTAACGCATGGTATGAGCTGGCACTACATGATGAGAATGAAGAGATACAGCATCATGCAGCAGATTCCCTATTTGGATTTTATTTACGTAAGAAGAATTACGCCAAGGCAGAAAAATATTTGGACTATTTTTCAGAACACGATCCTATGAAAAGTTATTATCGGGGAAGATTACTCCAAGAGCAGGGAAAAATCGAAGAAGCATATGAGAAATATGAAAATGTTATTTTTTCCGGCTTTAGTACACTTAATTTTGTGCTTTCCACAATGGCTGGACTGGCATTGCGGGAAAATGATATCGGTTATGCGAGATTTCTGTCAGGGAAAGTACAGGCAGTTGCCCATACATTGGAAATGGGAAAATATAATGAGTATTCGCCAATGCTTGATATTGTATGTGCAGGGAAAGATGTAGAGGGAACATATAAGGTGGTAAAACATCTTCTTGATAATGTGGGTACTATGTATGATTTTAGAAAGTCCGGTTTATATAAGCATATGAAGTTCAGAGATACTGATGAAGCTATATTAGATGGTGTAAAAGAAAAACTTCTTGAAGGATTCAGAAATGAGGAAGAATTCGGCTACATGGCAGGATATGAACCGTGGGAGAAATTAATTTTTGACAGATAAGTTTTTTGAAAACTGTCGTTTGGTAAAATCTATTCCATTTTTAAAAGCCTTGCGATAAAATATGTTCTGTGAATTATTCACAAGATAATATTTTAAGGAGGCTTGGCAATGAACAAGGATTTTGAACGCTGCTGTAGCTTTCTTGCAGACATGATTATTAAATATGCACTAGAGATAAAAGAAGAAGTAGAGGTGTGTATGATGATTAAGGATTCAATTGATGACGAGAAAGTAAGCAGGCAGAAACAATTTGACCGGTTCTGTTATTACTTAGGTGGGGTAAAACAGCTTCTGGACGAAAAGACTGCGTAGGCAGCTGGCATCCTGCAGATAATATGCTGCAGGATGTATACATATATCAGGAGGCTTCATTCATGGCGAGTGGAGTCTCTTTTATTTTGCACTGTATAATGGAAAAAGTTTTTGTTGAACAGCGGTTGGAATAATAATAAAATCTTGTTGGGACAATAGTGAACGCATGATAAATTTACAGATCTGGAAAAGAAGACATTTTTAAAGAGCTTTCTGTCTGATGTATTTATCTATGAAGAAGAGCAAAATGATGGCAGAATATTAAAAGGTCTCCGGTTTAAATTTCCGATATATATGAATGGCAGAAATGTGCTTGGAGTGGATTGGGAGAGTCTGTGAAAGTTTTTCTGTAAATAGGATTTTGAGGTCTTCTATGATAAAAATAAAATCATAGGAGGCCTTATTTTATGGCAAGAGAAAAGAAACCGGTACACAAAGTACAAATGACCGAAGGAAAAAGAAATATCATTCGTCAGCTCCTTGAAGAGTATGACATTGAATCCGCGCAGGACATTCAAGATGCCTTGAAAGATTTGCTTGGCGGAACCATCAAAGAAATGATGGAAGCTGAAATGGATGATCATCTTGGATACTCCAAGTCTGAACGCTCAGACAGCGACGACTACCGTAACGGCTATAAGACCAAACGGGTAAACAGTAGCTACGGAAGTATGGAAATCGAAGTTCCACAGGATCGTAAATCTACCTTTGAGCCACAAGTGGTAAAGAAACGTCAAAAAGACATTTCAGACATTGATCAAAAGATTATTTCAATGTATGCCAAAGGTATGACTACCCGGCAAATATCAGATACACTGGAGGATATCTATGGATTTGAAGTGTCAGAAGGCTTTATTTCAGATGTAACCGACAAAATCATGCCACAGATTGAAGATTGGCAGAACCGACCGCTTTCAGAAGTTTATCCGGTTCTTTACATTGATGCAATTCACTATTCTGTCCGCGACAATGGCGTTATCCGAAAACTAGCAGCCTATGTTATCCTGGGAATCAATCAGGATGGTTACAAGGAAGTTTTAACCATTGAAGTAGGGGAAAACGAAAGTTCAAAATACTGGCTTTCTGTTTTGAATGGTCTGAAAAATCGTGGGGTTAAGGATATTTTGATCATTTATGCAGATGGACTGACAGGCATTAAAGAAGCAATCGCTGCCGCCTATCCTAAAACAGAGTATCAGCGGTGCATTGTTCATCAGGTCAGAAATACCATGAAATATGTTGCAGACAAAGACCGTAAGCCGTTCTGTGCAGACCTAAAAACCATTTATCAGGCTCCAACCGAAGAAAAAGCATTAGATGCATTGGAACGAGTCACAAAAAAATGGAGCGAAAAGTATCCGAATTCCATGAAGAGCTGGAAACAAAACTGGGATGCTATTTCGTCAATTTTTAAGTTTTCTGCAGAGGTCAGAAAGGTTATATATACAACAAATGCCATCGAAAGCCTGAATGCCACCTACCGCAAACTTAATCGGCAGAGAAGTGTCTTTCATAGCGATACTGCATTGTTAAAGGCTTTATATCTATCCACTTTTGAGGCAACCAAGAAATGGACGATGCCGCTTCGAAACTGGGGACAGGTTTATGGCGAGTTGAGCATCATGTACGAAGGACGGCTGCCCGAATAAAAAATTTAAAGCTTGTTTTACAGGCGGAAATTTTCGCCTGCTCTTGACATGCTCGAATCAATACTGTTATATATAAAGCAAGGGCTGAATGCTCATTTGAGAGCCTTCAGCCCAATCATTATCATAGAAGATCACATTTACAGACTTTTATTCACACACTCGAGTTTTCTAATCTTACTTTAATCTTTGTGTTATATAATGATTCCACCACAATACAAAGGAGAACACTTATGATTAAAAGATTTATTACTTTCATCCTTTGCCTTTCCATAATATTTTGTATGGGAATTGGTTTTACGGGATGTAATCAAGGTACGCCCGTCACCTCTGATAATGCGGGTACGACTACACCTCTCGCAGAGGATACGACCACTCCTCCCGCAGAGGATACGACTACGCCTCCTGTAGAGGATACGACAGATGAAATTATTGCCTCATTGGTTCACATTGAAGCAAGGCATGATTTTGCTTTTCGCTATGATTTGACGAATACAACGGCGGGAGAAAAATCCCCGATAGAAAATGATTACTATTTAAGTGCCTACAAGGTTACTAACGCTCAATATGCGGTCTTTATTGCAGAAACCTCTCACAAAGCTCCGAGTTATTGGAAAAACGGAACATATCCCGAGGGAAAAGGTGATCATCCTGTACTGAATATCTCATATAGCGATGCGGTAAGTTACTGTGAATGGCTGTCCACGAAATACGATGATTGGACGTTTAGACTTCCCACAGAGGCAGAATGGGAAAATGCCGCTTACGGTGATTATTATGGGGATACATCAATTAAATATCCGAACGGTAAGCAAACTCCGAGTTATAACGCATCAACGAGAGAACTCACAACAACATTTAATTTCAACGGCGTTATTGCCGCAAAGCTTTTTAAAGAATATGGAAGTAATTATGTAGTAAATTACATAAAAGGTGATTTTGCAGGTGCTTCCGAAACGCTTGGCGAATGTATTTCGATCAGTGCAAACGGTGGTGTTTCAAATTGGGCAAACCACGGTGGAACAGCAACAAAGGGTTATTTCCTCCAAACCGACCTCTATGCGATTGTGAGTGCAGATGGAGGATATACAACACCCGTTGGTACATACGCTCCCAACACCCTCGGTCTTTATGATATGGCGGGAAACTGTTGGGATATTACATCGTCAATTATTGTGGCAAACAATGGTCTTGAGCAGGGGGGGGGTCTTGCTACGCAGTTCGCGGCGGTTCTTGGTATGCTACTTCAAGAAGTTGTACTCTTTCCTATCGAGGTGAGGGCAGAAAAGATTCAGCTTCCTCAACGGTTGGCTTTAGAATTGCGGCTGACTATACCCCTGCTGATGGCAACAATTAAAGCATAGACATATAACAATATTGATTAAAGACAAAGCGGCAATGAGCTATACAGAACATTCGTTGTTTTGTATAGCTCTTGCTATATGGAGAAAGTATGAGAATACTCGTTGTAGAAGATGAAAAAGACTTAAACAAAATCATTACAAAACGATTACAAAACGAAGGTTATAGTGTTGACAGTTGTTTCGACGGTGAGCAGGCCTTGCTTTTTTTATCTGTGGGCGAATTTGACGCTGTTATAATGGATATTATGATGCCCGTATTGTCGGGAATCGAAGTGTTGAAAAAAATGCGTTCAAAGGACGACACAACCCCCGTATTGCTACTTACAGCAAAAGATTCAATCAAAGACAAAGTAAAGGGGCTTGATATTGGTGCCGATGATTATATGATTAAACCTTTTGCATTTGATGAACTACTTGCAAGAATTAGGGTTATGACCCGCAAAGCCGTCGGGCAAACAAAAAATATATTTACAGTCGGTGAGTTGAAAGTCGATACAAATTCACGCACCGTCACAAGATCTGATAAAGAAATTCCATTATCTGCCAAAGAATATGAAATTTTGGAATATATGGTGAGAAACAAAGGGACGATTCTGTCTCGTGAAAAAATAGAAAATCACGTGTGGAATTTTGACTATTCCGGTGGAACAAATGTAATTGACGTTTATATACGATATCTACGCAAAAAGATTGATGATGGATATGATACGAAGCTGATACATACGGTACGTGGAATGGGATATGTTATACGGTGTGACTTATGAAAAAAACGATAAAAAATAAAATAACTGTATGGTTTGCAGTTGTACTCGTTTTGATTTCTTGTGCCGCAATGTTTGTGCTACATTCTGTTTCAAAGGATATACTGACAAGAGATCAAACTGCTAATATCCAAATAGCAGTAAGTGAGTTTTCAAAAAAAATATCCTATGATGATAATGGAGTTGTTGTTTCACCAGGAGCACATTTTTATGAGCGAGGTGTTTATAGAATCCTTTTTGATTCAAATGGAAAAATCATTAACGGTAGCCTTCCAGAGAAATTGACAGATATGAAAATTGATTTTCAAGAAGGTGTTGTAAGAGAAATTGATGCATTTGACAACTATTATCTTGAATTTGACTTGTCGATTTCGCTCGGTGGAAACGATTATTGGATTAAAGGCATTGCGCTGTTAAATGATGAAATGAGCTTTATAAACTCGATTTTATTGCGTGGCACATGGATCATATTATTGATTGATGTCGTAGCAATAATTGGTGCATATATCATCGTTTGGCGTGTGTTCGTGCCTATTAAAAAAATACAAAACACAGCAAAAGAAATAGCTGAAAGCAATGATCTATCAAGACGTATTCAAATAGGAACTGAAAAAGACGAGATTCACGTGCTTGCAAATACATTTGATGAAATGCTTGACCGAATAGAACAGACACTTGTTCGTGAAAGACAATTCAGCTCTGATGTTTCACACGAACTTCGCACACCAATATCCGTTATTATATCTGAATGTGATTATGTTTTGGCTTGTGCCAAAACCGTTGAAGAATATACGGACGCTTTTACTGCTATAAATCGACAAGCAAAAAGAATGCAACGAATGGTGATGGAACTATTAACAATATCAAGATTAGAAACGCACACTATTCATACAGAATTTGAAGATACAGATATTAGTGAACTACTGTCATTTGTTTGCGACGAGCAAGAGGAAATACAAAGTCGAAGTATTAAAATGGAACGGAATATTGCATTGGGGATTGTTGGTAAGGCAGATCGTGGCTTGTTAGCGAGGCTTTTTATCAATTTAATTGCTAATGCGTATCAATACAGTAAAGCTAATGGAACAATACAAATTAGTTTGCAGAAAATCAATGACAATATCGTATTCGCTGTAAAAGATAATGGAATCGGAATTGCCGATGAAGAACTTCCGCTAATATGGAATCGCTTTTATCGTGGAGATAAATCAAGAACAGTAAACGAAAGTAACAGTATGGGGCTTGGGCTATCAATGGTAAAATGGATTTCGGATTGTCATAACGGAACTGTGACCGTTACGAGCAAAATTAACGAAGGAAGCGAATTTGTTTTTTCATTTCCTCAAAGCAAATGAAACATAATGAATTGGAAACACCTGTTCTTGATTGGCTTATATGCCCCATCTGCAAAAACAAAAAGAGACTAAAAATTCGTAAAGATACGGTAATAACAAAACTCCCGTTGTATTGCCCAAAATGCAAACAAGAAACACTAATTAGCGTAAAACAATTAAAGTTAATAATTCACCAAGAGCCAGACGCATAGACGCAGAGCCAATCTCGAAAACACGATGTGTTTCCTCGGTGAAGCGTATCCGCCAAATAGATTTCCAGACAAAAGTGTTTGTTCATGCAAGCTTGACTCGCACTTTTGCCGGAAATCTGCTTGGTTCTGAACAATATCATATCATTCAACTAAATAACAGAAGCGTGAAAGACCGTTCGTTTTCAAGAAAAATTGAAAGTGAGCGGTCTTTCTTTGTATCTGAAAGTCATCGTGTCAGATGGATTTCAGAATAGATGAATTCGATGTATTTGAGAATGCAGGAGTTCCGATGATGAATTCATCTATGGATGCTTTGCGTGAAGCACAGAAAGCATTTGCCGGAGAGGCAGAAAAAGCCAGTCTAAAAAATGATGATGATGTAATGGCAATGATAAAAGAGCTCAGAGAAGAAAGTGTGGTGAAGTAGATGAGGATTATCATGTGCTATGAAATAGATAATATCTAATACCATTATCCGAAAAAGGCTGCATTAGATGAAAAAATCGTAGCCATAGTAAACAAGCCAAACACAATAAAAGTTATGTAGCTACAAAAATTGTGGTGTTTGTATCCCATTTATAGCAACAATCATATAAAACTGAATACACGCAATGAAAGAAGCAGATATGTGGAAAATGTTCCATGTGTCTGCTTCTTTCTTTGCCAGCATACGATAAAACAAGCTTCAGCGAAGTTGTCTTATGTAGTTATATATCCCACACCGCAGGTGTATACAAGCAGGGTACTTATTAGTTTAACAGTCAGAAATTACAAAAAGAGATCTGAATCCTCAGTTGGATTGTAAGTTTGTGAGTATCAGGCGTTTGATGTTGGTATATTTTTTTTCGGGAACAGGAAGCTTCGCACCGTTTGACATGGTAACGGTGAATCGTTCAATTTTGCTGACACATTCAGGATTGATGAGAAAACCTGCATGAATGCGAAGCAGGAAATCAGAGTATGTTTTCTCAAAGTCCGGGAGTGTGCCATTTACAATAATTGTATCCGTGCTTGTGTGAATACGAAGCTTTGCAGTTCTTTTTATCGTTTCAATATATAACAGATGGTTTATTGGAATGCGGTGCACACTCATGTCAGTCGCTGTGACAGTCATGTAACGCTCCGGCTTTTCAACCAACCGTACCGGCAAGCTTAAACTTTGATAGTGTATCGGATAAATGGTGTCTCTGCTGTCGCATGGCCATGCGTTACTGATGTGAAGAACAGCAATCTCCCAGCGGAAATCAGAACCGCTTTCTGTGTGTACCTTTTTTTTGTACCAGGAGTAGTGAAGCCTTTGATTGTGTAAATCTGTATTTCCATCAGGATAATGGGTATAGATTTCATATTGCAGGATAACCTCATGCGCAGTTTTGCTGGGAGAAATACAGATTGCACGTATCGAACCCATTGTGAAGCTTAGTCCGTGTACCTCTGCTGAGAATGTGGAAATAACCTGTTCACGTCCCCGTATTTCCTGTCTCTCAGCAGGACCAATCCACAACACATCTTCGCTTATATTGTCAAAATAGGGTTGGAGATTGTTATTGTAGTATTCGGTGATAATGTAGATGGATTTATATATTAAATCGTTTGCTGTCATGGCAGCTCTCCTTTGCTTTTATACATATATTCAAAATGATTATAGTAGAGTAAGGAATAAAAAACAAGTGATTTACAATACAAACAAGTCAATTAATGAAGAAATATTAACAAATTTACTGTCTTATTGTATACTAAAATACTAATATATATCCCAAAAAATTTCTAATCAGAATAAAAAACAAGTGGGGTTTTATCTGGTAGGAGTTTCCTAAATAGAAAAATCGGTGGGTTAGGTATCTTTATGGTTAAGAAAAACATGGATGATATGCAATATATTTATCGTGATGGGCAGAACCGGTTGCGGATAACCAAATGTGTCTGAATCAAAAAGAAAAATGGTTTTAAAAGGAGACAGCATGAGAAAATTATTAGAAAAATTTTTTCAACATTATTTGACGGAACGGAATCTTGAAGCTACACTGGCAGTTCTTACAGAAGATGTTGTTTCGGTGGGAACTGGAGAACAAGAAATTTCAAGGAATAAAGGAGAGCTTCGTGAATTGTTGTTAAGTGAATTTGAGGAGCTTCCAAATGCATTAGAATATGAGATTTGTGATTATATGCAAAATTTTTCGGGAGGGGGGAGTATATGCACACAGTTAGCTGTTTTTAACATCAGATTAAAGGCAGAAAATGAAATTACGGAAATACATTCCCGACTTACTTCTACCTGTGTAAAAGATGGCAATGAATGGAAAATTGCAAGTCTGCATATGTCTACCCCAGAACACGATCAGGAAAAAGGTGCATTCTTTCCACTTTATTATGGAAAAGGTGTAGTAGGAACATTATCGAAGGAATCCGAAGAAAAACTTACGGAACTTGTGACAAATGCACTTCCGGGAGGTATTATGGGTGGATATCTGGAAGAAGGTTATCCACTATATACCATTAATAATAAAATGTTGGAAATTCTTGGATATACTTATGAAGAACTAATTGCTGTAACGGATGAAAAGATGATGAATGTTATTTATACAGCGGATCAGCAAAGAGTAGAAGAAAGTATCGGGGAACAGATACAGGAAAAAAACGAATATGAGATAGTGTATCGTGTTGTTGGCAAAAACGATCGTCTTATCTGGGTAAATGATATTGGAAGAAAATCATTACAAATGATGGGCGGGAAGCCATGATCAGTATTATGACGGACATTACAGAACAGTTAAAGAGAGAGGAAATATTAAAGTATGAGGCAGGGTATGATTCATTGACAGGACTAAATAATAGGAAAAATGCAGTCAGTTTGATGGAGAAAGAATTTAATAGAAAGGCAGGCGGATATTTCTTCATTTGCGATATTGATAATTTTAAGAGTGTAAATGATACCAAAGGGCATTTGTTTGGAGATAATGTGTTGATCAAACTTGCTGACATTATGAGAAAGCAAGCAGGTGATAAGTCAATTCTTGCAAGGCTGGGCGGAGATGAGTATATACTATTTTTTCATGCTGACATAAATAAAAAAGATGTCATGAATATTATGCAGGGGATTCAGAAAGAATTTTTGAGCTATATGAGAGAAATTATACCGAAATTAAATGTTTCCTTGAGTATCGGTGGTACGGAAAGAACAGCAAATGAGGATACAAAAACTCTGTATGACAGAGCAGATAAAGCATTATATCAGGCAAAAAACCAAAAAGGTGAATTAAGATTACAGGAGCAGACTGTAAGAAAAAGGTCAGAAAACAACATTTAGGAAGCACAATAAAGGGAAAAATCACTATCTATGATAAGCTGTATACCAAAATGAACGAAGCTGAGAAACGAGAGTTCCTGTCACAGTTAGAGGATAATGTGCAGATTTACGAAGAACGTAAAGAGAATGGACAATGGCTGAAATCCATAGAATTTAAGTTGCCGATTATAAAAAAAGAGTTTACACTAAGTTTGGACAACGATACACAAAATGAGACAATAGTTGCACTACATCGGACCGATATGTAAAAATCCTTGTATTGATATTTGTATATAGAATAACAGGATGTTAGTTATTGGATTTGTTACTTGCTCATGCTATACTCTTACCAAAGGAGAGATAGGTATGGAGTTAAGAGTACTAAATTATTTTTTGGCAGTTGCAAGAGAAGAAAATTTTACAAAAGCAGCACAGCAGCTTCACTTGACACAGCCGACACTATCACGGCAAATTGGTGATTTAGAACAGGAGCTTGGTGTAAAGCTGTTTGTCCGTAGCAATCACAATATTATTTTAACAGAGGACGGAATGATATTAAAACGTCGAGTGCAGGAAATTTTATCTTTGGCAGACAAAACGAAACGGGATTTTCTGCAAAAGGATGAAAATCTGGAAGGCATTATATAAATTGGAAGTGGTGAATTTTTGTCTACTCGCTGTTTAACCGATTGCATTTCCCAATTTCGTCAAAAGTATCCGCTTGTACGCTATGAGTTTTACAGCGGAAATGCCGAAAACATTCGTGATCGTATAGAAAGAGGTCTTTTGGATATAGGCTTGATGTCTGAACCAATTGACATACGGAAATATGAGTTTATCAGTATGCCAATTCAAGAAGAATGGGGAGCTTTGGTACGAGAGGATTCTCCGCTTATAGGTAAAGAGTTCATTGTACCGCAGGATTTGGTTGGTATTCCGCTTATTTTGCCATTGGGAGATTTCGCACAGAGTAATATCGGTAAATGGTTTGGTGAATATGCTACGCAGATTGATATTATTGCAAAAGGAAACCTGCTATATAATGAGGCAATGATGGCTCAAAGCAATATCGGTGCAGTAATCGGTATCTTCCAATAAGAGAATTGTTAGAGAAGGTTGCTAAAGAATTTGAGAAGAGGGAAGAATAAAAAAATAAAATGATAATATATATAAATATGGGTCTGATTGAAATTTAGACCTGCACTATAAAGAAAAGGCAGCTATTTGCTTTTCTAAAACATTTTATATTATTGGTCGAAAATATTAGCCAAAATTATTTACAAATGCATTGACAACATACAATTCAGTTGTTATGATTAATATCATTAAAAGGGAGTAGCTAGCCAGAACGTGTTCACTTCTTCGTTAGTACAGTTATTACAGCTAATAGCTAACAGGTGTGATAACTCGGAAAGTGATTAAATAGCGAGACTTTTACTGCAATGCAGTAGGAGTCTCTTTTTTTACTTTATAGGAAAGTTCTACTTTCGTCGAACTTTTGAATGAAAATAGCCCGCACAAAAGCGGGCACGAGAAATAGACGGTTTAGGTTTAGAAGATATAAAAACCTTCTTCGCCGAAATCGTCATCATCCAGCTCATCAAATTCGTGTAAGAAATAATCCATATCCAAAAGATCATCATCGCTCATGTCGAGGACTTCGTCAGAAGTCATGCCTTCCGGAGGATTTTTGATATATTGTTGCCGAAGTTCCTTTGCAAGTTCTGTCTCAGTGAATCGTTTCATAGTGATCGTCTCCATTTCCATATTAGATACGTTGATTGTACCATGTAACAGGAGACTGTGGAAGAGAAGAAGGAGAAGCAGGAGAACGACATCGGTGCTTACGCATCACTCTTTCATATAATTGATGCAAAGGAACAGGTTTATGGTTGAAATATAACTCAAGGAAAAGCATGGTTGTACCGCAGGAAGGGCATTTTAATGGATCATATCCAAAGGAGAGGAGGATAGATTCTCGCCACCGATTAAAGGAAAGAAATATTTTGTGCTTTTCCCTGGAGATTGCTCTGTGAAGAGATTGGTCAGATTTACGATGTCTGGCATAAATTCCATAATAACGGATCATTTTAAAATGTTTTTCCGGGATGTGCTGAGTAAGCCGTGGCATGAAATCAAGAACAGGGATGGTTTCGATGACCAATTTCTCGTCTTCATGGCGATTGTAATGAAAAGTAACAAAATCACCGTCGTAAGAATCAATACGAGAAGTTGCAATGACTGGTCTGCCAAGATAACGACCAATGTACTTAATCACGTTAGAGGGGTTGCATTTATTGGGCATAGCTCGAACGTAAAAACCATTTTTATGCTCATGGTAGATGGAAGCTTTTAGTTTTTTGAAAGAGTCGCCGATTTTGGAATGTAACTCGTTCAAAAGAGCGGTCTGAAAAGAATCACGTAAGAGTCTATAGTTGAAATGTTTTTTGTGACGCCAGTGAAGAGAATTTCCAATGCCCCCTTCAGAAATGAGACAATGGATATGTGGATTCCACTTTAAATCCCTGCCAAAGGTATGAAGTACACAGATAAAGCCAGGAGTAAAGAGTTCGGTTTTGTTATCTTTATGGAACATATGTGTAACAACACTATTAACAGCAGAGAAAAGACAGTTCAAAAGAGAGCGGTCATTTAAAAACAGAGGACGGAGTTTGCCGGCAATGGTAAAGACACAGTGGCGATGCTGGACATTGATGATCTTAAAGGACATAGAGGTAGTTCTGTCAATGGCATACATGTTACCGCAGGTAGGACAGAAACGGGAATGACAGCGGAAAGGAACATATTTGAAATTACCGCAGGAAGGGCAGGTATACATGGCACCACCAAAAGAAGGGTCGCCACAATTAATCATTTTTTCTACATTTTCGATGACAGAGTCACGAGGATGTTGAATATAAATCATTTCCTCAAAATGGTCTTTAAAAATCTTTTGCAAAATATTCATAAGACTATTATGAGGGAAAATGAGAAAAAAAGAAACCCCTAACCCCTCAAGAGTGAGGGGAAGGGGAGTTGAAGTGTCGGAGACACTTTTTTAT
>OGGJ01002160.1_pt1 | contig 14368 bp, 13 predicted proteins | sample 1571071 | NCBI WGS metagenome assembly OGGJ01 (sample SAMEA2581954, study PRJEB24529) | metagenome | biome: Human gut stool | place: China | collected 2011
CGGAGCCTGAACCTGCTGGAAACGCCCACCTCCGGCTCCATCCTGTTCAACGGGGTGGACATCACCGGCAAGAAGGTGGATCTCCCCCTGCACCGGCAGAAGATGGGCATGGTGTTCCAGCACTTCAACCTGTTCCCCAACAAGACCGTGCTGGAGAATCTGACCATGGCGCCCATCAAGATCAAAAAGACGCCCAAGGCCGAGGCGGAGGCCAAGGCCATGGCGCTGCTGCAAAGAGTAGGGCTGGCGGACAGAGCCGACGACTACCCCGCCCAGCTATCCGGCGGGCAGAAGCAGCGGGTGGCCATCGTCCGGGCGCTGGCCATGGAGCCGGAGGTCATGCTGTTCGACGAGCCCACCAGCGCTCTCGACCCGGAAATGGTGGGCGAGGTGCTGGAGGTCATGAAGGAGCTGGCACAGAGCGGCATGACCATGGTGGTCGTCACCCACGAGATGGGCTTTGCCCGGGAGGTGGGCAGCCGGGTGCTGTTCATGGATGCCGGCAGGATCGCCGAGCAGGGCAGCCCGGAGGACATATTTTCCCATCCCCAGAGTGCCCGCCTGCAGGACTTCCTGAGAAAAGTCCTGTAATAGCGGCGCTGAAAGCATACATCAGCCGTTTACTTCCTTCCTTTTTGATGCTCCCCGTCCCTTTGCGGGGCGGGGAGCGTCGCATTTCAAGACAGGAGATCTATTATGAACACAGAAAAGCAGGCGGCGCTGGCCGCCATTGACGAGAAGAAAGAACTGGTGGCGCAGGTGGCGGACGCCATCTGGGACTATGCCGAGCTGTCCATGCAGGAGGTAAAGTCCGCCGCCCTGTTCGTCAAGGTGCTGAAGGCCGAGGGCTTTCAGGTGGAGGAAGGCATATGCGGCATCCCCACCGCCTTCTCCGCCTCCTTCGGCAGCGGTGGGCCGGTCATTGGCCTGCTGGCGGAGTACGATGCGCTGTCCGGCCTTTCGCAGGCGGCGGGCAGCACCGCGTACCACGAACTGGTAAAGGGCGGCAGCGGCCACGGCTGCGGCCACAATCTGCTGGGCGCGGGGGCCATGGCCGCCGCCATCGGCCTGAAGCACTATCTGACCCAGACCGGAAAAAGCGGCACCGTCATCCTGTACGGCTGCCCCGGCGAGGAGGGCGTGGCGTCCAAGGCCTATATGGCTCGGGAGGGCCTGTGGTACGGCCTTGACGCGGCGCTGACGTGGCACCCCGGCGACAGCAGCGAGGTGACTACCGGCTCCACCAACTCCTGCATCCAGATGATCTACACGTTCCACGGGCTGGCGTCCCAGGCATCCACCGCGCCGGAGCGGGGCCGCAGCGCGCTGGACGCGGTAGAGCTGATGAATGTGGGCGTGCAGTTCCTGCGGGAGCATATGCCCCGCGACGCCCGGGTGCACTACTCCATTCTGGACGCAGGCGGCGTAAGCCCCAACGTGGTGCAGCACCAGGCCAGCGTCCTGTACATGATCCGTTCCAACTTCGTCAAGGACTGCATGGCCCTGCACCAGCGGGTGGACAAGATCGCGCAGGGCGCGGCGCTGATGACGGACACCACCATCGAGCGCCGCTTCGTGGACGGCCTGTCTGACACCGTGTGCAACCACGCGCTGGAGAAGGTGCTGTACGACAACTTCTCCCAGCTGGGCGTACCGCCCTGCACGGCGGAGGAGCACGCTTTCATGGAGGCACTGTCCGCCACCTACGAGGAGCGTGACGTCCCCGGCGGCGTGGGCGCGGAGAACGATCCCGCCTTCGCCGAAAAGGTGAAGGCCATGCAGACCGGCCACTTCAACGACTTCCTGATGCCGCTGTATCAGGGCCCCGCCTTCAACGCCGGCTCCACCGACGTGGGCGATGTCAGCTATCAATGCCCCACGGCACAGATCCATGTGGCGGTGTGGCCCAACCACGTCCCCTGCCACAGCTGGCAGGTGGTGTCCTGCAACAAGACGCCCATGGCGCACAAGGCCACCGTCCACGCCGGCAAGGTGCTGTGCGCCGCCGCCATCGATCTGCTGGAGCAGCCCGCGCTGCTGGAGGCCGCCAAGGCCGAGTTCCGGCAGCGGACGGCGGGCGGGTACACCTGCCCCATCCCGCCGGACGCCGTGCCGGCGCCCCTCGAGCTGTAAAGAAAGAACACCCCTGACCTGCCGGTCAGGGGTGTTCTCTTACAGATGCAGCTCCTTCAGCCGCCGGAAGCTGCGGCTCGCCAGCAGCAGGCCCAGTGCCGCCAGCACCAGCGCCGCCGCGCCCAGCACCCAGGTCAGCGTGTCCGTCAGCCCCCGGCTGCACAGCCAGGAGAACAGCCGGTAGGCGCCCATGACCAGCAGGATGCCCGCCAGCAGCAGCGCCACCAGCACGGTGGAATTCTCGCAGTTGTCTATCTTTTTCATGGCGTCCTCCCCTGCGCCGGAACGGCCCCGGCGCTTTCGTCCACCATCATACCATCCGCCGCACAGCCCGTCAAGGGCAGAGAGCCGGGGACTGTCCTCACGGGCAGTCCCCGGCTTCGCGTTTACGCCAGCAGGGCGCGGTCGTTGTCGTATTCCTGGCCGCTGACCTTGCTGAACAGTGCCAGCAGGTCCGGCACCGTCAGCCGGGCCTTCTCCTCGCCGGAGATATCCAGCACGATCCGCCCGTTGTGCAGCATCAGCAGGCGGTTGCCGTAGTGGATAGCGTCGCGCATATTGTGGGTGATCATCAGCGTGGTCAGGTGGTTCTCCCGGACCAGGCGGTCGGTGATGTCCATGACCCGCTGGGCCGTCTGGGGATCCAGGGCAGCGGTATGCTCGTCCAGCAGCAGCTTGGGCTTCTGCAAGGTGGCCATCAGCAGCGTCAGCGCCTGACGCTGTCCGCCGGAGAGGGTGCCCACCTTGGTGGTCAGGCGGTCCTCCAGACCCAGACCCAGCTCCCGCAGCCGGTGCAGATGCCCTTCTCACCGGCCACCACCGGGGTCTTGGCGTTCAGAACGATGCTGCCGATGGTCTCGGTGCAGGAAGCGGCGGTGTTATCGGTGGAAATGTAGATCACGTCGCTGTCGGCGGCGGCCTTGGTGGTCACAGCGGCCACGTCATTGGAGTCGGAGAAGGAGTAGCGGGTGCAGGTGATGCCCTTGCCGGTCAGGTACTCCTCCACCACCTGGACCTGGTACTCGGAGTTAGGCTCGGCGGAGCAGTACAGCAGGCCGACGGTCTTGGTCTCCGGCAGCAGCTCCAGGATCATGTCCGCCTGCTCCGTCAGGGGCGCCAGGTCGGAGGTACCGGAGACGTTGCCGCCCACGGTGCCGGAGAAGTTGTCGATACCCAGCGCCACGCCGTACTCGGTAACAGAGGTGCCCAGAATGGGGATCTCTGCGGTGGCGTTATAGGCCGTCGGCATCGCCGGTGCCGTCCGTCTTGGTGTCGTCGGTCTTGCTGCCGCAGGCGGCCATGCTCACGCACATGACAGCGGCCAGCAGGGCGGTCATCAGCCGCCGTGTGATGTTCTTTTTCATGGTGTGGTTCCTCCTGATGTGTTTTTGAAAATTTGGCTGCAAAAAAGCCGCCCTGTGGATCTGTGATCCATAGGGCGGCTTTGATGTCAGTGCGTCTCCGTGGGAAAACGTCCTCATTTCATCAGCAGCATTTCCGGGCATCACAAATCACTCTTACTTTATCCGCATAGGTAAAGTAAAAGCTAAATGCGTATGCCTTGTACAGCTGCTTCATCATGTGTGGCGTTCTCCTTTCCCGAAGTTTTCTGTAAGACATCACAACAGGGAGCCACCGTCAACCGTCATATCCACCAAAAATATTTGCCAGGAATAAACACTCCGCCACGCGCTTTCGCGCTTTAAAGTTCGGATGTGCCCGGTGTTCCGGCAAATATCCGGCACTTTCCGCCGTCATTTTCCGCTGGACATATCGCCCAAGGCCCCGCCGTCCTCTGTCAGCAGCGTCAACCCGGCAGGGCGCTCCGACAGCAGATACTCCAGCACACCGCGGCTGACGTCATCCATCTCCCCGGCGCGGCGGATATGCACCGCCAGCGGCTGCCGCGCCGCCAGACCGGTGAGCCACCGGATAAACGCCTGGGCCACTGCCGCCGGTGCGGCCGTGACCTCGCCCTCCGCGCCGGCACACACCGCCGCAGCGGGCTGTATAGCCCCCAGCACCCGCAGCAGCGTCCGGTCGTCCGGCCGCACGTCGTTCCCGACGGCGTCCAGCAGCTTCCCCACCGTGTCCGCCATCCAGAAGCAGGGCACCGCCCGGAGGCAGTAGGTCTGCACATGCAGGCCGGGAACGCTGTCCGCTGCCGGAGCCGGCTCCGGCGCGGCAGGCGCGGCCTTCAGCTCCGCGTACTTCTGCGTGATGGCGCTGCCGGGATAGATCTCCAGGTTGGAGGCCAGCCGGTTGCGGAACTCGTTGAAAAACCGGATAGCACGGCTGCGGTCGCCGCCGCGCTCATACAGCGTCATCAGCCGCAGGGCCAGCTGCTCGTTGTAGGGCTCGTATTCCATGACCCGCTCCAGAATGCCCACGGCCTCCGGCAGCATATCCCGCTGCTCATACAGCTCCGCCGCCTTCATCAGCAGCCGGTTCTTCCGCTTCTCATAATAAATGCGCTGGCTGAGGATCAGCTCGTTCAGGTCCTCGCAGTGGTTGAAATAGTACCCCTCCAGCAGCTCGCCGCCGAAGGCGTCACACGCCCGCTTCAGCTCGTCCGCCGACCGGGTCTCCGGGTCGATCTCGTCGATGGTCTGCAGATCGCAGATATAGTCGTATGCCCGGTCGATGCAGCAGTACTCCCGGTCCAGCTTGATGAGCGACCGCCCGCCCTCGCCGATGTCGGTGCTCTTTTTGATCTTCCACAGGGTATAGCGCAGATTATACTTGGCAGCGCTGGCGGCGCTGTCCGGCCAGAGGTAGGCCGCCAGCTTCTCCCGCGCGTAGTATTCCCCGCCCCGCAGGAACAGAATACACAGCAGGGCGCACCCCTTGTTGCCCAGCTCCGGGGTGATGTCCGTGCCGTCGCAGATGACCTGCGGCTTTCCAAACAGTCTGATCTGAAGCATGGCCGTCACCTCACTGCCGGCTGTGCAGCACCGACCCGGACTTGATGGTCACGGTCACGTCGGTCTGCTCCAGCTGCTCTGCGGGCACGGCGCGGATGTCGCGGTCCAGCACCACGATATCCGCCAGGTATCCCGGCGCCAGCTTTCCCTTGCGCTTGTCCTCAAACAGCGCGTAAGCGCCGTTGACGGTGTACATCTCGATGGCCTGCTCCACGGACACGGCGCACTGGGGCACGGCGCGGTTCACCGCCGCGTGGATGCCCAGCATGGGCCGCGGCTCCGTCACGTCGCTGTCCGACCCGCCGCACACCACCGCGCCGGCGGCGAACATGGCGGCAAAGTTGTTGGAGTGCAGATAGCGCTCGCCCACCCGGTGCTCGTACATACCGCCCTTGCCGCCCCACAGGTAGGCGTAGGCCGGCTGCACCGAGAAGATCAGCTTCATATCCGCCGCCCGGGCGATCTGCTCCGGCGTGGCCATGATGGCGTGCTCGATGCGGTGGCGCAGGGCGGTGCTGCCGCCCTGACGGATGGCCCTCTCGTGGGCCAGCAGCACAGACTCGATGGCCCGGTCGCCGATGCTGTACAGCGCCAGCTGCATATCCTGCCGGTAGCACTGCTGCACGAACTCGTCCAGTCCGTCCTGGGGCAGAAAGATCTGTCCCCGGTAGTCCGGCCGGTCTGCGTAGGGTGCCGACAGGGCGGCGCTGTGGCTGGACAGGGTGCCGTCCACCATAATATTGCCGCCCACCCGGCGCAGCCCCAGCTTCCAGACCTTCGCCAGGTCCATTGTCTGGTAGAACAGCGGCATATCCACCGGGAACTCGCCGCTGTGGGCGTAGATGAACTCCGCGTCCCGGTCGTCGAACAGCCAGCCGCCCTCGATGGCCGCCACGGTGGTGATGCCGTTTTCCAGCAGCCGGGACATGGCCAGATGGATGGCCTCCATGCGGAACTCGTCCGGCAGGCTCCGCAGCACATTGGAGCGCAGCACATAGTTGGCGTTCCGCCGGAAAATGCCCGTGGGCAGGCCGCTGCCGTCCAGCTCCACACCCTCCAGGGAGAAGGGCACCTTATAGTACAGCAGGGCGTGGGTGTTCAGCATGCTGACGTGGTACTCCTTGGAGAACAGCACCACCGGACTGTCGCTGCAATACTTGTCCAGCACATACCGGTCCGGAAAACGCTTTTCCTCGAACTGCGACTCCTCCACCTGGCAGCCCAGCACCGCGCCCTCCCGCTTTTCGGCGGCGGCCAGCATCTCGCCCAGCTCCCGGTGGGACCGCGCGCCGCCCAGATCCACGCTCATCATGTTCACAGCGGTCTGCATCACATGGAAGTGGTTGTCAATAAACCCCGGCAGCACCGTGCCGCCCCTGGCGTCGATGACCTGCGTGCCGGGGCGCACCAGCTTCTGCCAATCATCGCCGCGGCCTGCGGCGCAGATCATTTTCCCCGCCGCGGCCACCCAGTCGGCCCCGCCATCGCCGCACATGGTCACGCAGCGCCCGTTTTTAATGATGATATCCGCGTACATAGCGTCCCGTCCTCCTGTTGAAAGCCGTGTTGTGTTATGGCCGTATTGTACACCAGGGCGGGCCGTCTGTCCAGTGGCGCTGCGCCTCCGGCGGCAGATGTACCAAATCGTTTGTTGAAAAGCGCGGCATGATTTGCTAAAATGTTTAGTAACAACGGAAATTCAACGCTTTTCCCACGCGCGGCGCAACATCTCCCGGTTACAATGACATCAAACTGAGGCGGAGCATGGCCGGCGCGGCCCCTCTCCGCCCTCCCGAAAAAACGAAAGGACAGGGATGTATATGAGCGTTTTGATTTTGAACCGCGAGCAGGTCAAGCAGGTCATCTCCATGAAGGAAGTCATCCAGGAGGTGCGCGAGGTCTATCGTCTGAAATCCCAGGGCAAGTCCGTGATCTGGCCGCTGGTCAACTATGAATTCGTGGACGAGCACGCCGCCATGGACATCCGTTCCGGCTATATCAAGGGCGTACAGCTCCACGGCCTGAAGATGCTGAACAACTTTCCCGAGAACCGGGAAAAGGGCCTGCCTCCCTTCAACGGCATCATGATGGTCTACGACTCCAACACCGGTATTCCCGTCAGCGTCATGGACGCCTCCTACGTCACCTGTATGCGTACCGGCGCCGCCGGCGCGCTGGGCGTGGATCTGCTGGCCCGCAAGGACGCCAAGCACCTGTTCATCCTGGGTGCCGGCAAACAGGCCCCCTTCCAGATCGCCGCTACGCTGCTGCTGCGTCCGGCCATCGATAAGGTCTACATCGCCGACCCCATGTTCCCCGACAACGCGGTGCAGTTCGCCGCCCACATTGCCCAGCAGCTCTCCGATGACTTCGGCATCGACGCCTCCGGCGTGGAGTTCCTGCCGGCGCTGGATATGGCCGCCGCCGTGGGCGACAGTGACGCCATCATCACCGTCACGCCCTCCCGCAAGCCCATCATCCAGAAGGCGTGGCTGAAGCCCGGCACCCATCTGAGCTGCCTGGGCTCCGACATGGAATCCAAGCAGGAGATCGAGAGCACCATCTTCCAGGGCGCCGCCTTCTACGCCGACGACCGCGCCCAGTGCATCCGCGTGGGCGAGATGGAGCTGCCCATCAAGCAGGGCGTCATCAGTGCCGACGACATCACCGGCGAGATCGGTGACCTCATCGACGGCAAGGTCCCCGGCCGCACCAGCGACACGCAGACCACCATCTTCGACGCCACCGGCCTGTACATTCTGGATCTGGCCGCCGCCAAGGTAGCCATCGACCGCGCACTGGCCGAGGGCGTGGGCTTGCAGGCCGACCTGTAACCCCGCGGAATATATCCGCTTACCCTACAAAACAGACGAAATGAGGAGGACAATAAAATGAAACTGGCATGGTTTGGTGTGGAAGAGTGGCTGAATCCCATGGACTCTCTCGCCCGTATCAATCTGGGCAGCAGCTGCGTCAGCGCCCTTCGTATGGACGAGCTGTTTGACCTGACCGGCGAGGATCTGGACGCTTTCCTGAACGAAATGCGTACCATGAGCCTGCATTATCACCACGGCGACGCCACCGGCTCCCCCCGGATCAAGGCGGCGGTGGCCGGCATTTACCCCAAAGGCAACGTGAAGCCCGAGGAAGTCATGATCACCCACGGCGGCACCGGCGCCAATGACCTGGTGCTGATGAGCGTGCTGGAGCCGGGTGACAACTGCGTGGTGATCAAGCCCTCCTATCAGCAGCACTACGATATCCCCAAGGGCAGCGGCATCGAGACCCGCGTGGTCCAGCTGAAGGCCGAGGATAACTATCAGCTGGATTTCGACGCCCTGGACAAGGCCTGCGACGCCAACACCAAGATGATCGTCCTGACCAACCCCAACAACCCCATCGGTGTGACCCTGTACGACGAGGGCCTGCGTAAGGTCGTGGACATCGCCGCCAAGCACGACGCCTGGATCCTCTGCGACGAGGTCTATCGCGGGCTGGACGAGAACTATATGCCCTCCATTCTGGACTACGGCTACCACAAGGCCATCTCCATCAGCAGTATGTCCAAGATGTACTCCATGGCCGGCACTCGTATCGGCTGGATCGTCTGCCGCGACCACGAGATGTACGAGGTCATGAAGACCCGTCGTTCCTACAACACCATCTGCTGCGGCATCTGGGACGAGATCATCGCCTCCATCGCGCTGGAGCATTACCAGGCCCTGTGGGCCCGCGCTCGTTCCATTCTGGAGCCCAACCGCAAGATCGTGGAGGACTGGGTGGCCTCCCAGCCCCACCTGCACCTGCGTGCCAAGGCCATGGGCACCACCTGCCTGATCGACTATGATTACGACGTGGACTCCGAGACCCTGGCCAAGGACGCCATGGCCACCGAGCAGATCCTGGTGGTCCCCGGCGACTACTTCGATATGCCCAAGACCATCCGCGTGGGCTACGGCGCCTTCCGCGATCCTCAGGTGCTGAAGGCCGGCCTGGAGGAGTTCGGCAAGTACCTGGAGAAGTACAACTAACTGACACATCCCTCTCACAAATTTCTTCCCCCCTGCGGCACGCGCCGCAAAACAAGCGCCCCTTAGGCTGCCTGGCCTAAGGGGCGCTTGTTTTTTCCGTATTCTGTTGGCGCTCACACCCGCGCCCAGCGCATCCAGCCGTCCTCGAACAGGGCTGTCAGCCGCCCCGTGTCCTTCAGCCACGCCAGATAGGACCGCACCGTGCTGCCCACCAGCACATACTGCTCAAAGCTCATGGTCAGCCCGTAGGCGGCAAACAGCTGCTGCAGGATGTCCTCAAAGCCGCGGGGCACAGCGCAGAGCTCCACGATCCTCTCCGCGATCTCATGCACCTTTCGGATATTGTACTGCGCCAGATCGGCGATGTCCTCCGTCACCTCCGTGTGCGCGGGCACAAATACCTTCGCCGTCATGGCCTGCACCTGCTCCAGCGTTTTCAGGTACCCGGCCACGTCGTAAATAAAACCGATCTGGTACTTGTCCAGTATCTCCCGGCTGGACAGGCAGTCCGCCAGAAACACCACGTCGTCCGGCGTCCGAAAGCCTACCATGTCGAAAAAGTGCCCGGGCAGGGGGATAGACGCAAAGCCCTCCGGCAGCTTGTCCGCCGTCAGCTCCGCCGCGTCGCTCTCCTGTGCCAGCAGAAACTTGTGCCGCAGGTCCTTGGGCGGATATCCGCCGTAGAGAAACGACGGCTCCAGCACCGGGTGCCGGGTAAACGCGCAGTCGATCCCCGGCGCGTAGATCCTACAGCCCGTCTGTCCCTGCAAATACCGGTTCCCGCCGATGTGGTCGGCGTTGGCGTGGGTGTTGTAGATCGCCGTCAGCTGCCAGCCGTTGGCGTCCAGCACCTGCCGTATCCTCCGCCCCGCGTCCTTGTCGTTGCCGCTGTCGATCAGGCAGACGTTTTTCTCATCCAGCCGGAAGAGGCCGATGTTGGTGGGGCTCTTGATGTAATACGTCCTCTCGGTAAGCTGTATCAGTTCGTACATAGCGGTATCCCCTCCGTTACTTTTTTGTATCGCCATCCGATCATGTTTTGTTGCTTCCTTGTCCTGTCATCCTATCAGTTTTTCCGCCTCTTTGTAATGTCATTCTATCATGTTTTGCTGCTTCTTTGTGCTGTCATCCTATCATATTCCCCCGCTTCTTTGTATTGTCATCCTATCATATTTTCCCGCAAAACACAAGCGCCCAGCTGATAGCCGGGCGCCTGCGTACCTCATCTGTATATGGCGCCGCTGGCCGCCACACAGTTCTTTCCGTTGTTTTTGCAGATATACAGCTGCCTGTCCGCCTTTGCGATGAGCGAAAAGTCCTTCAATTCCAGGCATGTCCCGCACGCAACACCGAAAGAGGCCGTAACAATGTGCCGGTCCGGCAGGTCCTCCCTTGGAACAGCCACGGCGCGCACCGCGTCAAGAAGCGCACCGGCGATACGGCGGGCCTCCTCCTCACCGATATCCGGCAGGATCGCCACGAACTCCTCGCCTCCAAAGCGGAAGAGATACCGGTCAGCCGCCGCCAACACCCCGACCACGCTTCCGGCCACACGCCGCAGCGCTTCGTCGCCCTTCATGTGGGAGTAGTTGTCGTTGTACGATTTGAAATCATCCACGTCAAAAATAATGACGCTGACCCGTTCCGGCGCGGTTTTATCGGCAATGAACGTGCCATACGTCTCCATCGCCTTTTTATTCAGTGTTTCCGTCATCACGTCGTTGTAGGCCAGCTTGATGAAAGCGTGACCCATTTCCTTGATGTGCCGTTCGTTGGCAGACTGCCGAAGGAAGATGGACCGCAGCACGATAAAACCTACAATGATGGAAAATCGCAGCAGGAAATGCTTGAACATATCATAGTTCTCCGCGTAGGGAAGCTGTCCGGGCAGCCACCAACTGATCAATATCAGAACACATACCGCCACGGTATCCACACGGCGGTATGTGGGCGCGATCATGATCGCAAACAGATAGCACATGGAGATGGACAACCCGACCCGGTGAAAGTTGCAGGAGACCATAAAGACGGTAACGCTGGCGATCACCACCCCATAGTAGGCCAGCAGCGCAAACCGCGCCGGCGGCGCATCGTATTCTCCTCCACGCTTTTTATAGGCGATCGTAAACACCAGCATCGCCAGCGAGCCGCCGATCATCATGTAAAGCGGCACCATGTCAATGGGGATCATCGAGCGCGCCGCGATGTTCTTGACCAGGTAGATCCCGTTGGTCAGTATAAACAGAATGGCTGCATAAAATACGACCGAAAAATTCTGCCGCATAAGGATGCTCTCCACAGTCGGAATCTCATCGATCTGTATTCCCAGCACACGATCACTAAAGCTCTTAAACCTGGCAAACGCCATATCCGATATCCAGCAGGACACCCTCTGCACAATATCGACCTTATTCCCTCGTCTTTCCATACGATCCCTCCAGCAAATAATACGACCCCGTTTGTCTGCTTTTGTTGATCTATTGTTATATTTTACCATGCTTCCGCCAAAAACACAAGCGCCCGGCTGATAGCCGGGCGCTTGGTATTATGCGGGAAATCGAGCCCTTACTTGGCGTCCTTGATGGCAGCCTGTGCGGCGGCCAGACGGGCGATGGGCACGCGGAAGGGAGAGCAGGACACATAGTCCAGACCCACGCGGTGGCAGAACTCCACGCTGGAGGGGTCGCCGCCGTGCTCGCCGCAGATGCCCAGATGGATGTCGGGGCGGGTGGCGCGGCCCAGCTTGCAGGCCATATCCACCAGCTTGCCCACACCCACCTGGTCCAGCCGGGCGAAGGGATCGCTCTCATAGATCTTGTTGTCGTAGTAGGAGGGCAGGAACTTGCCGGCATCGTCACGGCTGAAGCCAAAGGTCATCTGAGTCAGGTCGTTGGTACCGAAGGAGAAGAACTCCGCCTCGGTGGCGATGGCATCAGCGGTCAGCGCAGCGCGGGGAATCTCGATCATGGTGCCCACCAGGTACTTCATGTTCATACCGGCAGCAGCCAGCTCCTCGTCAGCGGTCTTGACCACCACGTCCTTGACGAACTTCAGCTCCTTGACCTCGCCCACCAGGGGAATCATGATCTCAGGCACCATGTTCCAGTCGGGGTGCTTCTTCTGGACGTTGATGGCGGCGCGGATGACGGCACGGGTCTGCATGACGGCGATCTCCGGGAAGGTGACGGCCAGACGGCAGCCGCGGTGACCCATCATGGGGTTGAACTCGTGCAGGGAGGCGATGATGGCCTTGATGTCGGCTACGGTCTTGCCCATATCCTTGGCCAGCAGCTCGATGTCGTGCTCCTCGGTGGGAACGAACTCGTGCAGGGGGGGATCCAGGAAGCGGATGGTGACGGGGCAGCCCTCCATGGCCTCGTAGATGCCCTCAAAGTCACCCTGCTGCATGGGCAGCAGCTTGGCCAGAGCCTTCTCGCGCTGCTCCTTGGTGTCGGAGCAGATCATCTCGCGGATGGCGGCAATACGGTCGCCGTCGAAGAACATATGCTCAGTGCGGCACAGGCCGATACCCTGGGCGCCCAGAGAGCGGGCGCGGGCGGCATCGGCGGGGGTGTCGGCATTGGTGCGGACCTTCAGCCGGCGGAACTTGTCGGCCCAGGCCATGATGCGGCCGAAATCGCCGCCCACATTGGCGTCCACGGTGGGCATAGCGCCGTCGTAGATATTACCGGTGGAGCCGTCCAGGCTCATCCAGTCGCCCTCGTGGTAGGTCTTGCCTGCCAGGGTAAACTGCTTGTTGGCCTCGTCCATGTTGATGGCGCCGCAGCCGGAGACGCAGCACTTACCCATGCCGCGGGCCACAACGGCCGCGTGGGAGGTCATACCGCCGCGGACGGTCAGGATGCCCTGAGCGGCCTTCATGCCCTCGATGTCCTCGGGAGAGGTCTCCAGACGGACCAGGACCACCTTCTCGCCGCGCTCAGCCCATTCCTTGGCGTCCTCAGCGGAGAAAACGATCTTACCGGAGGCAGCGCCGGGAGAGGCACCCAGAGCCTTGCCGATGATGGCGGCCTTCTTCAGGGCCTCAGCGTCAAACTGGGGATGCAGCAGGGTGTCCAGAGAGCGGGGCTCGATCATAGCCACGGCCTGCTTCTCGTCGATCATGCCCTCGTCCACCAGGTCGCAGGCAATCTTCAGAGCGGCAGCGGGAGTGCGCTTGCCGTTACGGGTCTGGAGCATGTAGAGCTTGCCGTGTTCCACGGTGAACTCCATGTCCTGCATATCGTGATAATGATCCTCCAGAGTCTTGCAGACACCCTCAAACTGCTGGAAGGCCTCGGGGAACTTCTCAGCCATCTCAGCGATGGGCATGGGAGTACGGACGCCGGCGACGACGTCCTCGCCCTGGGCGTTGGTCAGGAACTCGCCCATGAGCTTCTTCTCGCCGGTGGCGGGGTTGCGGGTGAAGGCAACGCCGGTGCCGCAGTCGTCGCCCATGTTGCCGAACGCCATGGACTGGACGTTGACGGCGGTGCCCCAGGAATAGGGGATATCATTGTCGCGGCGATAGACGTTCGCGCGGGGGTTGTCCCAGCTGCGGAAGACCGCCTTGATCGCGCCCATGAGCTGCTCCTTCGGGTCGGTGGGGAAGTCCTCGCCGATCTTGGCCTTGTACTCGGCCTTGAACTGGCCCGCGAGCTCCTTGAGATCGTCGGCGGTCAGCTCGACGTCGAGGGTAACGCCCTTCTTCTCCTTCATCTGGTCGATGAGCTGCTCGAAATACTTCTTGCCGACCTCCATAACGACGTCGGAATACATCTGGATGAAGCGGCGGTAGCAGTCCCAAGCCCAGCGGGGATTGTTGGACTTCTCGGCGATGACGTTCACAACGTCCTCATTGAGGCCGAGGTTCAGGATGGTATCCATCATGCCGGGCATGGACGCGCGCGCGCCGGAACGGACGGAAACGAGCAGAGGATTGTGGAGGTCGCCGAACTTCTTGCCGGTGATCTTCTCCATCTTTTCCACATACTCCATGATCTCGGCGAAGATCTCGTCGTTGATCTGGCGGCCGTCCTCATAATACTGGGTGCAGGCCTCGGTGGTGATGGTGAAGCCCTGCGGGACCGGCAGGCCGATGTTGGTCATCTCGGCCAGGTTCGCGCCCTTACCGCCGAGCAGCTCGCGCATATTGGCGTTGCCCTCGGTAAACAGGTAACAATACTTTTTGCTCATAATGTTCCTCCAATTTACAAAGTATCTATGGTTTTTGATCCCAATCGTTCATAAGCTTTTATATTATAGACAGGTTTTTCCAAA
>OGGJ01002162.1_pt1 | contig 14359 bp, 12 predicted proteins | sample 1571071 | NCBI WGS metagenome assembly OGGJ01 (sample SAMEA2581954, study PRJEB24529) | metagenome | biome: Human gut stool | place: China | collected 2011
TGATAGTATCAAAAGTACGCCCTTCATCATGCGTATATAAACCTCTTACATTTTCGAGAAGAAAAGCTTTTGGCTGGTACTTTTGAAGGATACGCTCAATTTCAAAAAACAACGTACCCCTAGTGTCACCAAATCCTTTTCGCTTGCCTGCATACGAAAACGGTTGACACGGAAAACCACCAAGCAAAAAGTCAAACGGTTCAATCTCAGTGATTTCATGGATGTCACCGCAAGGATGTTCGCCGAAGTTCAGCTGGTATGTCTCACAGGCTTTTTCATTGATTTCGCTGGACAAAACACATTTAGAATCAATACCATGTTATATTAGGATTGGAACGATTTTTGATATATGCCTTTGCAATCGAAGGATCATATTCATTTGCAACAACGACATTGAATCCTTCCATTTCAAAACCAAGCGAAAGGCCACCAACACCAGCGAACAAATCAATTGCTCTTATCATCCAATTCTCTCCTTAATAAACTCCGTCAGCAACTGGAACTCTTCCGGAGTATATGCAACAGTACAATGGCTGTTTTCACAAAGTACCCTTACAGCGGCTCTTCTTGCAAAATTACCAGCACCATCTATAATATAAGCAATGTAGTTTCGGCCATTAGCGATTTTCTCGAATCTGTCACGAGCCTGACCGCCTTTACGTTCAATCGTACTATTTGTGGTTTCTTGGAAAGTTACTTCAATGGCAACATACTTCTTGTGACGGCCATGGTCATCTACACGGTCTACTACAACATCAAAGTTTGTTAACGTATCGCCGTCATTTTGAGTGACACCCGGAATTGTACCGTTGCTTTTCACGCAATAATTCTCGCCTAAAGTAGTAGTTAAATATTCCACCACATACTGTTGAGCTACATTGCCGAGATCAGAAGCAGTCTTACCGCTAATGATTCTACTTACGCGAATGTAATTTTGCCGGACGAAAGTTTCAACCTCAGTATCATCTCCAAGGTATTCATAAGGTGTACACTTAAAGAAAATAGCACGGTTACTTGCTTCAACTGCTGCACCACCAAAAGTCAATAACATAATCAAATCTTTGCACAGATTTACATCTGCACGAGTAGAAGCCAAGTTTTCCAAGGTGTCGATTTTCATGCGTTTATTGGTCAGAACACCAGAAACAGGCAATGCGGAGAATGTATATTCACAAGGGCCATTTCCAATGTCGAACACAAATTTTCCATCAGGAAATAGCTCTCGAAAATCTTTGTTGACTCGTTGAAGCGGTTCGCTGCCAAAGTCAACCAAAACAACAAGATGCTTCAAAAATAGGTTGTATGAAAAACCGGCGGCATCGATTAGATTAAACAGGCTTGAGGGAACTGCTTTGTTTGCAAGTTTCAATATAGCGATAAATTTATCTTGCGAATCCAACAATGCTTGTAAAATGCTAATTTTTTGAGCTTCTTCACGAACCTCTTTCGGCCACCATTTGCAGGCATGGGTTTCAAGCTCATCTATGGTGCGCTCATATTTATCTTCATTCATCTTTTACATCTCCTTTTGATTGGTCATCACTGCCATCTGACGTAAACTCCAAGATGTCATCAACTTGGCAGTCTAACACGGAACATATTTTTTCAATTGAGTCCAATGCGATATACTGATTTCTTTTCATACGGGTGAAAATATTAGCACTAACACCTGCTTTTGAAATAAGCTCAGTGTTGGAAATGTTTCGGTCAATCATCAGGTGAAATAATCGTTTGTATGTTACTGCCACTATATATCACCCCCTTTGTCTTTCATTATTATGAAAGTATATCACACAAATGGGATTTTTTCAATTTTTCGTTAACGACAGGCAGAATATAAGCAGATTCAACATAAATGATTGCTCAAATTTGGCGATTGTTACATTTTATGTACGAAGATGCCGGAAACAACTTCGGCATCTTCGAGAAGAATACTCAGATATAAATTTTAACTTATGTCTGCTACACCGTCGGCCAGTAATTGGTCGGCAGCTTTAAGAGTTCTTTCCTCGGTACCTTCGGGAAGAACAATACGCTGCTTGTCAGCTTTAGCGCGCGCAATAATGTCTTGCATTAAATCCATAGCGGAAGATATTTTATATTATTTAATAATTGTACTCGTAATCCGGCTACAAAATTAGGCATAATGCAATATAGAGTTTACAAAATAAGCAAAAGAATTACAGGTAGAGATACCAGTTTCAGATCTTTTAACAGTAATTCGTCACTTCCCGCTCCCCGGAGAGTATTTGTTGCAGTTCTTCCGCTGTCACATTCACACTTAACTTACCTTTATGGGCCACGGAGATCTTTCCTCTCTCCTCCGAGACAATAATAACCAGCGCATCTGTCTCCAATGACATCCCCAACCCGGAACGATGGCGCAATCCCATATCCTTGGGAAGGGTAGCGTTCTGGGCGACCGGCAAGATACAACCGGCCGCCTTGATCCGGTTATCGGCTATGATCATGGCACCATCATGCAACGGGCTGTTCTTAAAGAATATATTCTCGATCAAGCGGGCATTTACATCGGCGTTGAACATCTCGCCCGTATGCTCATAGATAGTCAAGTCCATATCTTGCTGGATCACGATCAAGGCACCCGTCTTTTTCCGGGCCATATTCATACAGGCCAAGACAACAGGGGCGACAAACTTCCCTTCTTTCTCCGGATCGCCTCCTCGCTTGGAAAAAAGTTTCCCTAGGAATTTCCAGCCCCGGTGCGAACCTAACGCCAACAGGAAACGGCGGATCTCGTCTTGGAAGAGGATTACCAAAACCACGAAACCTACGCTAATAAACTTATCCAAGATGGCCCCCATCAACCGCATCTCCAATACCTGCGAGATCAAGATCCATACGACGATGAATGATACGACTCCACTGAATATAGCCAATGTGCCCGAGCTTTTCATCAACTTATAGGTCTGGTACAGGAAGAAAGCCACCAGCAATACGTCAATCAAGTCTTTTATACCGAAATGCATCCACATAGTTAATTGAGAATTGAAAGTTGAAAATTGAAAATTATTTGTTGGTCATTTGACCTATGACGCGAATGGCTTCCACTGCTTCCCGCACATCATGTACACGAAGGATATTAGCGCCGTTCAAGAGAGCGTACGTATTCAATACAGTCGTTCCGTTCAAGCTATCCGCAGGGGTTCCACCCAGTAATTTATAAATCATGCTTTTACGGGAGACTCCAACTAATAAAGGCAACTCAAAAATAGAGAACTCCTTTAAATGGCTCATCAATTGGTAATTCTGCTCCAACGTCTTACTAAAGCCAAAGCCGGGATCGAGGATGATATCATTCACCCCTAAAAGCCGAAGCTGGCGTACCTTCCGGGAAAAGTACAGCATGATCTCCTCCATCATATCCGGGTAATCAGTATGCCTCTGCATAGTTTGAGGGGTTCCACGCATATGCATCATGATATAAGGCACCTTCAAATCCGCTACCGTTTGGAACATATCCGCATCCAACTCACCGCCGGAGATATCGTTAATGACAGCCACTCCATATTCCTCTACGCAACGACGGGCAATCCCCGCACGAAACGTATCTACGGACACCGGGATATCCGGGTAATGCTTATTTAATATATGTAAGGCAAACTCCAAACGGCGCATCTCTTCCTCCGGGGTAACCTCAGCGGCATCCGGACGGGATGAATAACCACCGATATCGATCCAATCCCCTCCCTCCGATAAGATTTCCCGGATACGGTCCTCGATAGCGGTCTCGGTCTGTTTGCGGCTGCCCGCATAAAAAGAATCAGGGGTAATATTCAAGATTCCCATCACCAACGGTGTCGCTAAAGAAGTAAGTGTCCCTCTAATATTGAGCATTTTATCTAACATGATCTTTCCTTATTTCCAGCAAAGATACAGGTTTCTCTCTTAAAATCTCCTTCTAGATTCTTCATTCTTTATTTAATTGCTACATTTGCGCCGAATTAGACAGGAATAAATATTTAACGCGATACAGTCATGAGTATTATCGACCTCTATGATTTATTTATACATAACCCTCAAATAACGACAGATAGCCGGAACTGTCCGAAGGGTTCTATCTTCTTCGCCTTAAAAGGTGATAAATTCGACGGAAATCAATATGCCGGGAAAGCCTTGGCATCCGGCTGTGTCTATGCCGTCATAGACAATCCCGATTATTATATAGGCGAACGCACGATCCTTGTTGATAACGTGCTGAAGACCTTGCAACAATTAGCGCACCATCACCGCAAGGTACTGGGATTGCCGATCATCGGGATTACCGGAACAAATGGCAAGACCACGACCAAAGAGTTATTGGCCGCCGTGCTCTCAACGAAATTCAATTTACTATATACCGAAGGGAATTTCAATAACCATATTGGCGTTCCCTTGACCTTGCTCCGATTGACTCATGACCATGAGATGGCGGTTATCGAGATGGGCGCCAGCCATCCGGGAGACATCAAGGAATTAGTGGATATCGTCCATCCTAACTATGGCATCATCACGAACGTAGGCCGTGCCCATCTGGAAGGCTTCGGTTCTTTCGAGGGTGTGATCCGGACAAAAGGGGAGTTATATGATTATATCCGTCGCTCCAAAGGCAAGATATTTATCAAGAAAGAGAACGAGTACCTTCAGTCTATCGCCAAAGGCATCGAACAAATCACATATGGAAACGGGGATGATGCTTTCGCGTCCGGACAGGTAGTCAGTTGCGATCCTTTCTTAGTGTTCAATTGGAAGCAACAAGGAAAGTTGCATACCGTCGAAACACATATAATCGGTAGTTATAACCTAGATAATGTATTGGCCGCCGTCGCCGTAGGCCGCTTCTTCAAGATCCCGGCAGAGCGTATCAGCCGTGCTATCGCCGCTTACGAACCTACCAATAACCGTTCTCAGTTCAAGAAAACCGATAATAACGAATTGATTATCGATGCTTACAACGCAAATCCGAGTAGCATGAAAGTAGCTCTGGACAATTTCATCACCATGCCCGTACAGCCTAAAGCTATCATCCTTGGAGATATGCGCGAGCTTGGACCAACTAGCGACGAATTACACGCGGAGGTTGTCGCACAGATCAAGAAAGGCCAGTTCGACAAGGTGTTCCTCTGCGGCGAGCATTTCTCCAAGGTAGGCAAAGAGTTCTCCCCCTTCGCTACCACGGAGGCAATGGTGGAAGAGCTTCGGAAACAGCCGTTAAAGGGCTATCATATCTTGATCAAAGGCTCTCATAGCATGGGGCTGGAGAAACTAGCGGATATCCTATAAGCTATCATCGAACAAGACGGTTTTCAACTTCTGGTACAAGAAGGAGAGAATCAATAAGATAACTCCCAAGATTATAAAGACGACCACCTTCCCGATCGTAGGCAAGAGCCACAGATCCACCATCACCAACTTTAGCAATACGATCGAGAAGGTGGCCAAACTAATCATCCGGACAACTTTCAGATGCAATCGCATTCCCACCGCCATTTGCATAAAACCGGCAAGACTCAACGAGATAGAGAAACCTGCGCTTAATTCATCCGGCAAGCCCAACTGATTCAACAAATTATTCGTTCCCACGGCCAGTAATATCGTAGACAGCAAACAAATATATAAGGTCATCCCATGCGTACGCTTTTCTCTTGCGTCGAATGCCTTATAATAGTACCGTCCCAAGACAAAAATATGCCCCCCGATTAAAAGCAAGGAAACCCATAGCAGGAACCGGGGAATAAAGAGATCATCATACCCGACCCACAAAGACATTCCTCCGAACAGGGATAAAGATAGCCCCAAGAGTAGTCCATATCCCCCCGCATTTCTTGACACAGGCAAATAGCTTTTCCCTAATAAAACATTCGCAGCAAATAAAACCGCCACCGTAAATGTCTCGATATAGCTAAAGGACACGATCGAAGGATCTACATATGAATAGAAATCGAAAACAAAGGCTATATATAATACGACACATCCCGTCAAGAGAGGCCCTTTCGTCGAGATCCTTGTCGGACGTACCAACCAAGCGTCTACCCAATACGATAACCCCGTAAAAATACCGGTAGCGAACAAGCCATTTATAAATAGGGAAGAATCTCCGTACCGAGCCTTCATACATCCGTGGAAGACATCCATTCCGTAAGAGCCCAGCGTCAAGACCGGAAGTACCCAAACGAATATCTCGTAAACCCGCAGACGGAAACGACTATAGAACCAGAGAATAATCATTACCTCTGAAGCCCAAAACAAGGTAATAAAGGTCCCTTCCAGTTGGATCGGGATCGTCACCGATACGAACGTAAGAGCGATACCCAATAACGTATGCATCAAGAAAGTGAAAGGTTCCCCTTTCCGTTTGATCCAAAAGAAAAGAGCGAAGTTAATAGCCGCAACAAAAAGGGTTACCAGACCTTTGTAATTCTGCTCAAGCTCCATATTCTGCAGGAGACAAAGGGCAAAGAACAGGAATACGAAATTGTTCAATCCGATCACTCCTAATAAATATTGATTGATCCCCCGGATATTGATTCGCACGATGGAAGCGACCGATAATAAGAAGATCAAATAGAAGGCGATAGAGAAAATAAGTAAATGCGTTAATTGGACACTTCCCATCAAATCCAGATCCGCAGCATACGTATAACCCGCAAAGACGATCCAAGTCAAGGCAAAACAAATTACAGGCAATTCCCCCCACTTCTTATAGATAGATAGCCCGAACATCCCTAGGTCCAAGATCATGACATAAGTAAACAGCACCCAATAACTTCCATCCCCGCTGCCCACTAAGAATGGAGCGATAAATCCACCCACCAAAGCGATAATCGCCAGTTCCCTACGATTATAGAGTATAGATAAAGACGACATAAACCCGGTAAACAATACAAGCAAGATAAAAGCGACCGTTTGGCTGAACAGCCCGTAATAATGATAGGCGATCGCCACCGTTACATAAAAGATCGCAAAAGCGCCTCCCGCCAGCAAAGAGCTAAAGGTACGATAGGAATCCTTCAAACGCCAAGCCACGAATAGAAGTAATCCGCCCATCCCAAAGCCAAGGATCGTACGCAAGGTCTCGTTTATCCATTCCTTATCTATCGCATACTTCACGAAAAGACCCATACCCAAGACGAGTATCAGGATACCGATTTTACCGAATAAATTCTCACCGATATATTTCTCATAATTGACAGGCTTCCGCACCTTCTGGGGTTGAAGATTTCTCGCAGGTTCGACAATCGCCTTTACAGGTTCAGGTTGTATGAAAACTTCCGGCTCTTTCAAGGTCTCAGGCTCCGGTTCCTTTATCTCGTCCGCAACTTCCGAACTATTCTCCAAACGTCTACGCAAGGCAGCGATCTCTTTCGATAATTCCTCCGTCTTCTCCTGTGATTTGGATATCTTATTACGCAAGTTTATCCAAATCATGATCAGTAATAGAAGTATCAGTAAGGTATATTCCATAAACTCTAAAATTATAAGCTTGCCGCAATATACGCATTTATTTATATAAAAGCTTTCCGAACCATAAAAAAGTCCCGACGATACGAATATCGCCGGGAGCAATTTTTTATCCGGTTTCCTTCCTCACGGAAATACTATCGGAAGAACTTTTTTACTTTAGTATTAACCACACGTTCCCCCATCACGGGATACTTTGCTGTGTGGAAATTATTTAATTAAATATATTTAGATAGAGACGGGACGTGCCCGCCTCTACTGTATCATTTCGAATAAAATAATTATTTAACAACCACCTTAACAGCAGCCTCACCCTCTACAGCTACAGCTACGATACCGGCAGGTACAGCGATTGTAGCGTTATCAGATGAAAGAACTGTCTCAGCAACCACCTTACCTAAGATGTTAGAGATAACAACAGACTTGCCAGCGGCACCTTGGATTGTTACAGTACCATCGTTAGCGATAACAGAGATAGCAGACTCAGCAGCGATCTTGTCATTAGATGTAGGAGTGCTAGTTGTCATTACCTTGAATACTTCTGCTTGCTCAGGATCAGTTGTCCAATAAACAACATTGTTCAAATGAGCCAAATAAGCATTACGAGGTAAATATTTCTCTACATCATACTCTTCACCTTGCTCTTCAGCTGCTTCCTCATCATAAGCCGGATTCAAATATTCTTGAACAGAAAGGATCTTGTAAGCCTCATCGCTATACTCAGCTGCGACCTCAAATGCGACAGCAGCCGGATTCAAGTTCATCGCATTGATTGTATCACCCTTGATTGCGATAGAATCTATACCGCATACAGAACCAGCGATAAATGCAGCACGAACAGCCTCAGCGCCAGCAGCCTCATAAGCATAACCCTTAACCTCTGCAGAATCCAATGTATTCATCAAATAGTTTCTAGTTTTCACACCTTCTTCCGCAAATGCATTAGTAGAAAGATAATACAAAGGCATAGTCTCTTCGAAAGTCAAGCAAGCAGTATCCAACCACAAAGTCAAAGAATCATGCGTATATACATCGCTCTTCAAGATAGACTGTCCTTCTGCCTTCAATACAGCGAAACCATCTTTCTGGCTAGCGATCATCTTGTTATCATCCTCTGTATAAGAAGTGATCTGTACGTGACCGATATTCAAAGTAGCATATGTAGGAGCATCCTTCTTTGCGAACTCGAATGTAGTATTCTCAGTGTTGCACCAGCTAGCTGTATATAGCATTCCAGATCCAGCTAAAGCAGAGATTGCAAAACCATAATAACCATATTCTTCAGTATATTCAGAATAAGAAACCAACTTATATTCATTCTCTACACCAGTAGATAAGAAAGATAATGTAACAGGATAAACACTATTCTCTACATCAGGCTCACCCATTAAATAATAATCAGTTCCATTTTCATTTTTAGAGCATAAAGTAGCCTTACCTAAACGATCTGTTACATTATACTTGTAAACTTTCACTCCATTTGACTCAGCTACAGTTGAATTTGCCTCATCTAATTCAACCTCTTCTACCTTAAATCTATAAGCAGAAGCCAACTCACCGGCAGCTACATACAATTTGCCATCTTTAACAGTTACATACAAGTTCTCCAATAAATCAGATTTCAAACGGAATGACAATGCACCATTAACCAAATCTTCTTTAGAAACTTTCTTATAAGCTAACTCTTGAGCATCCTCCACTTTCGGGCCTTTTACCAATTGAACTGTATCTGTTCCAAAAGAATAAATAGCCTTCGCATCATCTATTACGCGGATAATAGCACCACCTCTAGTACTATTAGTATTCCACATATTAGCCAAATTATTAGTCTCAGTCAAATACCATAAAGCAGTAGGAACTTCTGTTACAGCACCAGCATGAACTGTACCGTTCTCACAGAAAGAGAATACATAGTATTTTCCTTTGTTCTTATTTGCGGAATGATCCTCATCAGACTTCGCATTGTTCATATCCTTAACAAAGTAAGTATACTCTGGATCCAATGTAGTCGGAAGCTTAACCTCAGCGAAAGTACATTTAGCAGCATCCTTAGTCCAGATTGTCAATTTCTCTGTACCTGCGAAGTTACCAAAAGCGATCATCTCACCATTAGCGGCAACCTCCATGTCATAACACATTTTTGACTTCTTCTCCGTATCATTTGCGCCTTTATATACAGGAGTAGCATACGGATAAAGGATCATCTTGCTATTATCGGAAGGATCTAAAACTACCTTGAAAGCATACAACTCTTTCGCACGACCATTCTCTAGGATCGTACCATCTGTTACACCGGTAGCCTTATCAGCAGCAGCAGCCTCATCTTTAGGTTGTGCGTCTACAGTAAGTTTCCAGAATTTCTCAGAAGACAAATTAGAAGACCAAGAAGTAGAGTCCACAACTAAATACTTACCGGTAGTTCTATCCTGCAAAGTAACATAACCATCTAAACCGTCAATGTCTGTAGCGAACAACTCTTTGCCTGCCAAAGGATTTCCATCCAGATTTTTGTCGAAAGTCAAAGCGAAAGGAGAACCATACTTGTTATTTAACAAGTCAGCAGTCATGTTTATCTTTGCTGGAGCTGCTACTGTAAAGTTAATCGCAGATGCAGATACAGCCGTTCCCTTTTCCAAAGTAACAATATCTGTTCTTTCAGCTTCCACATCATCTTTAGCGATGATAGAAACAACTGTCTTATTATCCAACTGAGCAGATAAAGTAACGGCAGTCACATTCTCCGGAGCGATAAACGCACTCCCATTTTTGAAGTTCCACTCAGCTTGCTTATCCAATGTCAACACTCTACCTGTAGCGCTATTCGTCAATGTGTACGCCCAAGTATTCGCCAAAGAGACAAAACGATAAGTTACTTTCCATAAGGATTTTTGATAATCAGTGTTCTTGATATCCGCAGTAGGAGCATCAGCCAAGATCAAACTATCAGTCTTTGTATAAGACTCTGTGACAGACAAATATTTACCATCCTCATTGGTCAATTGGTAAACTTTGCCATTTTCAACCTTCGCATTAGCGGTAAAGGCAGTACATAAAGCCAAACCCGCTACAAGAGTAGAAAACTTTTTGTTCATAATTCTAAAATTAATATTAATACTAGTGTTAATTAAAAGCTCTTTATATATGCATCCCACCTAAATGGGTACAAAACGACTAGTCTAAACGATCGTCTAAATCTTGCGTTTTTCAAGGGATAAAGGAGAAGGTTTGTTTATGGAATCGGTTGTTTCGTGATGGATAGCCTATTTGATTGATAAGAAAGCGGATAAGGGGTGATTTTTTTAACCTTGAAGGGTTGCAAGTGTCGAAGAAACGCGTACCTTTGCAAATGACTAGAAAAATCGATCGTTTAAACTAGTCGTTTTATAAACCTATCTTCATACGATCAATAGCATATACTATATTTTCAATAGAATTTACCCTTTTATCATATATTATATATGTACGAGCGTACATATATAATATAATTATCAAGCAATCAACAAATATTCCTTATTCCTTCAAGTCTTATAATAATGAAACTTTTGTTCACCTATGAAGTAACTTTAGTTCCATAAGCTTAAAACTATAGCTTGATGCCGATGCAACTAAAGTCACAAGGGCAAAACGCCTCTTTCATGCTTTTATTGGTCAAAAAAGAGAGTAATCTATGTATTTGAAAGCTTTTTTCATAAATTTGTCGCTTTATAATAAACTGAGTAAAAAATGAATACACACGAACTTTGCTGCGTAGGACACATCACCTTGGATAAGGTAGTAACACCTAAGAACACCGTCCATATGCCGGGAGGAACCTCCTTTTATTTCTCGCATGCGATAAAACATTTCGATGATATCGACTATACTCTAGTGACAGCCTTGGCTGAATCTGAGATGAAAACGGTGGAGGAACTACGAGCTGAAGGTATCGACGTTGCCGTGATGCCAAGTAAGCACACCGTTTATTTCGAGAATATTTATGGAGAGAACCAAGATAACCGTACGCAACGTGTATTGGCGAAAGCAGATCCTTTCACCGTGGAATATCTGGAGAACATCAACTCTAAAATCTTCCACCTTGGTAGTTTGCTTGCCGATGATTTCTCTTTGGAAGTGGTAAAGTATTTAGCGGGGAAAGGCTTAGTATCGATTGACTCGCAAGGGTATCTACGGGAAGTAAGAGACAAGGATGTATTTGCCGTGGATTGGCCAGAGAAAAAAGAAGTACTTAAATACGTGCACTTCCTCAAGGCTAACGAACATGAGATGGAGGTGTTAACCGGATATACCGATGCCGTGAACGCAGGAAAAGTTATCTACGATTGGGGCGTGAAAGAGGTATTGCTGACTTTCGGAAGCATGGGATCTATCATTTACGACGGTTCCACTTTCCATAAAATCCCCGCTTACATACCGAAAGAAGTAGTAAACGCTACCGGAGCGGGTGATACTTATATGACAGGATATCTCTATAAACGTGCCAAAGGCGCAAGCATAGAAGAAGCCGGACGTTTCGCGGCAGCTATGACAACATTGAAAATCGAAGGAATAGGCCCATTCAACGGCACTAAGGAAGATGTGTTGCGATGCTTAGAGACAGCGGAACAACGAATGCCTGAGTAGTTGAAAATTGAGAATTGAAAATTATTCGCTCTCTCCTAATTTTCAATTCTCAATTCTCTATCTTTAATTATTCTTGAATGCTTTGCAGAATGTAGTCATTAGCAAGATACAAAGCCCTAACAAGCCGACCACGATATAAGCGTATTTCATATTGAAAGCCTGCGAGATCGCTCCGATCAACAAAGGTGCGATCAACGAGCCGATAAAGCTGATACTGGAAAGGATCGTCAAGGCAATTCCCACCGGAGTTCTCGATTTAGCGCCCACTAAGCTATAAATAGTAGGCACCATACACGAGATGCCCAAGCCTACCAACATAAAGCCTAAGGAATTCACGATCACCTTTACCGTCATCGATTCGAACATTCCACCCAACATGGCTGAGATAAAAAAACCTGCTAAAATAAAGAAACCCGCTAATTGCAACACCTTCTGCTTTCCTAAAACACTATAGGCGGAGTTCGTAAGAAAACGGCCTACCGTCATCATCACCATGAACACCAAGAAACCAATCTGTAAGGACTTAGGAACCTGCAATACCGATTCGAAGTAAAGTCCACTCCAATCAAACATCGCGCTTTCCACCACCAAGGCAAACAGCCCGACGATACCTAACTGGATCAACAGCATTTCCGGCTTACGGATAAAGCTCAACAATGCCGGAGCTTCTTTCTTCTCCGCTTCCTTCTCTTCCTCCGGTGACTCAACCGCCACGTCTTCCTGCAAATACTTCCGGCTTACCAAAACAGTCACTCCAATCAATAATGCAATCAACGTAAAATGCCAGAACGGAGTAACACCGGATACGATCATGATAAACCCGATCAAAGCCCCTAAACAAGCCGCCAGACTCCAACCTCCATGAAATGAGGCCATAATCGTACGTCCATAGAGCCGCTCGATACCAATCCCTTGCGTATTCAAGGATATATCGCAAAGATTCCAGAACACCCCAAAACAGAACAAATAAACACCCAGCAGATAAATATTATGTGCCGTACCTATCGCGAATAAGGCCAAGGCATACCCCAACACACTGACCTGCGCCATAATACGACTCCCCAACTTCGACACCAAATAACCCGCTAACGGTATCGCCACAAACTTACCTACCGGGATCAGGAACAAGACCAAGCCCCAATAGAAAGCGTAATTCACCTCAAAAATATCCTTCACGTCCGGAATACGGCTAGCCCAACTAGAGAAACAAAGACCTTGCGCTAAAAAGAAAGAAAGCATCGCATAACGAATCCGTTCCTTGGGAAAAGCGTTGCCCAATGTAGCATTCATTTTTTCATTCATTATCATTTACTTTTATTGTTATCATTTATTCGAGAAAGGGGCACGCCCCCCATTTCTTCACAAAGCTATCAAATATATCCTAATATCCTAATCCCCTAAGTCTTAAATGTAGAATTTAAGAGATGGCTTCCCTAATGAAAAATATATTTTACACTTTGGCTGAAACACTTAATTATAACTTAAACCTTCGCTCAATTGAACAATTTGACGATATTCTCCAGCAACCCATACGTTGTCGTTTTCCTTGAATACGGTTTGGGATGGAGGATTCATCATTGACTTTCCGTCTCGTTCAATACCCAAGATCAGACAAGCGTTCTTATCCCGAATGTCAGACTGTTGAATAGATCGCCCGATCAACGGAGAGTCTGGTTCAATATTAAATTGCTCTATTTTGATATTATTATTAAAGCTTTGCGCCAACTGATCTCTATATTCTTTGTCCTGTTTTTGTATTATCTCCTGGAAAAGATCCAATTCCTCATCCGTACCAACAATTATAATCTTATCAAAAGGATAAAGGCGTTCCTCTCCTCTAGGTATATTGATTTGTCGTTCACCTCGAATGATGGAAACGATATTTATTCCATATTTTTGACGGAAGTTGATCTCTTTCAAACTCCGGCCGACAATGGAGGATTCTTGGCCAACAACGAAATCCATCAAGTGCAAATCATTGAAAGGCAAAGATTTCAAGATATTATCAGTCAAAGGACTTCCAATGTTTGAGTCCGTTGTTTTCCCGTTGAAGTTGTCAATAAATCTTTTCTCGATCGAGAGAGAACGCTTTTTCAGTTTTTTGGATAAAATAATCATTAGCAATATCAACAGGGTGATAATAAATCCAACACCAGATGCTACATTAAATATATGGACTATGACTGGCATTAGAATACTTGCGCAAAGGAGCAGCTTTATCGCTATCAAAGAAACCAATGGTCCCCGGTTGAATTTACTATCATTCCATAATTTCAGG
>OGGJ01002184.1_pt1 | contig 14212 bp, 7 predicted proteins | sample 1571071 | NCBI WGS metagenome assembly OGGJ01 (sample SAMEA2581954, study PRJEB24529) | metagenome | biome: Human gut stool | place: China | collected 2011
ATAATAACCAAGAGGATTTCTCTTCAAGAAATTATATTCTGAAGAATTAACGGGAATATCCTTTGAAATGTATGATTCTAAAGATTTTAACAGAGAGGTTGAAACCTTTTCTACTGGACGGTTCAAACCAGCAAATGAAACCATACCAGAATATTTTAGATAATCCATAAAAAGATTTTTACAGTCTGGTTTTATCGATTTTTCATCAAAAGAAGAACTATTTACTTTTTTAGAATAGTTATACTGATTATTATATCGAATATTATTAATTGATAAATTACTAAGCATATACCATCACTCGCTGACGTTGTGCTGCCATTCGTGCTCGATAAGCTTTTGTTTCAGCAATCAATTTTGCTAAAGATTTTTCTGTCGAATCAGAAAAATCAGCAGCTTCAATAAGCTTCTTAATTTTTAAAATTTCACTATCTGAAAGCGGAACTCTTAAAACACCTTTGTCCAATTTATCTAAAAGGTCTAAAATTTGAGCTTTTTCATTATATTGAATCCTATATTTTCTAATACGCATATAAGATTCATACCCATCTGGGTCATATACTTTTAGGCTTAGTTCATAATAATGATCCCAAGCACCACCTTTAACCCCACATAATCGAGGTGAAACATTACACATTTTACACAAACGTAAATAATCTTTATACCATGGAGCTAACAATTTTCCCATAGGGGCATCTGGAGAATCTGGCTTTTTAGAGCGACGAGATTTGTCAATTGTTTCGGATGAAATAATATTACCTTTATTTTCTTTTATAACAATACTACGAGAAGCTGGACTTTCTGTTGTAATTTGAGTTAAACCATTTTCTTTATGTTCAACGGTAATAGTTGTAGATTTTGTAGGAATATCAATTTCCCTTGAAACAAGTCTATACTTACCTTTTTCATCTGCTTCATAATGTTTCATTGTAGTATTACCTGATTTTTTATCATAAATAAAACTAGTTTTTCCAACTCCATCTTGATAAGAAGTTCTTACAATTTTATCTTTTTCATAACGAATTTCAGAAGAAAGTTTTCCTGTTGCATCAATATATTCTCGTTCAATATTACCATTTGCGGTTGGAATAATCTTCACGGTTCCATCATGAAAATCATTATAAGAAGGAACTGTTTTTATAGCTTTAGCTTTTTGTTCTTTTTTAGCTAGTCTTTGAGCTTTGTTTCTTTCAACTTTTAAACGATGATACTCTTCTGGATTTTCTTCTTTTAATTTTAACATTGCATCTCTTTTAGCTTGCTTTGCTTCTTCTATTTTTTTTAATTCAAGAGCTTTTTCTTCTGCATCTTTTGCCATTTGAGTATAATATTCATTCATTTCAGCTCTAACATCATCAGACATTGTTTTAGTTCTGTTATCGATTTTATTTCCAAGTTGAGCATCTGGCTCTTTTGGATTTGAAAGTTTTTCCCTTATTGCATTTTTTAATTTAAGATTTTCTGCTTGTAATTTTTCTGCTTTAATTCCTTCTTCTTCAAAATACTTATTCAATTTTGCTAAATCAGAATTTTGTTCTGATGTAGCAATCAAAATATTACTATCGATAGTTTCGGGAGAAACTTTTGTTTCTTGACCAAAAGCTTTTCTCACATTATCAAGAGCATCTTTAGCTTCTTTTGATAAAGCATTTACGGGCTCTGAAGTATTATCAGCAGGAGGAGTTGTAAGTATAGTTGGCTTTATAGGTTCTGTATGAGTAGAAACAGATTTTCCTTTTCTTAAAGCTAAAGCGGCAATTCCAACGACAGCAAGAGCAGATAAAGCATATACAACTTTTTTGGAAGAATTTGACTCTTCTTTCAAATCTCCTTTGCCAAAATCTAGTGAAACATCTTTTTCATCTCTTTTTTTAGAGGTAAATGGGGTACTATACAAATCAATTCCAGATATCTTCATTTTTAAACTTTCTATTTATTTTTTAATAAAAATCGTAAAAATTAATTTTTGCCTCACTTCAACAAAAATTTATCTAATAATTTAATATTTCTAAAAAAAAGAATCCACTTTTTTTATTACAAGTGAATTCTTTTGATTTAATATATAAAATTTCAACCTTATTCTTTAATAAATTTGGTAATGATTGCAGCTATTAACAAACATAATGCACCAATAAAGAAAGAATATTCATAATGGTTATTATACATTTCGTTTGTATAAAGAACAGATTTATTGATAATCCAAGCAACTAAAGTACATACAAAAACTTGAGGACCAGCAATAAAGATATTAAATATACCCATCACAGAGCCTTCTGTTCCAGCTTTAATATATTTAGATAACATAGCAAAAGGCAAAGCACAAACACTAGCCCAGCCAATACCAGATAATGCCATACAAACAGTCACAACAGGTTTAACTGTACAGAAAAAGCCCATTCCTAAGTACGCAATTACCATAGAAAGTAAAGAAATAATATGAACTTTCTTATTTCCAAATTTCCCAGCCAAAAATCCAATTGGAACAGCAATTACAAAACAAACCAAATTAAAGATTGCAAAACAAATTGAAGAATAATTTGTAGCTGATATTTGAGCCGCCATAAATGTTTGTTGTACATCTGCTGATAATTTTGTCAAATCTGGAACACCATAAACCGTATGGATAGCAAAATTTGTAAAGAAAATCATCATACACATCATACCTATCCAAGTAAAAAATTGCATTACACAAATTTTTGAAACTTCTGGAGATAATGCAAAAAATTCAACCATTGATTTCCAAAATCCAACTTCTTCTTTTTTTTCTTCAACAACTTCGGCATTTGCAGTACTTTTTTCTTTAATAGTCAAACACGTCCACAACATTGCAAGAGAAAAAGCAAAAGCAGCCATTATAAATTGAGCATTAACAGACATTTGATAATGGAAAACCAACTTCAAAAATGGTGCAGTAGCAGCAGCGATAACAGAACCCAATCCAATCGCCAAACTAATATATGAATTTGCTAAAGAATGCTGCTCTGGTTGAACAACATCTGGAATCAATGCACGATATGGTCCTTGAGCAATATTGATACAAGCATCAATTATCCAAATCATCACAGCTGCAATCAATAAACCAGACCAAGTTGGTAAATTCATGCCTGTAAAATGAGAAAATCCATTCGCAATATTACCAGAATTTGGGAATAACCATAAAGCGATAGAAGCAATAATTGCTCCCCCCAACAAATATGGTCTTCTTCTTCCAAATCTTGATTTTGTTTTATCTGATAAAGCTCCAATTAGTGGTTGAACAACCATTCCAGTAAAAGGTCCTGCCAACCAAATTAAACCATACAAAAAAGCATCTGCTCCCAAATTTTCAGTAACAGGTCCAGACAAAATAATTCTCATTTGCCACGCAAACTGTAACCCTAGAAAACCTAATGCAAAATTCAAAAAGTTTACAGTCGTAAATTTCTTCAAACCCTCATTATTAGTCATTATATCTCCCCCATAAAACTATGTTCTATTAAAATACAAGGAAAATAAAACCTCGTCAATGAGAATTTTATTTTCCTCGATAAAAAATTATTTTTTCTTTTCAGAATGCTTTAAAGCTGCATCTATCAAGCCTTTAAATAACGGATGTGGTCTGTCAGGACGGGACTTAAACTCTGGATGGAACTGACAAGCAACAAACCAATCTAATTTTGGAAGTTCAACAACTTCTGCTAACATTCCATCTGGAGACATTCCAGAAAATACCAAACCTGCTTCTGAAATTTTTTCAATATATTCATTGTTAACTTCATATCTGTGTCTATGTCTTTCGGAAATAACTTCAGCTCCATACGCTTTTGCAGCAATAGAATTTGGTTTTAAGTGACATTCATAAGAACCCAACCTCATTGTACCGCCATAACCTTTTACATTTTTCTGTTCAAGCATAATATCAATTACTGGATATGTTGGATTTTCATCGAATTCCTTAGAATTTGCCCCTTTCAAGCCAACAACATTTCGAGCATACTCAATTACCGCACATTGCATACCTAAACACAAACCTAAAAATGGAAGATTATGTTCTCTTGCATACCTAATAACATTTAATTTCCCTTCAATTCCTCTTACACCAAAACCTCCAGGAACAACAACGGCATCCACATCAGACAGAAGTTTTTTACAATTAGCATAATCAACACATTCTTCTGAATTTATCCACTTAATTTCAATAGAAGTAGAATCGGCATAACCTGCATGTTTTAATGATTCCACAACAGAAATATACGCATCAGAAAGTTTTGTATATTTACCTGCAATTGCAACTTTTACAGAAGTTGTTGGATTTTTAATCTTCGCAACCAATGTTTCCCAAGAAGTTAAATTTGGCGTTCTATCATCCATCCCTAACATTTTCAAAGCAACAGAACACATATTCTGAGCCTCTAAAGCCAATGGAACTTCATAAATTGTTTTCATATCACGACACTCAATAACTGCGTCTTTAGGAACGGAACAGAACAATGCAAGTTTTTCTCTTTCCGTTTTAGGAATAGGTTTTGAGGTTCTACAAACCAAAATTTCTGGTTGGATACCATAACTTCTTAACACTTGAACACTATGTTGAGAAGGTTTGGTTTTTAATTCCCCTGAAGTTGATAAATAAGGAAGCAATGTACAATGAACAGAAATTGCATTTCCTACACCAATTTCAGCCTTAAACTGTCTAATAGCCTCAATAAAAGGTAAACTTTCAATATCTCCAATTGTTCCACCAATTTCAATAATATGAAAATCTGGATTGAATTGCTTTGTCGCTGCAACAATTTTAGATTTAATTTCATTTGTAATATGAGGAATAACTTGAACTGTTGCACCCAAATAATCCCCACGTCTTTCTTTACTGATTACTTCTTGATAAATACGACCAGAAGTTACATTATTAACCTGACCAAAACTTGTATCAGTAAATCTTTCATAATGCCCTAAATCCAAGTCTGTTTCAGCACCATCATCAGTAACAAAAACTTCACCATGTTGAAAAGGACTCATTGTTCCTGGGTCAATATTTATATATGGGTCAAATTTTTGAATGATTACAGAATAATCTCTTGAACGTAATAATCGGCCTAAAGAAGCTGCAATAATCCCCTTACCAAGAGAACTAACAACTCCACCCGTTACAAAAATATATTTTGTCATTAAAAAACTCCTATTTTATAAGTAATAAAGCCCATGAGCTAAAGAAAACTTCAATATAACTCATGGGCTTAAATAAATCTAAAACTAATTAATTTTTGGAACTTTAAAGAATCCATTTTCTTCATCAGGAGCATTAGACATCAACGCTTCTTTTGGAATTTCTTGATGAGGAACATCTTCCCTCATAACATTAACAAAATCAATAACTTGAGTCATTGGTTTAACATTAGAAGTATCAACCTCATTCATTTGGTCAACATACTTCAAAACATCACCTAGTTGTTTTGTATATAATTCTTTTTCTTCTTCTGTCAATTCTAATCTTGCTAATTTTGCAACGTGTTCAACATCTTTTACGGTAATCATTTTTTTGCTCCTATTCATATTATATATAAGATAATAATAGCACAAAAAATCCACGCACAAAAGTTTATTAAATAAAATTAAATTTTAGATAAACCGATATATCTGTGTTATAGTAATAAAAGAGGAGTTTTAATAAAAAGTGGAAACCAAAATGTCCGAGTTAGAAAAACTCGAGGATTTAATACTTAGCTATAAAGAAGAGAAGGATGAAAAGAAAAAACGCATCCTTTATTTGAACTTAGTTCAAGAATCACTAAAACTCGTAAAAAGAATTGCACTTGGAATGTATCCACTCCCAAGTACAATATCTAAAGATGATTTAATTCAAGTTGGAGCGGTTGGAGTTCTAAAGGCTATTGAAACTTACGAGGTAAACGAAAGAGGGAGTTTTAAAACTTACGTTAGTAAATTTATCAAGGGGAAAATTCTTCACTACTTGAGAGATAAAGCTAATATAGTAAAAACGCCACGAGAAACTCTTACCAATTTATCCAAAGTTAAAGAGGCAATTGACGATTTGTCAGAAGGAGGAACAAAATCCCCTTCAGCTCAAGAAGTTGCAAATTATGTGAATCTTCCAGTGGATAAAGTTGAAGAAATAATGAATATTGAACTTATCAAGAATATGGTTTCACTTGATCAAAATATTTACTCTTCAGAAGGTACTGAAACTCTAATGGATAGAATCCAATCAGACTCTGACACTTGGGAAGAAACATATGAAAATAAAAAAGTTATTGAATTTGCACTAAAAAAACTTCCAGAACCAGACAAAACCGTTGTGTTCAAATATTATATGGAAGGTTCTTCAAGAAAAGAGATTTCAGAAATTATACATGTTTCACCAACTCAAATTTCAAGAATTTTAAAAAGAGCCTTAAATAGACTCTATAACATTATAGAAAACGAAATGACAGATAAAAATAAAAAGACCGCAAAGGAGGCAAAATGATTTTTTCACTTGTCGTATTAGCATTCATATTTATAACTGGATTGGTTATAGGAAGTTTTTTAAACGTTGTAATTTTAAGAACAGTAAGCGAGGAATCAATAGTATTTCCAGCTTCAAAATGCCCAAAATGCCAAACTCCGCTAAAATGGTACCATAATATTCCGTTATTTTCATACTTATTTTTAAGAGGGAAATGTGCATTTTGTCACGAACATATCAGTTGGCAATACCCATTTGTAGAGCTTTTAACAGGTGTACTATTCGTTGGATTATTTTTGAGATTTTGCACTCCATTTGACCCATTATTTGGACTAGAAATGATGAATCCAATCGGATGGGATCAGATTGGAATATACGTATTTTCTTTAATCGTTTCTGGTTTATTTATCGCAATAGCAGGAACCGATATTTTAGAAAAAAAAGTTGCAGATGCCCATACCTTTTCACTAATTGGCGTTGGAATTTTATATAGCATAATTTATGCAATCCTAACATTTGTTTTATATACCAAAGCAAACGGAATGCCAAAATTAGACTTAAACTTTTTCTTAAGTTGTCCAATTTTGTATTCTTTAGCCGCAGCAATTCTTGGATTTTTAATTATGGAAGCAATTTCAAGACTTGGACTTGTTTTAGTTGGAGCTAGAGCTTTTGGAGAAGGGGATTCATATATAGCAGCAGGACTTGGAGCTGTTTTTGGCTCAATGCTAGGATGCTCTCCTACGTACCCAAACTTTTTACCAATCTTTCAAGTTTTAGTTGCAATTCTTGTATTGAGTGGAATTGTACAAATGTTTATCACTTTGCCTATGTTTATAAAAAAACTAGTTAATAACAAAAACTGGATGACATTAGGAGCATTAGTTGGTTTTATTGTTTATACCATCGGATTTTTGACAGCACAAAACTTGGGATGGTTAACTCATCCAATAGCGTATTGGGCAAGCACAATTGTACTTGTAGGACTTGGACTTTTTGCTTGCAAAGAACTAATCTGGGGACTAAAAAATAACCAAGCAGCAAATGGTTTATACTTGCCATTTGGACCAGCAATGATAGTTGCAGGATTTATTGCAATGTTCACAATTGGATTTTAGAAACCTTAAGATTTAAGTATAAGAAAAGGGCTGGAACATATGTTCCAGCCCTTTTTTCGATACATTCACTAATTTAATTTTTTAATTTCGCCATTTCTCAAAGCTTTAGCTTCATTACTAAGTTTTATAGCATCTTCAATTTCTTTTTGACGTTTATCGGCATTTTCTTGTTCAAATTTTTCGAACTCTCTAAATTTTTACAATATTTTTTCAATTTAGAGTTGAATTATTAATAAAAAAGTATTATAATGTATATACATTTACTGGTTATGAATTGGAATTAAGTTATTGATTATTAATATTTGTAACATTTACTCAATGAAATATTAAAGATTTTTACTAGCCCTGTCGATAGATAAAATATCGATAGGTAGAATATGAGGACATTCTAACATGAAAAGAAGAAGTATGAAACGTGTTAATGTAAAAAAAGAAAATAAACCATTTAAAACCTTAGCAATTGCGACTATTGCGGGGTTATCTATTATTGGTGTTGGACAAGCTCAAGCTACAACGCTTGATGAAATTGATTTATCACAAAAACCTATTGATACTCCTACTCTTGATTATCTCCACGATAACAATGTATTGATACCTCAAAAAACTTTCCAACAAGATGAAGATGGGAATATTGTTAAAGATTCGAATAATAACCCGATTCTTCAAGAAGGTACACCGATTTTAGCTCCACAAAGCGGATATTCTTTAACTAAACTTGAAGCAAATCCTGACGGCTCAAAACCTGATGGCGATAATGTTATTACTAAATTTGAAGTTAAAGATGTTACCAGATATTATGACAAAACAACTGGAGAATTAGTTGCTAATCCTATTTCTGGCGTTGAATACAAGGTGGTACAAGAAAAAGACATTGTGCCACAGTATTACAATGTAAATACAATAATTCCAGAATCAAATAATTCTAAGGTAACTTGGACAGAAGTTACAGAAGAAGGAGATAACACAATAACAATATATTCTCCAGATGGTCCTAAATACTACAAATACACATACAATGCTCCTTCTGATTATGACACCACTACAAATAGTAACAAAACAAAAGATTTAGGTATAATTACAAACCCACCAGGAACATATGATGCTCCAAGTATTTATAAAGGTGGTGCTGTAATTAATAACCCTGCTGGCTCTACAATAAATATTGAAAACTATGTATTTCAAAATAATAAAACAACTGCATATTTTTCACATACCATAGATAGCAATATATATGCTAATTTAGCAGGAGGAGCAATTTATAACGAGGGTGAAATTTCTAAAATCACTTCCGATTTTATTGGAAACAGCATATCTGCAACTACATCGTCTTCCCGTGTTTATTCCCAAACATTTGGCGGAGCAATTTATAATAATGGTAATATAGGTGATATTACTGGCGATTTCATCGGTAACACTGCTTCTTCTTCTGGCGGAGCAATTTATAATAATAGTAATATAGGTAATATTACTGGTGATTTCATCGGTAACACTGCAAAATACGGTAACGGCGGAGCGATTTATAACGACGGTACAATCGGCAATATCACGGGCAATTTTATTTCTAATAAAGGAAATGCGATTTATAATCATTATAACAGTACAATCGGCGATATTACTGGCGATTTTATTTCTAATACTGACACAGCACTTGATAATCTTGGTAAAATTGACAACATCACTGGGAATTTCATTGGGAACTCGGGTTCTTATGGCGGAGCGATTTATAACAGTGGTACAATCGGTGATATCATAGGTGATTTCATTAATAACACTGCTTATAATAATGGCGGAGCAATTTCGAACGAAAGAACAATAGAAAATATTACTGGGAATTTCATTAGAAACTATGCTTTTCAAGGCGGAGCGATTTATAATTACGGCGATACAATCGACAATATTACTGGAGACTTTATTAGTAACTCTGCTAATTACGGCGGAGCGATTGATAACGGCGATACAATCGACAGTATTACTGGAAATTTCATTAGAAACCATACTTCTAGAGATGGCGGAGCAATTTATAACGGCTACGACAGCACAATCGGCGATATTGCTGGCGATTTCATTGGAAACTCTGCTTCTTATGATGAGCACAACAACGGCGGAGCGATTTACAACAGAGGTACAATCGGCTATATCACAGGCAATTTTATATCCAATAGAGCTAAAGCATTATCTTCTTACTACGGCATGGGCGGAGCGATTTATAACGAAAGTACGAGTTATAACGAAGGTACGATTGGTGATATAACAGGCGATTTCATCGGGAACTACGCAGAAGCTGAAAATGGAACGGCTGGAGGTGGTGCTATTGCTAATAATTTAGATCTAATAAGTAATGTTGGACCTGTATCCTTAGAAAATACTAATAATTCGGGTATTACATCTTCTCAAAATTCTTCGCTTTTAAATATTAAAAATTCATCATTTATAAATAACTATGCTTCGGGGAATAATGCCTACGGTGGAGCTATTGCTAATGAAATATCAATAGTCCGACCTATGCCAGCTTCTTTAGAACTTGCGGATAACACAATAACTACTTCTGATTATGGAATTACACTTTTAAATGTCCAAAACTCGTCATTTGAAAATAATAAGGTTTTAGGCAAAATTTCAGCATTAGGTGGAGCAATTGCTAATGAATTTCATATTAGTAACCGTAACATCCCACAAGGATATTCTTTAGCTTCTGAAACAAATACTGGTAAATATAACATTAATATCAGTAACTCTACATTTAACAATAACACTGCTAATTCAATAGAAGAAATAGCTGCGGGTGGAGCTATCTATAATTCAAATATTGATTTAAACATCTTGGGAAGTAATTTTACCAACAATTCGGCTGTTTCAGAACAGGGGAGTGCATTAGGTGGAGCTATTGCCGCTCAAAATCCAAGATTAGAAAATAGTATTGGCACAATTGAAGTCTATTATGCTGTATTTACTTATACAAATTCAAATACTGGAGAAAGTATAACATTCTATAATACAACATATTGCGATGAATTTGATTATGACTTAACATTACAAGAAAATATTGATATAGCAAACTCCCAAGGAATAACAGTTAACCTTATAAAAGTAGATGATTTTTCTGACACTGTTGACCAAGATGAATGGAACGACCTTATAGAATCCGCTAATGAACGAAAAGAAAAAGGCTATATCTCAGAAAATGACATAACCCAAACTGTTACAATAAACAATCCTAACACAGATGAAATAATATTAGCTAGCAACGGAGATATTAAAACTATCACAAATTCAAGCTTTATTAATAACCACGCCACTTCAACAGCTGGAGAGGCCAAAGGTGGAGCTATTTATTCTAACAGAGATTTGAATATCGTTGCAGACGGTACAACTTCTGTGTTTAAAGATAACTATACTGAATCTCAAGGTGTTAAAGATGACAACGCTATTTATATAGATAATAACGCTACATTGAATTTCACTATGAAAAACAATGGTAAAATCTACATGGCAGATAATATAGATGGTACGGTTACAAAAGATAGCGATGGAAATATTACTGATACATATAATGTTAATATCAAAGGCGACAACATCAACAACACAACTTTCTATATGTTGAACGACATTCGCAACGCAAACGTAACATTTGACAACACTACAATCAATGCCATAAATAACCAAACTCATGTATATAATTTTAATTCTTTAACTGTAAATTCTGACACTAACTTTGTTGCAGATGTTGACTTAGCTAACGAACAAATGGATAGAATTACTGCAAACAATTACAACACTCAACAAGGTATCAACTTGAATGTTGTTGGTATGAACTTGTTATCTGATGCAACAAAAGATGTTACTGAAATATATTTTGCTCAACCAGGGTTGAAAAATAATGTTGTTAACGGGATGCCAAAAACTGGTGAATACAACCTTCCAAGCTCAGCTCAAACAACATTCTACACTCCTATCTACAAATACAATGCTATTTATGACAACAGAGATGACGGTGGTTATTTCGTATTCGACAGAGTTTCTGCTGGAAACAACAGCGGAAACGCTAGCGACAACTTCAACCCAGCAGTTTTAGCTCCATCCGTTGCTTCTCAAGCTGGTGCGAATGCTACAATGAACCAAACATTCAACTACGCATTCCAAAACTCAGATAACTTCATGACTATTCCATATCTTGAACGTGTCGCAATCAAAACATCTAACAGATACGCACTATCTCCAACTGGAGATGCAACAGATGTTGGTACTTTCTCACCACTTTTCAATGCTAAAAACCAAACTTCTAGTGCGTGGGTTAAACCTTATGCAAGCTTTGAAAACATTCCACTTAAAAACGGACCTAAAGTTTCTAACATTACTTATGGTACTTTAGTTGGTTTCGATACTCCAATAAAATCTATCAAACACGGTTGGGATAGAGCTTGGACTGGATATATCGGCTACAACGGTGCGAGTCAAAGATTCTCTGGAGTAGATGCTACTCAAAACGGCGGTCTTGTTGGTGGAACTTTAACTCTATACAAAGGTAACTTCTTTAACGCTACAACTGTTTCTTCTGGTGCTATCGTTGGCGACAATAGAACCATGTATGGTACAGATAATTACACTATGCTTATGGCTGGTGTTGGTAACAAAACTGGTTACAACTTTGAATTTAAAGAAGGGAAAATTATCATACAACCTAGTATGTTATTAAGCTATACCTTCGTTAATACTTTCGACTACACTAACGCTGCTGGCGTTAAAATCAAAAACGACCCTCTTCACGCAATCCAAATTGCCCCTGGGGTTAAATTCATTGCTAATACCAAAAACGGTTGGCAACCATATATCGGCGTTAACATGATTTGGAACTTATTAGACAAATCTAAAGTTTCAGCAAACGACGTTAGACTCCCTGAAATGAGTATCAAACCATATGTTCAATATGGCGTTGGGGTTCAAAAACGTTTCAAAGACAGATACATGGCATTCGGTCAAGCTATGATTCAAAACGGTGGACGTAACGGTATTTCTCTAACTGCTGGTTTCCGTTGGGCTATTGGCCAAGAAGGAAAACCACTTGAAAAAGTTCAAAGAGTAAATAACAAGACTATTAGTTCTTCTTCTAGTGTTGGGGCAAAATCTACAATTGCACAAGCTCAACCTGAAAGAAAAATTATTAAACAACTTTCTCAAACTCAACGTGAAAGAATCGCTAAACAATACCAAAACACAACCAGAACAACTTCAATCGGTGAGATGAAAAAGTTATAAATTTTAATTATTTCAAAGAATAAAAATAAAGGGCAGAGATACACATCTCCGCCCTTTATTTTAGTTTTTCCCATCCATTCTGGAATGGAGTATTTGAAATTCTGGGGAATGACATTATTCTTGTGGTATTAATTGCAAGGATTTAGTCTGTTTTCCCTCTCCTAGGGACACTAGCTGAACCGACGAAACGGAGTTGAGTCGTGTGAAACTGCGTGCCGTATGGCTGAGGGATTAAGGGAGAGGGTTCGTATCTTTTCAATCGACCCATCTCCTTTGGGGTGAAAAAAGCACAATATTTTTCAAATTTCGCCATTCTAAACGGAGCAAACCAAGTATGACATCTTTCGCACATAACTCCCTCCGAGCGAGACACCAGCCGAACAGGTGAAGCGAAGCTGAACCTTGTGAGACCGCGTGCCGTATGGCTGAAAAAAATTGCCTTTGAGGTATGCGAAAAGCTACAATTTTGAGAGAGGGTTTGAGCTATATAACATCAAAAAAAATGAGAACCAAACCTTCGTTTAATTCTCATTTTTCTAAATTAGGAGCTGGCAACTAGTTATCTTCCCAGGGGGTGGCCCCCCAAGTATTTTCACCGCAATGAGTCTTTACGACCGTGTTCGGGATGGGAACGGGTGTTTTCCTCACGCTTGGTCACCAGCAAATCTTTTGCCCGTGCTTCGCACTCTGAAAGTTGCATAATGACTATAAGCTTTCGCAATCATCCTAAACTTTGTTAGGAAAAGCCCTCGTCCTATTAGTATCAGTCGACTGAAAATGTTGCCACTCTTACATCTCTGACCTATCAACGTCGTTTTCTACAACGGGACTTACTAGCTTGTGCTATGAGAGATCTCATCTTACGGTGGGCTTCGTACTTATATGCTTTCAGCACTTATCCGCTTGGAACACAGCTACTGGGCGTTTACCGCTGGCGCGATAACCCATACACTGGAGGTCCCCTCTTCCCGGTCCTCTCGTACTAAGGAAGACTCCGTTCAAATCTCTTGCGCGTATACCGGATATAGACCGAACTGTCTCACGACGTTCTGAACCCAGCTCGCGTGCCGCTTTAATGGGCGAACAGCCCAACCCTTGGAACGTACTACCGCTCCAGGATGCGACGAGCCGACATCGAGGTGCCAAACCTCCCCGTCGATGTGGACTCTTGGGGGAGATAAGCCTGTTATCCCTATGGTAACTTTTATCCGATGAGCGATGGCCCTTCCATTCAGAACCACCGGATCACTATATCCTGCTTTCGCACCTGCTCGACGTGTTTGTCTCGCAGTCAAGCTCCCTTTTGCTATTGCACTCAATGGTTGATTTCCGACCAACCTGAGGGAACCTTTGAACGCCTCCGTTACTTTTTAGGAGGCGACCGCCCCAGTCAAACTGC
>OGGJ01002204.1_pt1 | contig 14105 bp, 14 predicted proteins | sample 1571071 | NCBI WGS metagenome assembly OGGJ01 (sample SAMEA2581954, study PRJEB24529) | metagenome | biome: Human gut stool | place: China | collected 2011
CCTTCTTGCCCAGGTAGGCTTCGATGACCTGGGGATTGTTGCGGATCTCGTCCGGCGTACCCTTGGCGATGATGCGGCCAAAGTTCAGCACGGCGATGCCCTCGCAGATGCCCATGACAAGGCTCATATCATGCTCGATGAGGAGGACAGCAATGTTGAACTCGTCGCGGATGCGGCGGATGGTCTCCGTCAGCTCTGCGGTCTCGGAGGGGTTCATGCCGGCGGCCGGCTCGTCCAGAAGCAGCAGCTTCGGGCTGGTAGCCAGCGCGCGCATGATCTCCAGACGGCGCTGTGCGCCGTAGGGCAGGCTGCCGGCCTGTGCATCGGCGAGGTCGGCCATGTGGAAGATGTCCAGCAGCTCGAAAGCACGTTCGGTGCAGCGCTTCTCTTCCTTCCAGTAGTTGGGCAGGCGGATGAGAGAGGAGCCCAGATCGTACTTCATGGACTCATGGAGGCCCACCTTGATATTGTCGATGACGGACAGTTCCTTGAACAGACGGATATTCTGGAACGTACGGGCCACGCCCATCCGGTTGACCTGATAGGTCTTTTTGCCGGCGGTGGGCATCCCATCGATGAGGATGGAGCCGCGGGTGGGCTGGTAGACGTTGGTCAGCAGGTTGAAGACGGTGGTCTTACCGGCGCCGTTGGGGCCGATGAGGCCGGTGATCTCGTTGCGGCCGATCATCAGGTTGAAGCCGTCCACGGCGGTCAGGCCGCCGAAGTCGATGCCCAGTTCACGGACGTCGAGGATGGGCTTTTTATCCTTGTCGCGGTCGGTCAGGAAGCCGCCGGAAGGGACGCTGTGTAACTTCGTCTGGAACTCACTCATGGTCTGCGCCCTCCTTGTCAGCATTCTTCTTGTGGAACAGCTCGCCGTTCATGACCTTTTCCACGATGCGGCTCATGGAGAAATCGTAGCTGCCCAGCAGTCCGCCCGGACGGAAGATCATCATCAGGATGAGCACCAGCGAGTAGATGACCATGCGGTAGCTGTCGAAGCTGCGGGTGGCCTCGGGCAGGATGGTCAGGACGGCAGCGGAGAGGATGGAACCCAGCATGGAACCCATGCCGCCCAGAACCACCATGACCAGGATCTCGATGGACTTCATGAAGCCGAAGGTGGAGGGGTTCAGAACGCCGATGTAGCAGGCGTACAGACCACCGGCCAGACCGGCAAAGGCAGCAGAGAAAGCGAAGGCCATGACCTTATAATACGTAGTCTGGATGCCGCAGCTCTCGGCAGCGATCTCGTTGTCGCGGATGGCGAGGACGGCGCGGCCATGGCGGCTCTTCATCATGGCATGGATGAGGAAGCAGGTGATGACCACACAGAGGAAGACATTGGCGAAGTTGGAGTACTTGGGGATGTTCTTGAGGCCCTTGGAGCCGTAGAACAGGCTGTAGCCCAGCACATCGTCGATGTTGTTCAGGGTGATGCGGATGATCTCGCCGAAGCCCAGGGTCAGGATAGCCAGATAGTCACCGGTCAGACGGAGGGCCGGGACGCCGATGAGGACGCCAAACAGGCCGGCCATCACAGCGCCCAGTGCAAGGCCGATGGCAAAGGAAACGCCATCGGGCAGAGGGCTGTACTTGGTGAAGAGGGCGCAGGTGTAAGCACCCACAGCCATGAAACCGGCGTGGCCCAGCGGCAGCTGGCCCAGATAGCCGGTGGCCACGTTCAGGGACACGGCCAGGATGATGTTGATGCCCACGGTCATGAGCACCTTGTTCTGGTAAGTGGAGAGCATGTTGCCGGTCATGTAGGAAAGGGCCAGGAACAGCAACACCACCAGCACGGCGTTCATGAGGTAGCGCACGGGCATTTTGAGCGTTTTGCGATTTTTGTTCATCTTCATGCCCTCCTTACACCTTTTCCTGCACCTTGCGGCCGAGGAAGCCCGTGGGCTTGAACAGCAGCACGATGATGAGGATGGCGAACGTGACGGCGTCCTTCCAGGCAGACAGGCCGATGGCGGAGACGAAGCACTCGCACAGGCCGATGACGATGCCGCCGACCATTGCGCCCGGGATGGAGCCGATGCCGCCCAAAACGGCGGCGACGAAGGCTTTCAGGCCCAGCATGGAGCCCATGGTAGGAGTGGCCTGCGGGTAGGAGCAGCAGTACAGCACCGAGCCGATGCCGGCCAGTGCAGAGCCGACCGCGAAGGTAAAGGAGATGGTGCTGTTGACGTTGATGCCCATCAGGCGGGCAGCGTCCATATCCTCAGAGACGGCGCGCATGGCCTTGCCAAGCTTGGTCTTCTGGACGAGGAAGGTCAGCACCAGCATGGACAGCACGGTGACCACCAGCGTGATGATGGAGGTCAGGCCCAGAGGCGCCTTGCCCAGATAGAAGGTCTTGTTGTCGTAGTAAGACGGGATGACCTTTGCGCCCGAGCCCATGACCAGCTCAGCCGTGTACTCGAGGAAAAACGACACGCCGATAGCCGTAATGAGCAGAGAGATACGGGGTGCGCTGCGCAGCGGGGTGTAGGCGATCTTTTCGATGACCACGCCCAGCAGCGTACAGGTGAGGATGGTGGCACAGACCGCCGTGACCGGGCCGAGGCCCAGCTGGTTCATGACGAACCAGGACATGTACGCGCCCACCATGATGACGTCGCCGTGGGCAAAGTTCAGCAGCAGGATGATGCCGTACACCATGCTGTAGCCCAGTGCGATCAGTGCATAGATGCTGCCAAGGGACAGGCCATTGATCAGCTGGCTGAAAAACACTGTCATGGATGGATACTTCCTTTCTTTCCGGCGCTGTTGCACGCCTTATGTGGGGATACACTTTTTTACCAAAAAAGCGGAGAGCACCGGGGCAATACTGTTCCGGCGTTCTCCGCAGTCGGGTCAATTTACGATCATTCGGATCTCAGCGGCGCTTCCATCACCGGTCGATGGAAGAAAGCTGGGATCAGAACATTTCCTTCAGCACCGGCTTGCCGTCCACATAGGTCAGGATAGCAGTCTGCTTGACGGGGTCGTGATGCTCGTCGAAGGTGAAGGTGCCGGTGATGCCGTCGATGGTGCCGGAGGCAATGGCATCGATGACAGCCTGCTTGTAATCGTCGGTGCCAGCCTCGAGACCGGCATCCTCAGCAGCCTGCAGGCCGTAGACGATGGTCTTTGCTGCATCGTAGCCCAGAGGAGAGAAGCCGTTGGGGTACTCCTGACCGTACTCTGCCTTGTAGGCATCCTCAAACTCGGCGTTGGAGCCCTTTGCGTAGTTGGCGCAGAAGTAAGTGTCCTTCAGCTGATCGTTGGTGGCGTAGCCTTCCAGACCATCCCAGCCGTCGCCGCCCAGGAACGGAACGGTCAGGCCGACGCTCTCAGCCTGAGACAGGATCTGGCCCACTTCCTCGTAGTAGTTGGGGCAGAACACGGTCTCGGGGCCCTTGCCCATGATGCTGGTCAGCTGAGTCTTGAAGTCCACGTCGCCATCGGAGTAGCTCTCCTGATCGACGATGGTGCCGCCCAGAGACTCGAACTCGTTGACGAAGTTCTCTGCCAGGCCCTCGTTGTAGTCTGCACCCTTCTTGAAGATGACGGCTGCCTTGGTGTAGCCCAGCTTCTGGTATGCGTAGTCAGCCATCTTGATGCCCTGGAACGGGTCGGTGAAGGTGGCGCGGAAGACGTTTGCGTTCACAGTATCAGTCTCGGCATCGTAGGTGACAGCCTCAGCGGTAGCGGAAGCGGTGACCATGGGCATATTGTAGTCTGCGCTCTCAGCAGCGACTGCCAGAGTCGGGGTGGTGGTAACGTCGCCGATCAGAGCGGTCATGCCCTCGTCCACCATCTTGGTGAAGCAGTTGACAGCCTGCGTAGCGTCGCCCTGCTCGTCCTCGGTGAGGATCTCGATCTGCTTGCCGTTGATGCCGCCGTTGGCGTTGACCTGCTTCAGGTACAGGGCAGCACCGTTGACAACAGCCTGACCGTAAACGGAGACGTTGCCGCTCAGGGGGCCCATAACGCCGACCTTGATGGTGTCGCCGGAAGCTGCTGCTGCGGTAGAACCGGCAGCGGAAGCTGCGGTGCCGGAAGAGCCGCCGCAGGCAGTCAGAACACCGGCAGCAGCCACGACACCGGCAGCAGCCAGAAAGTTACGACGAGAGATCATGTTTTTCATAAGTCTATATCCTCCTGCTATTTGGAAGCATTCGTGTTATTTGCAGCCCTCGCGCACAGCCCATGAGCCAGTGTCCTGAAAAGCTGTTAAGGAAGCAGCTCTCTCTTCCCTCAAAGCAGCTCTGCTTCCTTGAGTCTTATTATAAGCACTTCGGTGCAAGTCCGCAATTCACAAATCGTCCATAGTTTTGGAGGGGTTTCAGGCAAAACTTGCTATTTTTAACAAAACCAAGCGTCGATTTTTGGTTACTTTTTCAAATTGTTCACCTGAGAAAAACAGAACGTGAAATCGATTCATGAGTAACAAAAAGATGACACAACTTTCCTCTTCTGAAGTTTGCTCACGCTAACATCCATGCATCCTCTTGCATCCCGGGCCGAATCATGGTAGGATAATGTCGGTTAGTTAGCGTATACTATCCAAATGAGAAGAGCGCATCCATTCCTATTATATATGGAGGTACAAATCATGAACTATCTTGAAATCGTAGACGTTCAGGGCCGTGAGATCCTGGACTCCCGCGGCAACCCCACTGTTGAGGCTGAGATCACCCTCGCCGACGGCACCGTGGCCCGGGGCTGCGCACCGTCCGGCTCATCCACCGGCGAGTTTGAAGCCCTGGAGCTGCGCGACGGCGACAAGGGCCGCTATCTGGGCAAGGGCGTCACCAAGGCTGTGGAGAACATCAACACCGTCATCGCTGATGCCGTCATCGGCATGGATGCTTCCGACATCTACGCCATCGACAAGGCTATGATCGACGCTGACGGCACCAAGGACAAGTCCAAGCTGGGTGCAAACGCCATTCTGGCCGTTTCCATCGCTGCCTGCCGCGCTGCTGCCGCCTCGCTGGACATGCCCCTCTACCGCTTCCTCGGCGGCGTGAACGGCAACCGCCTGCCCGTCCCTATGATGAACATCCTGAACGGCGGCGCACACGCCACCAACACCGTGGACACCCAGGAGTTCATGATCATGCCCGTGGGCGCACCTTCCTTTAAGGAGGGTCTGCGCTGGTGCGCTGAGGTCTTCCACGCTCTGGCTTCCATCCTGAAGGCAAAGGGTCTGGCTACCTCCGTGGGCGACGAGGGCGGCTTTGCTCCCAACCTGTCCAGCGACGAGGAGACCATTGAGACCATTCTGGCCGCCATCGAGAAGGCCGGTTATCTTCCCGGCAAGGACTTCATGCTGGCCATGGACGCTGCCTCTTCCGAGTGGAAGAGCCCCAAGGGCAAGGGCTTCTACAAGCTGCCCAAGGCCGGCACCGAGTTCACCTCCAGTGAGCTCATCGCACACTGGAAGAAGCTGGTGGAGAAGTACCCCATCATCTCCATCGAGGACGGTCTGGACGAAGAGGACTGGGAGGGCTGGCAGGAGATGACCCGCGAGCTGGGCGGCAAGGTCCAGCTGGTGGGCGACGACCTGTTCGTCACCAACACCGAGCGTCTGGCCAAGGGCATCCAGCTGGGTGCCGGCAACGCCATCCTGATCAAGCTGAACCAGATCGGTTCCGTGTCCGAGACGCTGGAGGCCATCAAGATGGCTCACAAGGCCGGTTACACCGCCATCAGCTCTCACCGCTCCGGCGAGACCGAGGACACCACCATTGCCGACCTGGCCGTTGCCCTGAACACCTGCCAGATCAAAACCGGTGCCCCCAGCCGCACCGAGCGCGTGGCCAAGTACAACCAGCTGCTGCGCATCGAGGAGCAGCTGGGCGGCAGCGCCGTGTACCCCGGCATGGCAGCCTTCAACGTGAAGCGCTGAGCCATTTTTCCAGAACTCACACTGCAAGCGGCGGCATCCACAGCGGGTGCCGCCGCTTTTTTGCGGAAGTTTTTTCCAGCGGTCAGGGTGCAATTTTCGGAGGGGCTGATTCGTATTTTCTGTGAGGCCGACAGGGGCACTCCCCTGTCCCACCCCCACAGAAAGGAGCAAACAACACATGCTGTCTACTCTGGAACTGTTGTTCAAGCTGCTTGGCACCAGCAGCCTGCCCAAATTGCTGCTGCTTTTGCTGAAGGCCATTTTTGCCTGATCATCTTTGGAAAGGAGGTCTGTTTCATGTTCACTGCCCTGCGCGATCTGTTCTGCAACCTGTTCCCCATCAACCTGCCGGGGATCTGGTGGATTCTCTCGGAGCGCTGGTTCCTGTGACCCGGCGTCCGTGATCCATTTTCAGCCTGCAAAAAAGGGAGCGTTTCCTGCACGGAAACGCTCCCTTTTTGTTTATAAGATAAACCTTACAGCTTGCTCAGCTGCGGGCCCTGGGCAGTGTCCTTGACGGCCCAGCCCATGGCGGTCAGCTCGGCGCGGATGGCGTCGGCGGTGGCCCAGTCCTTGGCCTTCTTGGCGGCGGCGCGCTTTTCCACCAGCGCGGTCACCTCGGCGGGCACCTCGTCCTTCTTGCGGTTGTACAGCAGGCCCAGTTCGCCGGTGATCTCGTCGAACGCAGCGGCGGCGGTCTGCAGGGCATAGAGGGAGTCCTCCGCCACCAAGCACTGCCGGGGCGGCACGCCCTGGGCCGCCAGGTGATAGATATCCGGCCGGTGCTTGCTGACGCCCAGCTCGCCGGTGGTGTAAATGGCCCGGAAATACGGCAGAAGGCCCAGCCGCTCCAGAGCCCGGGTCACATGGGTCCGGGGACTGGAGGTGGCGGCGGTGACGGCTACGCCCCGGTCCTGTAAAAACGCCAGGGCCTCGTGGGCTCCGTCCTTTTCCGGGACCTCGTTGTAATAAAAGTCCCGCAGCATGGCGGAGAGGTCCGCCAGAACGTCGGCACTCTCCGGCAGGGGATAGTGGGTCCGGAGATAGTCCGCCCCCTGCTCCATGCTCATGGAGAACAGAAGCTCCCCCAGGCCCGGCTCCGGCGTCAGCCCCCGGTGCAGCAGATACCGGGCTCCCAGGTCCCTCCAGATGGACATGGAGTCCAGCACCACGCCGTCCAGGTCGAATATGGCGGCGCGGATCATGAGCGCAGCATCTCCTCCGTGGCGGCCTTCAGGTCAAGGCTCGCCCGGCGGATGTCCGCCGCGCCGTAGATGGCGCTGATAACGGCGATGCCGCAGATGCCGCTGCCGGAAAGCTGAGACACATTGCCGAGGCTGATGCCGCCGATGGCCACCACCGGCACATCCACGGCATTGCAGATGTCGATGAGGGTCTGCCGGGGCAGGACGTTGACGTCCTCCTTGGTGTGGGTAGCAAAAGCAGCCCCCACGCCCAGACAGTCGGCCCCGTGGGCCACAGCGTCCAGCGCCTCCTGTACCGTGTGGGCCGAAACACCGATCATCATATCCTCGCCCACGCGCTGGCGCACCTGTGCGGCGGCCATATCGTCCTGCCCCACATGGATGCCCTCGGCGTGGCACTTCACGGCCACGTCCACGTTGTCGTTGATGAACAGCGGCACGCCGTACTGCTGGCACAGGGCGTGAATCTCAATGGCCTCCTGCAGAAAATCGGCGTCATCCAGATGCTTTTCCCGCAGCTGTACGCAGGTGGCACCGCCCTTCAGGGCGCTTTCCACCTGCTGGTACAGGGTCTGCTCGCCCACCCAAGCGCGGTCGGTCACGGCGTATAATAACATGGTATGCTTATCGCACTTCATAGGTTGCTCCTTCTTCCAGCTGTGCGGGGGTCATATTGTAGACGGCATCAATGATGTAATTGCGGTAGGTGGAGTTGCCGTCCAGCGGGCTCAGGCGGCTGTGGGCGATCTCACCGGCCAGACCCATGGCGCACACAGCGGCGGCAGCGGCCTCCAGCGGCTGGTCGGGGTTGGCGGTGACGAAGGCTGCCGTCAGAGCCGAGAGCTGGCAGCCGGTGCCGGTGATGCTGCTCATCATGGGGTGGCCGTTGCGGATGCAGTAAGCCTTGTGATCGTCGGCCACGATGTCGATGGCACCGGTGATGGCCACCACGGCACCGGTGCGGGCCGCAAAGGCCTTGGCAAAAGCCACGGCGCTGTCCAGATTTTCCTCGGTGACCTTGTCGGCCACATCGGCATCCACGCCCTTGGTGGTACCGGCACCGGAGGCCAGGGTCTTGACCTCGGAGATGTTGCCCCGGATGACCGTGAATTTCACCTCCCGCAGCAGGCGGTTGGCGGTGTCGGTGCGCAGCTGGGAAGCACCGGCGCCCACGGGGTCCAGCACCACGGGGTGGCCCAGCAGGTTGGCCTTTTTCCCGGCCAGCAGCATGCTGGTGATGGTGCGGCTGTTCAGGGTGCCGATGTTGATGTTCAGGCCGCCGCAGATGGTGGTGATGTCCTCCACCTCGGCGGCATCGTCGGCCATGATGGGGGAGGCCCCGCAGGCCAGCACCATGTTGGCGCAGTCGTTCACCGTGACATAGTTGGTGATGTTGTGGATCAGCGGGCAGGTGCTGCGGACATTCTCAAAACATTCAGCAAACATGATGGCTCCTCCGTCAGGACAGGCTGCTCTGCATGCTGCGCAGAACACCGGAGCGCTGCAGGCTGAACACCAGGATCCCGGCGATCACAGCGCCCACGCCGGTGGAGATGAGGAAGGGGACGATGTAGGCATAGAAGGCGATGTCACCGGCGCTCTTACCCATCAGGAAGATGGCCACCGGGTAGGCGCACAGGCCGCCCAGCACGCTGGTGCCGAACACCTCACCGGCCACCGTGGCCAGCAGGTTCTTGGTCTTGTGGTACACCAGGCCGCACAGCAGCGCGCCGAACATACTGCCGGGGAAAGCCATCAGACTGCCCAGGCCCAGCAGGTTCCGCAGCAGAGAGGCCACAAAGGCCACGCCCACGCCCCACCAGGGGCCCAGCAGCACGGCGCAGAGCACATTGACCATGTGCTGCACGGGGGCGCACTTGCTGCCGAACATCGGGAAGCTGAACACACTGCCCACCACGCACAGGGCGCAGAACATTCCAGCGAGAGCCAGCTTTTTCACAGAGAATTTTTTCATTGGTAACTCCTCTTTCTCAAAAAGCGGTCGAGGCTTGCTGGCCTCCTCTCACGCCGGAACACGGCTTCCCATCGCAGTTATTTCAAGGCTCAGGGCGCTCCCCCTCAGCCCGGAGCCGCCCGTTGCGGCGGCTTGCGGCAACAAAAAACAGGAGACACCACAGCGGTGCCTCCTGCAAAAAATCATTTTCCTATGACTTCCTACGGCGGCATTATCCGCATCAGGTCAAGGGTCGAAGTTTGGTTACTTCCTCTCAGCCCGCCTCACGAGCTCCCCTGTGTTTTGTTTTTCGTAGGGTATTGTACACCCGCCGGGGCAAAAAAGCAAGAATAAGTTTTTCTTTCGCCTTTTTGCCAAATCGCTTTTACAATTTCCCGGATTATGTTATACTTGTCCCAAATTCCGCAGCGCCCGGGGGAGCCATTCTCTGCTTTGGGGCACTGCCCGGCACAAAAGGAGATTGAATTTATGGGTCTCATCAAAGCAGCTCTGGGCGCGGCATCCGGCGTGATGGGCGACCAGTGGAAGGAATATTTTTATTGTGACGCTCTGCCTGCGGAGGTGCTGGCTGTCAAGGGCCAGAAGCGGACCAATGGCCGCTCCGCCAACCGGCACGGCAGCGAGAACGTCATCTCGGATGGCTCTGTGATCGCCGTGGCCGACGGCCAGTGCGTGCTGATCGTGGAGCAGGGCAAGGTGGTGGACCTCTGTGCCGAACCCGGCGAGTACACCTACAGCACCGGCACCCAGCCCTCCCTGCTCAGCGGCGGGCTGAAGAACATCGACAGCGTGTTTGCCGAGCTGGGCAAGCGGTTCAGCTTTGGCGGGCAGGCCGGTTCCGACCAGCGCATCTACTATATCAATACCCGGGAGCTCACCGGCAACAAGTACGGCACCCCCAACCCGGTGCCTTTCCGGGTGGTGGACCAGCGCGCCGGTATCGACATTGACATCGGCATCCGGTGCTTCGGCGAGTACAGCTACCGGGTGGTCAACCCCATCCTGTTTTACACCAATGTCTGCGGCAATGTGGAAAACGCCTACACCCGCGACGCGCTGGACGGCCAGCTCAAGACCGAGCTGATGACCGCCCTGCAGCCCGCCTTTGCCCGGATCAGCGAGCAGGGCATCCGCTACTCCGCCCTGCCCGGCCACACCGCCGAGCTGGCCGAGGCCCTGAACCAGGAGCTGAGCGCCAAGTGGAGCAGGCTGCGCGGCATCGAGATCGTCTCTCTGGGCGTTTCCGGTGTCAAGGCCAGCGAAGAGGACGAGCAGATGATCAAGGAGCTGCAGCGCAGTGCGGCCTTTATGGACCCCACCCGCGCCGCCGCGCATCTGGTGGGCGCACAGGCCTCCGCCATGCAGGCTGCCGCCTCCAACACCGCCGCCGGCCCCGCCATGGCTTTTATGGGGATGAACCAGGCCGCTGCAGCGGGCGGTGTCAACGCCCGGGATCTCTACCAGATGGGCGGCCAGCAGACCGCCGCGCAGCCTCAGGCCGCACCGGCCGCAGGTTGGACCTGCAGCTGCGGCCACACCGGCAACACGGGCAAGTTCTGTGCCGAATGCGGCAAGCCCCGGCCCGAAGCCCCGGCTGTCTGGGTGTGCAGCTGCGGTGCAAAGAACAGCGGCAAATTCTGCTCGGAGTGCGGCAGACCCCGGCCCGCCGCCAGGTGCGCCAACTGCGGCTTTGTGCCTGCCGACCCGGCCAACCCGCCCAAGTTCTGCCCCGAGTGCGGCAAGCCCTTTGGGGCCTGAGAGGGGTCTGACGCATGGCTGAAAAGACAACGAATTATCAGTGCCCGGCCTGTACCGGCCCCCTGCACTACGATGGTGCCAGCGGCAAGCTGGTCTGCGATTACTGCGGCTCGGCCTACGACGTAAAGGACATCGAAGCCCGCTACGCCAAAAAGCAGGCCGCTGCCGACACTGCCGCCGAGGGCGATGCCAAAAAAGCCGCCCGCCTGCCCCGGCAGGACAGTCCGGTGTGGAGCGAGGCCGAGGCGGAGGGCCTGAACAGCTACTCCTGCCCCACCTGCGGGGCCGAGCTGGTCTGTGACGAGACCACCGCCGCCACCACCTGCCCCTACTGCGGCAACCCCACAGTGCTGGGCGGCAAGCTCTCCGGCAAGCTGAAGCCGGAGTACATCCTGCCCTTCAAGCTGGACAAAAAGGCCGCCATTGCCCAGCTGACCAGATATTACAAGGGCAAGGCCTTCCTGCCCAAGGCATTCAAGAGCCAGAACCACATCGCAGAGATCCAGGGCGTATATGTCCCCTTCTGGCTCTACGATGCCAAGGCCGACGCGCGCGGCCGGTACGAGGGCCAGAACTCCGAGAGCCACCGCGAGGGCGATTACATGGTGACCACCACCCAGCACTACGATGTGCGCCGCGAGGGCTCGGCCGCCTTTGCCAAGGTGCCGGTGGACGGCTCCAGCAAGATGCCCAACACCCACATGGATGCCATTGAGCCCTTTGATTACGGCGACCTGAAGCCCTTCTCCACGGCCTACCTGCCCGGCTATCTGGCCGACCGGTATGACGAGGATGCCGATGCCTGTGCCGAGCGCGCCTACCGCCGGATGTACAACTCCACGGCCGATGCGCTCCACGCCACCACCGGCGGCTACAGCGAGATCCACCCCATTTCCGAGAATATCAACGTGGATATGACCCACGCCCACTACGCCCTGCTGCCGGTCTGGATGCTCCACACCCGGTGGAAGGACAAGGACTTCCTGTTCGCCATGAACGGGCAGACCGGGCGGCTCATCGGCGACCTGCCGGTGGACAAGAGCCGGGTGGCCGCGTGGTTTGCGGGCATCAGCCTGCCCCTGATGGCAGTGCTGGCGTTCCTGCTGTTGTTATAAGGGGGTGGCAGAATGAAACACACTGCAAAACGCTTTGCCGCCCTGCTGGCCGCTCTGGTGCTGGCGTTCTGCCTGAGCATTCCCGCCTTTGCCGCCGCACCGCTGGTGCGGGACGAGATGGGCCTGTTCGATGCGGATACTTACAGCCAGCTGGAAGCTTCCGCCGAAGCCGCCAGCGACGGCCACGACTGCGACGTGTATTTTCTGGTGGTGGACAGCATCGGCGATGCCGACCAGCGCCAGTACGCCAAAGATTACTACCTCGCCAACGGTCTGGGCAGCGGCTCTGAACAGAGCGGCATCCTTTTCCTGCTGGCAGTCGGCTCCCGCAAGTATGTCACCATCACCTACGGCGGCGGCGTGACAGCCTTTACCGATTACCGCATCGAGCAGATCGAAGATGCCGTTGTTCCCTATCTCTCGGACAACGACTGGGCCGAGGCCGCCTCCGAGTACCTCTCCATGTGCGCCGACACGCTGGATTTCTACGCCGAGCACGGCGAACCGCTGGATGTTGACAACGACACCAGCGGCTGGCCCATCCTGCTCCTCATCGTCATCGGTGTGCCCATGATCATTGCCGGTATCGTCTGCGGCGTGCTGTACAGCCAGATGAAAACAGCCCGGCTCAAGACCGAGGCCAACGATTACATCGGTGCGGGCTTAAAGCTGCGGGTGCAGGTGGACAACTACACCCACACCGACCGCGTGCAGGTCTACGACCCGCCCCACGAGGAGAGCAGCAGCTCCGGCGGCTCCTCCGTGGACAGCGACGGCTTTGGCGGTTCCTCCGGCGGCTCGTTCTGAGCGCCCTTTTCTCCAGCAATAAACCACCGGTTCTGCCGGTGGTTTTCGCTTGTTTTTATTTCCGTATAACATGCAAAAGAAAGGAAACCCAACGAATGTCAAAGAAGATCACCGCCCTGATCCCCGGAGCCGCGCTGGCACTGGGCATCGCCTGCATCGCCAAGTGGCTGGAAACGCTGGAAAGCAGCGCCGGGCTCCACCTCATTGGCGCATCGGTCATCGCCCTGTTTATCGGCATGGCCATCAATGCGTTTTTCCAGCCCAACAAAACAACCGCGCCCGGCATCAGATTCACCTCTAAGAAGGTCCTGAAATTCGCCATCGTCCTTCTGGGTGCCAGCCTGAACATCCGCACCGTGCTGACCGTGGGCCGTTTTTCGCTGACGGTCATGCTCTTCACCCTGGCCACCTGCTTTGGGCTGGGCGCGCTGATCGGCAAAGCGCTCGGGCTCAACTGGAAAACCAGCAGCCTGATCAACGCCGGAACCGGCATCTGCGGCGGCTCTGCCATTGCCGCCATTGCGCCGGTGATCGAGGCCGATGACATGGATATCGCCTACGGTATGTCCGCCACCTTCCTGTTCGATACGGTGATGATCGTTGTGTTCCCGCTCCTCGGCCGGTGGCTTGGGCTTTCCGATGCCGCATTCGGTCTCTGGGCCGGTACGGCAGTCAACGATACCTCCAGCGTTGTAGCCACCGGTTACGCTTTCAGCGAAGCAGCCGGTGACTTTGCAACGATGGTCAAGCTGACCCGCACGCTGGCGATCATTCCGGCTGTTCTGGTCTTTGCCGCCATCAACCTGCACCTGAAAAAGAAAGAGAGTGCCCAGGCCAACGGTGTCAAGGTGAGCATCCGTTCCATTTTCCCCTGGTTCATCCTTGCATTCCTTGCCATGTCCCTGCTGACCAGTCTGGGCCTTCTGCCCGCCGGGCTGGTTTCCGGCCTGAAGACCATCAGCAAGTTTCTGATGGTCGCGGCCCTGGCGGCCATCGGTCTGAACACGAACTTTAAATCACTCTGCCGTTCCGGCGCAAAACCCATGCTGCACGGCTTCATCATCTCCACATTGGTCGTTCTGGTCGCCATTGGTGTTGAGTACATGATCGGCATTGCACCCTACGGCACACTGTAACGCTCCTGCCAGCTGAATTTTCCCACAAAGAAAGAGCAGTGCTCTCCAATGGGTCCACCCACCGGAAGCACTGCTCTTTTATTGCTCCGCTTTGCTCCACAAACGCGAAGTTATAAACATCTTTGCAAATATATCATATCTATCAACTGTACACCGCCCTCATAAATTGGGTGGTCATAATTGTCAGTAAAGAAATTGGGA
>OGGJ01002209.1_pt1 | contig 14058 bp, 10 predicted proteins | sample 1571071 | NCBI WGS metagenome assembly OGGJ01 (sample SAMEA2581954, study PRJEB24529) | metagenome | biome: Human gut stool | place: China | collected 2011
TTGCCGTTCTCTCTGTTTTTGCCCCAAAGGGAACTGAAGAATCCCATTGTGTGCTCCTTTCGCATTCGTCTGTTTTTGTCCGGTCACATAAGATAAGCCCGCCGGAGCAGCCGCAGTTGGAATTTTCGGTGCGAAATCTCAAAATTTCATGGTTTTTACGCGCACTTCCTGCGCGGTTCGCACCACAAAAAGCGGCATTCTTTTCTCCATTCCGCTTTTCTTTTTGCGCAGAGTGTGTTATAATGGTGCCAGCATTATGAAAAAGGTGCATTCTGCCGGTTTTCGGCCGGTCACTTTTGTTCATTTTTGCCATCACACCCCGCAAGGGGACGTAGGATAAGTCGACCGGCACATGAAACACTTCACCCGACACAAACTGATCACACCCCGCAAGGGGACGTAGGAATTGTCCCACCGGAAATCAGGTTAAAGTTCGACCAATCACCGATTACACCCCGCAAGGGGACGTAGGATAATACACTTCAACACAGTAACAGCTATAGGTTACACCCCGCAAGGGGACACAGACGACCGCCCCGCTTTACTGCACAGTTTTGTGCGGCGAAGCGGGGCGGCTGCTTTTTTGTGAAATTTTGGGCTGTGCCCGATTTTTTCCGCAATTTTTCCAACTGCGGGAGTTTCTGCGGGCTTTTTTATAAAATATGGGCTGTTTTCCACTAGAAGTTTCACCAAAAAAGCGGTCGAAATTTCTCTGTTTCCGGCGTTTTTCTTTGTCGGATCCCGTGCTATAATGGGAACAAATCTTTTCAAACCTGTTTTTCGCATATTCCCTTGCTATTTTGCCCGAAGGAGATGATTCCTTGAACGCACTCACCTTGCAGGCCACCTTCTGCGGCCTGCTGCACGGCCTTGGCAAGCTGGCCTTCCGGGCCGACAAGACCGCAGCCGACCTGTTGGCCGCCCTGCCGGACACCCCGGAGTGGGCTGCCGTGCGCGGCGGCGCGGCCGCAGGGTCGGACGCCGCCCGCTGCGCGGCCTTTGCCCACAGCCTGTCTGTGACCGCCGACACCCCCGCCGCCGAACCGGCCAGCTCCCGCTACCGGCCCCTGCGCTCCATTTTCAGCCACCTGAACGGGGAGCACCCCGGGTATTCCGTCCCGGCTGCCCGCCCGGACGGTGCCCTGTACGACCCCGTGCAGGATGCGCCGGACATCCCCGCCGCCGTTTACCGGGAGCTCTATCAGGAGCTGACGGAGCAGCTCACCGGCCTGCAGTTCAGCCCGGCACAGGCAAACGCGCTGCTGGGCCTGCTGGAATCCCAGTGCAGCGGCCTGCCTGCCAGCACCGCGCGGGACGAGGACCGGGATATTTCTCTCTACGACCAGCTCAAGCTGACGTCGGCTCTGGCGGCCTGCGTCAGCGAGTACCTACAGCAGGCCGACGCCTTTTCCCTGCTGGACACTCCCGCAGAGCTGCGCCGGGAACCGGCGTTCCTGCTCTACACCGCCGACTTTTCCCGCATCCAGCGGTTCATCTACACCGTCCATACCGAGGGTGCCCTGCGGTCCCTCCGCAGCCGTTCGTTCTTTCTGGAACTGCTCATGGAGCACTACATGGACGAGCTGCTGGACGGCTGCGGCCTGACCCGGACTAACATCATTTACAGCGGCGGCGGGCACTGCTATCTCCTGCTGCCCAGCACCGCCGCCGTGCAGCAGACCCTTGCCGACTGGAACCGGGCCTTCAACGGCTGGCTGAACGAACAGTTCGGCGTGCAGCTGTTCCTGGCCAACGGTTGGACCCCCTGCAGCGCCAACGACCTGTGCAATGTCCCCGCAGAGGCAAGCCCCTACAAGGCCCTGTTCCGCCGGGTCAACGCCATTGCCGAGCAGCACAAGCAGCACCCCTACGATGCCGCTGCGCTCCGCGCCCTGAACCGTGTGCAGGCCATCCCCGACGGTACCCGGGAGTGCAAGGTGTGCGGCAATTCCGCACAGGTCAACGCCGAGGGTCTCTGCCCGTGCTGCAATCGGTTTGCCAACCTGTCGGCGCAGATCCAGAGCCAGTCGATTTATCTGGTCCACAGCACGCCCCGCCCCGGTGCCTTTGCGCTGCCGGGCATCCGGGGCAGCAAACGGTTCCTTTCGTTCTCGAACGACTCCGGCCTCTGCGCCGACGCCGTGCGCTCCTACACCAAGAACCGGCTGGTCCGGACGCTCAGCCCGTCCGTCAACCTGTTCGTCGGCGACTATGCCGCCAGCAACAATATTGAGGATCTTGCCGACCAGTCGGAGGGCATCCGCCGCGTCGCCATCTGCCGCATGGACGTGGACAATCTGGGGCAGGCCTTTATTGCCGGCTTTGAGCAGCCGGACCAGACCGACCCCGTGCAGCGGATGAAGTACGTCAACCTGTTCCGCGCCGCAGCGTTCTCGCGGCAGATGTCGCTGTTCTTCAAGTACCACATCAACGGCCTGCTGCAGGGGCTTTGCGTCAGCATCGTCTACGCCGGCGGCGACGACGTCTTTCTGGTCGGTGCCTGGAACCACACCCTGCAGGCCGCCCTGCGCATCCAGAAGCACCTGCGCAGCTACACCTGCGGGGCGCTGACCATCAGCGCGGGCATCGCAATGTTCAACGAACATTATCCCATCCGTGCCGCAGCTGAGCAGACCGCTGCGCTGGAGGACGAAGCCAAAAAGCTGCCCGGCAAGAACGGTGCTGCGCTATTCGATGCCGTGCCCGACCACACCTATTCCTGGGATGTGCTGCAGGACAAAGTGCTGGGCGAAAAACTTGCCTGTCTGGAGCAGTTCTTTGCGCAGTTCCAGAAAAAGGACGATGATCACCGCGGCAATTCCATGCTGTACAACCTGACCGACCTGCTGCGCAATACCCGGGAGGACCAGGTCAATTTTGCACGGTGCGTCTACCTGCTTGCCCGGCTGCGCCCGGACGAGAAGAAGGCAAGCCCTGCCCAGCAGGACGCATACCGGACCTTCTCGCACAATGTTCTGGACTGGGCGCGGGACCCGGAACAGCGCCGACAGCTGATCACCGCGATCTACATTTATGTCTATCAGAAACGAGGGAGAGAGTGATATGCCAAAACCGAATCATCCTTCCGGCAAAGGCCCGGCCAAGCCAAAGGCCGCTGCTGCAGAGCCGATCATTCCGGAAAACTACGTTGATTTTGCGGAACAGTTGATGAAGGAGAATTACTCCCTGATCACCAAGACCAAGATCCAGAACCTGCTCCGCCTGGCCTGTGACGTTTACAACAACGAGAACCGCCGCACCGAGGAGCGGCTTTTGAAGGAGAGCGCCAATCAGATCAAGCTGATGCGCATCCGTCTGGCTTACGAATGCGGCCGCGACCCGAAGGTGCGCCAGCTTGTGGAAGGTGCCAACCTGTTTGAATATCTCGAAAAGCTGTCCTCTGTCGGCACCTGCACACGGCAGGACCTGCTTGATTTTTACCACTACATGGAAGCACTTGTCGCCTTCCATCGTTACTACTCTGAATCCAAAACCGGAGAGGAGAATGCATCATGACCGGCAAAATTCTGATCAAGTGTGACCTTGTTGTCCGCACGGGGCTTCATATCGGCGATTCTTCGTCTTTTTCTGCCATTGGTACCGTGGACAGCACCGTCATCCGTGACCCGTTCACCGGGCTGCCCATCGTGCCGGGCAGCAGCCTGAAGGGCAAGCTCCGCACGCTGCTTGCCCGCCGCAGCTGTGTCAATGGCGAAACGCTGCCGGATTTTTCCGCAGATGGCGAGGTGATCCTGCGGATGTTCGGCGGCTCTGAACCGGTCCGCTTTGCGCGGCTGCAGTTTGCGGACGCCTTTCTGCTCAACTCCGATCAGCTGAAAGGCGTGGGCGTGACCGAGGTCAAGTCGGAGAACACGATCAACCGCCTTACCTCCAAGGCTACCCCGCGCCAGATCGAGCGCGTTGTTGCCGGTTCCCGGTTCGGGGTCAACATCGTTTACAACCTGTCCGACCCCAAAGAGATGGAAGAGGACCTTTCGCTTCTGTCCAAGGCCATGAAGCTGCTCCAGCTGGACTACCTTGGCGGGCACGGCTCCTGCGGCAACGGCCGTGTGAGCTAGAACTTCCAGGTGATCCCTTACCCGGAGACGCTGAACGTTGATCTGGACGGCATCCGCCAAACCTTCAAAACCGAGGTCGAAGAGTATGAACTATTTTCTGCTAAAGCTGGCGTTTGATACGGCAGTCCACTTCGGCGGTTCCGACTCGGCGGTCGGCTCCCAGTCCTCTGCCCTGACCCTGCGCGCCGACACGATTTTTTCGGCCCTGTGCCACACGGCGCTGGAAGTGTACGGCGAGCCCGCGCTGGAGGAGCTTCTCGTCTCTGCCGATGCGGACGCCCTGCGCATCAGCGATGCCATGCCCTGGCGGGGGAATTCCTTTTACCTGCCCAAGCCGATCGCTGCATCCACATCCCCTGCCGAGCTTTCCACCGTTGAGCGCAAGGCGGTCAAAAAGCTTGCCTGGATCCCGGCCTCCAAATTCGACCGCTACACCGCCAGCCTGCACAGCGGCACCTACCCGCTGGACGAGCTGGACCAGAGCTTTGGCCAGGCCTACGAGCAGACCAAGGCCAGCGTGACCGACGGTGCCGACGCCAAGCCGTACTTTGTCGGCCTGTACCGCCTGCACGCAGGCTGCGGCCTGTATGTCCTGTGTGCCTGTGAGGGCACCGACCAGATCAAGCTGCTGAAGGATCTCTTCACCCTTCTGGGCCTGAGCGGGATCGGCGGCCGCACCAGCGCCGGTTACGGCCGGTTCCATCTGGACGGTGACCCCATCTGCCTGAACACCGCTGAAGAAGAGTCCACCCGCTGGATGCTGCAGGCGCTGGAACGCAGCACCTCGCCCTATCTGCTGCTGACCAGCAGCCTGCCCGCAGAGGAAGAGATGGATGCTGCACTGGAAGGTGCCTCGTTCCAACTGGTCCGGCGCAGCGGCTTTGCTGCCACCGAATGGGTGGAGACCCCCATGAAAAAGCAGACCCAGTATTTCCTTGCTGCTGGTTCGGTTCTGCAGCATCCGTATCAGGGCAAGCTCTATGATGTGGGCACCGCACTGCCGCATCCTGTTTACCGCTACTCGAAACCGCTGTTTATGGGGGTGACACTATGATCCAGCAGGATCACCTGCAGGTCTTTGATCTGACGCTGAAAACGCAGTCTCCTTTGTTCGTTGGCAGCGGCCGTAAGATCGGCAAACGGGAATACATCTATTCCCCGAACCAGGGCTGCGTCAAGATCCTCAACATGGAACTGTTTTTTGACTACATGCTCCGGCACGATCTGGTGCGGCAGTTCGAGAAGTTCATGCTCAGCTCCAACAGCAGTCTGCTGGACTTCTGGACCAGAGACTGTCATCTTGCAGAAGATTGGCTGGAACACCCGAAGCTGATGGGCGACAAGCCATTGGTACAGTATCACTTGGCCGTGACCGAGGATGTTGCCGGTTACAACGGCACCAAGGAGATCCATCAGTTTCAGCGCGACGCCTACGGCCGCGCCTATATCCCCGGCAGCAGCCTGAAAGGCGCGCTGCGCACGGCGTGGCTGGTGCATCTGCTGCTGCACGAGACGCCGGTCTCCGACAAAAAACGCACTCTGGAAGCGTTTGAGGTCAACCACGATTACGTATTTCCAGAGGGTAGCTACGCCAACAAGCTGAGATCCGGTGCTGCCGCCGACGACATCCTGGACAGCATTTTCCGTGGTGTTCAGGTCTCCGACAGCGCCCCCATCGACAACGACAAGCTGATCCTGACCGGGCGCACCCTGATCTCGCCCCTTTCCGCTGCCCGGGTCGAGGACTTTGACGGTGATGCCAAGGATCTGCCCCTCTATCAGGAGTGCGTGCGCCCGGGCGAGACCATCCGCTTCCGGCTGACGCTGGACCAGAGCATCCTCAACCGGCATATCCACCCCATTACAAAGGATGCTCTGCTGGAAGCCATCGCCGAGTTCAGCAGCTTTTATCAGGATACCTTCCTGTCGCACTTCCCGCAGGGCCATCCCGTTGCAAACATCCCGGACACCCCGCACCTCATCCTTGGCGGCGGCACCGGCTTCTTCTCTAAAACGGTCGGTTACCCTTACCTGAAGGACGACTATGCCGCCGCCCTGAAATGGACCCAGCGCATTCTGCAGACCCAGCACGGTCGTCATGAGGCAGACATCAGCCTTGGCGTTTCGCCGCACCGCGCGCGGTACATCACCTATGCAGGCAAGCGATACCCGGCCGGGTTCTGCGAGGTGAACATCCTATGATCGAGCAACTGCAGTTCTCTCTACGCACAGCAGAGACCCCACGGCTGCCCTCCGCATGGGCCTACCGTATCTACGGCTGGCTGATGTCGCAGCTTCCTGCCGATACCGCTGCCCGGCTCCATGAGCAGGGCGAGCACCCGCTGTCGCAGTCCCTGTGCTTTGATGCCGCAGCGCAGACCTCGGTGTGGACGCTGAATCTTCTGGACGAAGCCCTCGCCGCACAGGTGCGGCCGCTGCTTGCGGGTTGCACCACGCTGAAACTGCACGGCGCACCCCTGCAGATGGAGCTGCTGGGCAGCCGCTCGGTGGAAAACGGCCTGCAGCTTCTGCTGGCTGCGCGGGAGGACTCCGCCAGCCGGACAAGGCTGTGGTTCCGCACGCCCTGCGCCTTCAAGCAGGCGGGACGCTACGCCATCTACCCGCAGGAATTCCTGCTGCTGCAGAGCCTTGTGCTGCACTGGAACACCGCCTTTCCGGATTGCCAGCTGAGCGACCCGGATGCGCTGGACGCCATCCTGTGCGGGCTGCGCATCCGGGATTACAGCCTGCACACCGTCTCCTATCCCATCAAGAACACCTGCATCCCGGGCTTTGTGGGCAGCGCTGTCGTGGAGGCCCGGCTGGCCCTGCCGCTGCTGGAGCTCTGGAACGCCCTGCTCTCCTTTGCGCCCTACGGCGGCATCGGGATCAAAACCACCCTTGGCATGGGCGGCGTATCGGTGGAGCCGCTGGTTCTGCCGCAGAAGTTACGATAAATGTGTGTAGCCCTTTCTTCTGGCACAAAATTGTGCTGCACTTAGATCATACCCGCGAGGGGATAACAAAAAACAGCCATCACTTCAGTTGGAAAGTGATGGCTGTTTTTGTTATGACTTTTTGAGCCTTAAAATGCTTTGTTGCTGTCCAGCAGTTCTATGCCCACCGGGGCAGTGGCTTTACACTCTTTCAGTTTGAAGAGGTAGAACGCAACGTCCCCCAACGTCTGCTCAATGGCGCTTGTGCTGAGCGGCAGAAGCCCTGTGTCCTTTTGAAATTTAACCGCGCTGTCCGTGGCGTGGTTGATCTGGTTGCGGTACTGCTGTACGCTCTGGTAGTATACGATTCCCTGCGCCACAGTGTCTTTCCGGGTCAGATCCAACAGCAGTTCCCCCTGCTCCACTGCGGCTGTCAGATACTCCTGTGCTTCGGTCAGAGTCGCCACACGGAACAGAGCGTTTCCGTTCGCCTCAGTCTTGTCCTTGGTCAGGCAGAGGTTTACGGTAAAGGGCCGTGCCTCATGGAACAAAGCAGCGCGGCAGAAGTGGTAGTGGAACATTGGGAACACCCAGCTCTTGCCTTTGTTCTGGGGCTGTAGTGCCATGTAATCCAGTGCTTTGCCGGTTGGCTGCAGAAACAGGTGACCACACAAATAGGTGGGCATTTCCTCGCTCAGGAGGGTCAGTCCCTGCTGGTACATCCGGTGGTGGGCACACCACTGCACGAGTGCCGGCAGGCTGTCTGAACGGCTGCCCATGAGGTTTTGGAACTCTGCCTCAAAGCGGTCGTTCATCAGCTCATAGAGCAGGCTGCTCAGCGTTTCCCTCGAGGCAGGGCGCTGTTTGATCTGACGGGCAATGGCCTTGAGGTCGGCCTTGAGCATCTGCACGCGGCAGAGGGCCAGATCATCCGCGAAATGGTCGATCCGGTCAAGCAGGTTCAGGATGTCAGGGTCCGTCTCACCGGTCTGTTTCATATATGCTTTCAGTTTCTCGGTCGTACCGGTGGAGAAGAACGCATCCACTGCTGTAATCAGGTCCATCAGGTTGTACAGGCCCGTGCTGTCCCGCACAACGGAACTGTTGCCCTTGAGCTCCGAGTAAAGCACTTTTTTGGTCTGAACCATGCGGATGTCCTTGAGGTAGCGGGCTACAATGAGCAGCAGCGTCGCCGTATCGCGCATTCCACCGGACAGGTCGATGTAGAGGTTGTCATTCTCGGCCACCTGTTCCAGCACGGCAGAGATCGCACGGGTCTGGTCGGCTTCCTCCATGCTGTCGGGCACAGAGACCGCCACCAGCTGTTCCGGCTGCACGCCAAGCTGTTTCAGGAACTCATCCCTGAAATACTCCAGCGTGGGCACCTTATTGCCGGAGCCATCTGCCGCCGGGACGGTCGGCTTTGTCCGGACCGTGTCGCTGCACAGGGCCACGATCTTGTCCGGCCGGGATGCAGGGTCCTTCCACAGGGCGCTGACCGCAGCCTCGTTGGTCTGTGTACGCAGGAAGCGGTTTTTGCTGCCCTCCGGGGCAGGCTGTGCAAAATAGGCGCTCATATACAGGAGCGCAATGTTCTCCCCCATAGTGTTTACAACTCCTTCTCAGGCTTTGTGTCCTTGAAGCTCAGCATCTCCCGGAACATTTTGGCGAACTTCTGGTTATGGTAGGAAACCGTTCCCTTGTCCTTGCCCAGATACTCTGCCACGGTCTTGTCCTGCTCCGGGCGGCGAGTCGGCAGCAGCAGTGGGTTCACTGCGGCGCTTTCAAGCTCCTTCGGATTTTCCGGGCCTTCGCCACTATAAAGCGGTTCTTGCACGCAGAAGTGCACATAGTCCCGCAGAATCAGCTGGTCCCACAGAATGCCGTCCCTCTCCAGGGGGCGCAGGTCGTCGCTACGGCCAAGGCGTTCCGGCATGTCGGGGGCCTCATTTTTCCGCAGATAGCCCAGAATGCGCGGGGACCAGAACAGTACCATATTGGCACGGGTCTTTTCTTTTTCTTCCAGGCTCATGAGCAGCACAGCCTTGTGCAGGATAGGGAAGATGTCCTCTTTCAGTTCCAGCCCATCTTCAGGAGACAGTCCCGTGTCCACAATCTCGATCCCGGTGCCGTCGTCCCGCTCGGTGTTGATGGACACCAGCGTATCTTTGTTCAGCAGAGCCTCGTGCAGGCTCCGCTGGCCGATCCTGGCAGCCTGTGCGACCGTCTTTTCCAGATGCGGGTCGCCGGTCACCATGGCACTGGTGTAACCCATCCGATCCATGTAGTCCAACGCCTGACGGACCTTACGGGCGGTCTCCTTGCTAACGTCCATAATGCCCAGGCTCTGCGCCTCTTTCCGGGCATCTTCGGCCTTCAGGTGCCGCATGGCCATCTGCATGTAAGCACAGAAGCTGTCCTTCTTTCGTGTCGGGTCCGGCTGGTATGCCGCCGCAGCCTGGAAAAACGCCATCGAGAGGATGGTGGCATCTTCCGTCGGGAACAGCTCAAAGCACTCGGCCCAGACCCTCTTGTAGGTTTCTTCCAGCTTCGGGTCTACCGCAGCGGCCTCAGCCGGGTCGTCCCTGGCAGGCTCTTCCCGGCCATTCAGCTTTTTCAGCATCGGCTGAAAGAGAGCCTTGCGGGTGGCCACATCCACATCCCAGAGCGGCGATGCATCGATCGTAGCCCGGAGGTTTGCACGTTCCTCGTACATCAAATTCCCCCTCCCTTACTGCTCGGCCTTGTTCTGGCTCATCCACACCAGCTGGTTGTAGACCATCTCGGCGGTATCCTTGTTGCCGTGGATGCCGCCCACGAGGCCCTGCAGGTGATAAAGCGGCGTAACATCGTGGAGAACAGACTGATTCACGCTCTGGCCGTTGACGCGCCGCATCTCGCCGTAGTAGACACCGCCTACCTCCAGTTCTTCATGGGTCGCTGCTGCGCAGGTGAGAGCCGCCAGCTGCACCAGAGGGATGGTCTTGGTACCGTAGGTGATGTCCATGTAGGCGATGCCTTTTTCCGGCAGCACGTCGCACAGATCGCGGCACAGGCGGATCAGGGTGCTGCAGTCCTGCTCGTCCGGCATGGGCAGCTCCCGGATGTGGTCCTCGGTGAAGCCCATCGCCTGCAGTTCCTCTTTGAGGTAGCCGAAGTTGCGTTGGGTATCGCCGTTCACACTGCGGATGGCGATGATGTGGAAATCGTCGCCTTCCTGCAGCGTGTTGTGCAGGACCTGCAGGATCGGGAAACGGGTCTCGATGTCGCCGGAATTGGCGCTGGAACGGTAGGTGTTCTTGGTGAGGTCGAGACGGCCCTGCAGAGGAATGGTGGTCACGTAGATACGCTTCATAGCGTTTCTCCTTTCGTTTGTGCACGATATACAGCTGACAACATAGTCGTGTTGCGCCCAGTATAGCGCACCGGTAAGCGTTCCTGCAATGTGCAGGTTGTACGAAAAAAGCGGATAAGTTTTTGGTTGGTTTTCAGCCGATTTTTCCGACCCAGAGCCTCATAAGGTCTTGGTTATAGACCAGAAACTCCGAGTTGTTCCGGAGCCCGGTGAGGTCGTCCTGCGAAAGCACGGGCTTGGTGACCACTTCGCGGTTCTGGCCAAAGCTGAAGCCGCTGCCGCCGTGGTGCCCCATCATGCCGCCTCGGTCGCAGTGGGTGTTGAAGCCGACGGAGTTGGTCACCCGCTCACTCTCGTAGCTGGGCAGGACCTGCAGCAGGGTCTGGGCGTCGCCGCCTGCGGACGAGACGACCAGATATCGCATGGAGCGCAGCAGGCCCTCCGTGGTTAGCCCACCTGTTCGGCCGGGTACCGCCCGGCTCAGGCTGCTGCAGAGCAGCACATAGTCGCCGCAGGCATTCAGGGCATCCAGCAGCTCGGTGCTGGCCGAAAGTCCCTGCCCCAGGCAGAGCAGAATGGTGTGGGTGCCACCCCAGTCTGCCATCTGCATCATGCCCATGCCGAACTCGCCGGGATTGATCGTAATCCTGCCGCTGCCCTCCGGAAGCCGGTCCGGGAGCACGGTATCCTGCCACTGGACCGGAAGCCGCAGCAGCGGACTGTCGGTCAGGTCCAGGGCAGTGCCGATGAGCACGAAGGGGCAGCTGCTCTGCCGCTGCAGGGCCTCCACCACCGGGAAGATGCGTCCCGGCGAGCCGCAGACCAACGCCTCCTGCGGCAGGACACGGGCCTGTGCCAGCAGGCGGGATGCGGTGGTGGTGCCGCCATCCTGGATGTTTTTGCGGCGGGTGTTCTCTGCATCGGCGTGGGTCGTGGGCAGTGCCAGAAGATGCATGCCCCGGTTGGAGCGGAACAAAGCCATGGGATTCTCCTTTCTTCGGTCAGGGCCGGAAGCCGTCGTAAATGAAGGGATCCGGCGAGACGGCGGGCAGGCTCATCAGGGCCTGGCCCGGTTTCATCAGCTGGGAAAAGTCGGCGTCTGTCACCACTTTCTGCTCGCAGTCGGTGGTCACGGGCCGGTTGCCCTCGCCCATGTAGCGGTAGATCACGCGAGCAGTGCCGTAGCGGTCTGCGAAGGCTGCACGGGACATTGGGTCCATGACACGCATGGTGATGAGGTTGGGGAACAAGGACATCAGGGTCTTGGCCTCTGCCTCGGAGTAATGGCGAGTCAGCAGCTGGACGCTTTGTACTGCCGCAATAATACGCGCACCGCCGCGCCCATTGCCGGAAGGGTCACGGCCAAAGCTGAGGGCATCGGTCAGGGATTCGACCTTAGGCAGCAGACTGAACTCGTCCAGCAGAAACCACACCTTGTGGTTCAGGGTGGGGCTCATGCTCTGTTGCAGCATCAGATCCAGCAGCAGCCTGAAAAGCGGCAGAGCCGTTCTTGCTTTGTCCGGCTCATAGAGGATAAACACCCGCTTGCCGCCCTGCCGGACTGCCTGCAGGGCTGAGAACCGGCCGTCGGCTGTGTTGAAGCTGCCAATGAACAGGCGGCTGAGCATGGTGCGTACCTCGCTGAGTACACCCAGCCCCTGGGCTCCGCCGTCCCCGATAAGATCCCGGGCGGCAGAAAAGTAAGTGGGGTACCGCTCTACCAGTTCCTGCCAGCTGCCGTTGGTTCCGGTGCCGGCCCCTTCCTGTGCAAAGACCGTTGTGCGGGTGAGAAACTCGCTCAGCTCTGCGTTGGAGACCGGGATGTTGTTGGTGCGGCCGAAATCCCGCATGAAGCGTGCCGTCTGGTAGAAGATCTCCTGCGCTGCCTCCGGGAAGAAGATCTGGGGATTTTTAGAATTAATTAACTCAATGGGTGGAGGAGCATTACAAAACTTTTCAATATTTGCCTTAGGTGTTATGCCATATATTACGGCTACTATCTTAATGCAATTATTACAAGAAGTGCTTCCTTCCTTACAAGAGTTAAGTAAGCAAGGTTATATTGGAAGACAAAAGATTAATAGAATATCTCGTTATATAGGTATATTATTTGCTTTCATTGAAGGCTATGCATTTTCTTTCATGTTTTTAGGAAAAGCTGCTCAACCCATGGAATATTTATATGTTTTATGGCGATCATAAACTGTTGGCAGACTGTTATGAAAATATAAAGCGATATGTAGACTATGTGGATCGCACCAGTCCGACCGGATTGACCTCATGGGGAAGAGGAGACTGGGTTCCTGTGAAATCGCATTCGTCCAAAGAACTGACCTCATCGGTATACTTCTATGTAGATACTAAAATACTGGCCAATGCCGCAAAGCTGTTCAACAAGCAGGAAGATTACGAACATTATCAGGCGCTTGCGGAAAAGATCAGGCAAGCGATCAATGACAAATATCTGAACAGGGAAACCGGTATATACGCCAGCGGCGTTCAGACGGAACTGAGCGTACCGCTGATGTGGGGTATTGTCCCCAAGGATATGAAAGCAAAAGTAGCCCGCAACCTGGCGAAGAAGGTGGAAGAAGCCGGTTTCCATCTGGATGTAGGGGTATTGGGAGCCAAAGCCATACTGAACGCTCTGAGTGAAAACGGAGAAGCGGAGACTGCTTATAAAGTAGCTGCACAAGACACCTACCCGTCATGGGGCTGCTGGATTGCCAACGGAGCCACCACCCTGCTCGAAAACTGGGATTTGAATGCTACACGTGACATTTCGGACAACCACATGATGTTCGGAGAAATCGGAGGATGGTTCTATAAAGGCTTGGGCGGTATCTTCCCCGACCCACAGCAGCCTGGTTTTAAACATATCCTCCTGCGCCCCAACTTCCCCAGTGATTTAAAGCAGTTTGAGGCCAGACACCGTTCTCCGTACGGAGAGATTCAGTCCCAATGGGAACGTAAGAAAAAAAGTGTTGTGTACAGCGTGACGATTCCTGCCAACAGCAGTGCCACTTTATACGTGCCCGATACTGTGAAAGGAGAACGTGTCATAGAGTTAGAAGCCGGAAAACATACATTCGAGTGGAAGTTGCTCTAAATTTACACTTAATAGAACATTTTATCGACCTCTGTTTTTCTAATCTTCCCTAATATTGCGGCGTAATTAACAAACCGATCAGATGGAAAATAGAATGAGAAAACGAATGACAGTTATATTGAACAGTAAAATGAATATGAGAAGATTTTACGTATCAGCAGCGTTGTTACTGACAACGCTGCTCGCGGTTGCCGAAAATAATCCCTACCGGAGTGACGTATTTTGGGTAACCGTACCCGATCATGCCGACTGGCTTTACAAAACTGGAGAACAGGCAAATGTAGAAGTACAGTTTTACAAATACGGCATTCCGGGAGATAGCATAGCGATTAATTTCGAAATAGGCGGAGAAATGATGCCTGCCGATACCATCATGAGAAAAGGAAAGGCAACAATCCCCGTAGGCACCATGAAGAAACCGGGCTTCCGAGACTGCCGCCTGACCACCACCGTAGACGGAAAGAAATACTCCCATCACGTCAAAGTGGGTTTCTCGCCGGAAAAGCTCCGTCCGTATACCACCATGCCTGCCGACTTTCAGCAATTCTGGGAGAACGAAAAGGTGGAACTGGCCAAATT
>OGGJ01002232.1_pt1 | contig 13920 bp, 11 predicted proteins | sample 1571071 | NCBI WGS metagenome assembly OGGJ01 (sample SAMEA2581954, study PRJEB24529) | metagenome | biome: Human gut stool | place: China | collected 2011
GATCCGCGCCGCCCGCCAGCGGCGCTCGCCGGCCACCAGCTCGTAGACTGCGCCCTTCTGCCGGACGGTGAGCGGCTGCAGAATGCCGTAGGCGGCGATGCTGGCCGCCAGCTCCTGCAAACTCTCCGGGTCGAACCGGCGGCGGGGCTGCTGGGGATTGGGACGGATATCGTTGATGGGTATGTATCGCACACGGGCAGAGAGGAAATCGGTCTTCTGGTCTTTTTTCATGGCGGTCGCCTCCTTTTTTCGCCTATTGTACGGCGGGAGGCCTGTCGAAAGCGGGCGAAGACCGTCGGGAAATAAAAAAAGGCCCCCGCCCCTGTCGGGACGGGTGCGGCGGTCACTGCTTTGTGCGGATATCCTCGCCGAAGAAGGGCAGGATCTGGTAGGCGCCCTCGATGCGGGAGAGGATGGGCGCGCCATAGCGATGGCCCAGCTCGTCCGGGGCCAGGTTGGTGCTGATGATGGTGGACCTGCCGGAGAGCATACGGCCGTTGACGATCTGATAGAGGGCGCTCTGGACAAAGGCGGTGGTCATCTCGGTGCCCAGGTCGTCCAGGATCAGCAGGTCGCAGCTCTCGCAGCGGCGGACGTCGGCATCGCTGACCTCGTCGGGGCGGAACTTGGCGTCCTCATAGCGGGAGAAAACGCTGATAGCGGTGTCGTAGACCACAGAGAAGCCGGCGTCGCTGACCTCCCGGGCGATGCAGGCGGAGAGGAACGTCTTGCCCAGGCCGGTGCCGCCGGAGAGCAGCAGGCTGCCGCTGCCCCGGGAGAACTGGCGGGCAAAGTCCCGGCAGACATCGAAGTTGCGCTCCATGTTGGCCCGGGGCGAAACGCCGTAGCTGTCCCACACGGCGCTGTCGTACAGGTCGAAGCGGAAGGTGTCGAACCGGGCCTCGCCCAGCGGCAGGAGCCGGGAGAGCTCCGCCAGCTGCTCGCGGGCATAGTACTGCTTCAGGCAGGCGCAGACGCCGGACCGGGTATAGCCGGTGTCGCCGCAGAGGGGGCAGGCAGGCTTGTCCTCCAGATAGTCGGCGGGATAGCCCATGTCCTCCAACAGGGCGGCGCGCTCGCGCTGCAGGGAGAGGTTCTCATCCCGCAGGACCCGCAGGGCGGGCAGCGGGTCCTCGCCCTTTTTGGCGGCGGCGGCCACGATACGGCTCATGGTGGTGCGGAGGGTGCGGTCGATGTCCCGCAGGCGGGGCTGGCGGGCAAAGACCTCCCGGCGGCGCTGGTCCAGCTCGGCCTCCCGGCGCTGGCGGGCCTGGTCAAAGCGGGCAATGGCCCGCTGCATGATGATACCGTCGTATGACATATTCTCACCTCTTGATATAGCGGCGCATCCAGGCGTCCTTGTCCCCGGCGGGGGCGGCGGACTTACCGGCGGCAGCGGGCCGCTTGCCGGCCGCCTCGCCCTCCTCTACCTGGCGGGGCGTATGCCAGCCGGCGTCGTGCCAGCGGCGCAGGATGCCGTTAAGATAGCGCCAGTTCAGGTCCTTCTTGTAGAACACCGTGCGCTCATAGGCCAGAGCCACCGTCTCCGGTGGGAAGCCCATGTCCATCCACTGGTCGATGTAGCGGCGTTCGACCTCCACCGGCGGCCTGTTAAGAATTCGTAAATTCGACAAATAGGAAGTGTACTTCCTGTTACGCTCTGCCCATTTTTTCAGGTATACCGCGGCAGAATTCTGGTCAAATATGCCAAGCTGTGCCCAGCGATAGCCCTCTTTTTCGACTTGGCGCATGGTTGGTCGTCTGCCCTCGCCCCACTGGCTGCGGGCCCGTTCGACACAGTGGCACACCAGGAGATAGATCACGTCGGCGGGCATACCCAGGTCATCGTAAAGGCCGGCCAGGATCTGCAAGTCGGCGGTGCGGAGCTTCTTACCCAGCTGCTGCTCCGTCTGTGGCACCAGCAGGCGGAAGCCCTCGTTGTCCGTCAGCAGTCCGGCGATGTCCTGGGCGGTGTAGACCGGGCGTTCGTCCGCCGGATCGGGCGGTGCCTGGCGGGCCGGTCGAGGCAGCAGGTCCAGGTCCTGAAGGACCTTCTCCGCCGCGTCGATCCGCAGGCGGCTGATGGGCAGGACCTTTTCCAGCTCCTCCGGCGTGACGCCCCGGCCGAAGCGGCGCAGGGCCAGATACAGCAGGGCGGCGTCGCCCTGCCCGCTTTGCAGCAGCTTGTCGGCCGCATCGGCGGGCAGCGTCAGCTGCTCCTGCCTGTTCCGAAGTATATAGCCGTCCATGGCGATGACCTCCCCTCTCATTCGTGCTCTCCATTCTACACGAAAAAGGGGTCGGCGTAAAGCGGGGCGGGACAACTTTTTACAAATTTCCGCTTTTCGCCAAAATAGACTTTTCTCCGGCGGGTTTTGTGGTATAATGCTATTTGTATAAGTATATATACCCAACGAAATAAATTAAGGAGGGTTTTGGCATGGCGAACCGGGTAACGATGTCTATCTGCGGCACGGAGTACATCCTCGTAGCGGAGGAGGACGCCGCCTACATAGAGAAGATCGGCAACATGGTGGATGCGGAGATGCAGAAGCTGATGGACAGCGCCCACATGAGCCGTGACGCGGCGGCGGTGCTGGCGGCGGTCAATCTGGCGGACCAGCTCACCAAGGCGCAGGAGGGCGCGGAAAATCTGCGCCGGCAGGTGAAGACATATCTGGACGAGGCCAGCCGCGCCAAGAACGAGGCCGCCGAGCTGCGCCGGAAGCTGCAGAACGCCCAGAACCAGAACAACCGCCGGTGATGATGGAGCTTTTGGCCCCCGCGGGGGGATATGAGGCGCTGACCGCAGCGGTGCAGAACGGCGCGGACGCGGTGTATATGGGCTTCGGCGCGTTCAACGCGCGGCGGAGCGCGAAAAACTTTACCGACGAGGAATTCGCGTCGGCGGTGCGGTATTGCCATCTGCGGGGCGTGCGGGTCTTTTTGACCCTGAACACCCTGCTGACCGACCGGGAGCTGCCCGGGGCGGCCGCGGCGCTGCAGAAGGCCAGCGCCATGGGCGTGGACGCGGTGCTGGTGCAGGACTGGGGCCTGCTGACCCTGGCAAAGGAGATCGTGCCGGACCTGCCTCTTCACGCCAGCACGCAGATGAGCCTGTTCACGCTGGGCGGCGCCAATGCGGCCGCGGCGTTGGGCATGGAGCGCGTGGTGCTGGCCCGGGAGCTGGACCGGGACGAGATACGGGAGATCTGCGCCGGCTGCGGCGCGGAGATCGAGGTGTTCGGCCACGGGGCGCTGTGTATGTGCTACTCCGGCCAGTGCGAGATGAGCGCCGTGCTGGGACAGCGCAGCGGCAACCGGGGCGCCTGCGCCCAGCCCTGCCGTCTGCCCTACGGCGTGAACGGCCCCTGCCGGGACGCGCATCCCCTGAGCCTGAAGGACGCCAACCTGTCCGCCTATCTGTGGGATATGGCGTCTATGGGCGTGGACTGCCTGAAGCTGGAGGGACGGCTGAAGCGCCCGGAATACGTGGCCGTGGTAACGGGCATCTACCGCCGCCTGCTGGACGAAAGGCGGCTGTCCACGGCGGAGGAGTCCCGGGCGCTGGAGCAGGCCTTCTCCCGCAGCGGCTTCACCGACGGCTATTGGCTGGGCAGGAAGGGCAAGGCCATGTTCGGCACCCGGCCGGAGAACGTGCCGGAGCCAAAGGAGCTGTTCGCCCGCGCCCGCGAGACATACGAAAACGGAAAAGAGAACCGGAAAATACCGGTGAACCTGCGGCTGACGGTGCGCCGGGGCGAACCGGTGCGGCTGAGCGGCGCGTGCGCCGTCCCGGGCGGCGTCACCATAGTCATGGCCACGGGCGATATGCCGGAGGAGGCGCGAAACCGCGCCGTGACGGAGGAGGAGCTGCGGCAGCGGCTGACCAAGACCGGCGGCACGGTGTTCGCGGCAGATCAGATCGAAATAGAGCTGGACGAGGGGCTGATGGTGTCCGCCAGCGCGGTGAACGCGCTGCGGCGGGAGCTGCTGGACGAGCTGGCGGATCGGCGGATGGACACTCCGAAGCGCCGTGAACTGCCCGCCTCTCCCCTGCCGGAGGCCCCGGCGGGCGCGGCGGAGCTGGACTTTACCGTGTCCATCAGCAGGCCCGATCAGCTGACGGCCGAGCTGCTGGCGGAACGGCCCGCCATCGTGTATATCCCGGCGGAGCTGCTGGATAAGATGGACCTGATGCCCTATACCGGGCAGGCGGAGTTCTGCGCGGTGCTGCCCCGGATATTCCGCACGGCGGACGAACCGGTGTTCCGGGATATTCTGCAGCGGCACCCGGAGGTCGCCTCCGCGGCCATCGGCAACCTGGGCCATCTGGCCATCGTGAAGGGACTGGGCAAAACGCTCCGCGGCGACTTCGGCCTGAACGTGTACAACAGCCGGGCGGTGCGCTTCTGGCGGGAGCAGGGGCTGTCGTCCGTGACGGCCAGCTTCGAGCTGCGGTGGCAGCAGGTGCGGGACCTGGGAAAATATGCGGACTGCGAGGCCCTTGTCTATGGCCGCCTGCCGCTGATGATCACCGAAAACTGCGTGACGAAGAACAGCGTGGGCTGCGCCCATGGGGCGGGCAGCGTGCTGACCGACCGGCGGGGCGAGCAGTTCCCGGTGCTGTGCGCCTACGGGTGCCGGTGCGAGATCGAGAACGGAAAGACACTGGTGCTGGCGGACAAGCCGGAGGTGTTCCGGTGCGGCCTGCGGTACGGACGCCTGCGATTTACCACAGAGACGGCGGCGGAGTGCGCGGCGCTTCTCCGCGCCCACAGGGCCGGGACCGTCACCGCCGGTGACAGCAGCACACGCGGGCTGTTCTACCGTGGCGTAGAGTAAAACAAATGGTATAACACTCGTTATAATTTACAAACCGTATTCAATTTCAGGAAAAAAAGGTGTTACTATGGAGCTGAAGATCAAGACCCTGTCCCCCAAGATCGGGACGGAGATACCCCTCCCCCGCTTTGCCACCGCCGGCGCGGCCTGCATGGACCTGTGTGCCTGCATCGACGAGGCGGTGACGCTGGCAGCCGGGGAACGGCGGCTGGTGCCCACCGGCATCGCCATCGCCCTGCCGTCGGCGGACTACGCAGCGCTGGTGTTCGCCCGCAGCGGGCTGGGCATCAAGAAGGGCGTGTGCCTTTCCAACGGCGTGGGCGTCATCGACAGCGACTACCGGGGCGAGATCGGCGTGGGGCTGGTAAACCTGGGAAGCGAACCGTACACGGTGCAGCCCGGGGACCGGATCGCCCAGCTGATGGTGGTGCCGGTGGTGCAGCCCACGGTGACGGTGGCGGAGGACCTGGACGAGACGGACCGGGGCGCCGGCGGCTTCGGCTCCACAGGCAGGTGACGTATATGGCAAAGATCGTGCTGGCCTCCGGGTCCCCCCGGCGGCAGGAGCTTTTGCGTCGGATGGGCATCACCGACTTTACCGTCCGGGTGCCGGAGGTGGAGGAATACTTCCCCGCCGGGCTGACGCCGGAGGAGACGGTGTGCTACATCTCCCGGGAGAAATCCCAGGCGGTGGCGTCCGACGCGGACGAGATCGTCATCACGGCGGATACGATGGTGTTTCTGGACGACAAGAAGCTGGGCAAGCCCGCCGACGAGGCGGAGGCCCTGCAAATGCTGACGGCCCTGCAGGGTCGGCGCCACACCGTCTGTACCGGTGTGACGGTGCGGCAGGGGGAGAAAGCCCTGACCCGCGCCCAGCACACGGACGTGTATTTCCGTCCGGCCACACAGCGGGAGCTGAAGGCCTACATCGCCGGGGGCGAGCCCATGGACAAGGCCGGGGCCTACGGCGTACAGGGACAGGGCGCGCTGCTGGTGGAGCGCATCGACGGCGACTTTTTCAACGTTATGGGGCTGCCGGTGGTGCTGCTGGCGGAGATGCTGGGCGAATTCGGGATACAGCTGCTGGGATAATGCCCCTTTCGCTCCCTCTGAGAGGGTGCGCTGCCGCCTCCCCTGCCGGGGGAGACTTCAGAGAGGAACAAACGACACATGAAGCGATTTTTTACGAAAACGGGAATATGGCTGCTGGCCGCGGCGGCTACCATCGCGGTGGTGCTGTGCGTGGTGTCGGCCCTGAGCTCCGGAACGGGGCTGCTGCACAACGCCCTGGGCGTGATCGCCTCGCCCTTCCGGGCGGCGGGTTCCGCCGTGGCGGGCTGGGTCGGCGGCATCAGCCAGCGGTTTGAGGACGTGGAGACCCTGCAGCAGGAGAACGACGAGCTGCGCCGGCAGATCGCGGAGCTGGAGGAACAGCTGCGGCAGATGGAGCCGGCGGCGACCGAGAATAAAGAGCTGCGCCAGCTGCTGGGCCTGCGGCAGCAGCGCAGCGACCTGGTGTTCGAGGCGGCCCGCGTCACCCAGCGCGACGTATCCAACTGGGCCAGCACGCTGGTGCTGGACCGGGGCAGTCAGCACGGTGTGGCCATAGGCGACTGCGCGGTGGACAGCGCCGGGAACCTGGTGGGTGCGGTCACGGATGTAGGCCTGAACTGGTGCCGGCTGTCCACAGTGCTGGACACGGACTCCCAGTTCGGCGCGCGGGTATTCCGCATCGGCGAGACGGCGGTGGCCGGCGGTGACCTGGCCCTGATGGCCGAAGGCCGGCTGCGGCTGCAATACCTCAGCGACAGCGCGAACCTGATCAAGGGCGATGTGATCGTCACGTCCGGACTGGGCGGCTACTATCCCGCCGGGTTGGTCATTGGCACGGTGGAGTCCGTGCAGACGGATGACGGCGGGCTGGCGCGGTACGCGGTGCTCTCGCCCAAGTGCGATGTGGCGGCGATACAGGAGATGTTTATTATCACGGATTTTGACGTGATCCAATGACGGAGGACGGCTATGACACGGCGGGCGATACTGCTGAAGTGGATATTGTACTGTCTGTGCGCGCTGGCGCTGGCACTGCTGCAGGGGCTGGTGCTGGTATACGTGCGGGTATGGGGCGTGCACCCGTTCCTGCTGCCGGCCATCGCGGTGATACCGGCCACGCTGGAGCGCAACGAGCAGGCGCTGCTGTACGCGGTATTCTTCGGGCTGGCGTGCGACCTTCTCTCGCCGGTGGCGGGCCTGCCGTGCTTTTACGCGCTGGCGTTCCTGCTTGGCGCGGCGGCAGCGTGGCTGCTGAGCGGGCAGGTCATCATGGCGGGCGTGGTGTGCTCTGTGGTGGTAACGGCGATATGCATGGTCATCGCCGCGCTGCTGCACGCGGCGGTGATGGCCGGGCAGAGCGGCTTTGACATAGGCGCGGCATCGTGGCTGGCGTTGCGGGAGCTGGCGGTGAGCCTGCCCTTCGCGGCGGCGGTGCACCCCCTGCTTGCATGGGTGCGGACACGCGCTCTGGACGATTAGACCCTCGGAGGAGGAGGGAACTATGATGAAGAACCCCCACCCCGCCCGGCGGCGGGTGTATATGCTGCTGGGCTTTTTCGGCGCTTTTCTGCTGCTGTTCTTCGCCGTGCTGTACGACGCACAGGTGGTACACGGCAGCGAGAACCGGGCGAAGTCCATCACCAGCAACACCGCCAGCGAAACGGTGACCGCCTCCCGGGGCATCATCACCGACCGGAATGGCAAGGTGCTGGTGAGCAACCGGCTGGCCTATACGCTGGTGGTAGACAAGAGCAGCTTCGGCAAGGACGAGGCCGCGCTGAACGACGCCATCTGGCAGCTGATACAGCTGTGTCAGGAGCAGGGCGTCACATGGAACGACACCCTGCCCATGACCACAGGGTCCTCTCCCCAGCTGACCAGCAAAAGCCTGACCAAGAGCTTCCGGGAGTATCTGGACGACAACAAGCTGCCCACGGACGGCGGCAGCGCGGAAGTGCTGGCCGCCATGCGGAAGCTCTACAAGGTCGATGACAGCTATACCGACGCGCAGGCGCGTCTGATCGTGGGCGTGCGGTATGAACTGGACGGGCGCAGCAGCTACACCTTTGCCGAGGATGTATCCACGGAGCTGCTGGGCCGCATCACCGACGGAAAGTACCGGGGCGTGACCATCAAGACAGCGGCGGCGCGGGTGTACAACACCAAGCTGGCGGCGCACATTCTGGGCACCGTGGGCGCCATATGGCAGGAGGAGTGGCGCAGCGACGAGAGCACCGGCTATGTGGGCTACGCCGACAAGGGCTACAATATGAATGACCTGGTGGGCAAGGACGGCGTGGAGAAGGCCTTTGAGGAATATCTCCACGGCAAGGACGGCAAGCGGCTCATCACCACCGACGAGAACGGCAAGATCACCGGCGAGCTGTACACCCGGGAGCCCCAGCCCGGCGGCACCGTGGCGCTGACCATCGACATCGACCTGCAGCAGGTGGTGGAGGACACGCTGGCCAGTACCATTCAGGGCATGATCGACAAGGACAGCAACGAGCGCGGCGGCGCTGTGGCCGTGGTGCAGGTGGGCACCGGCGAGGTGCTGGCACTGGCCAGCTATCCCACCTACGATCTGGAGACGTTCAACCAGGACTATGATGAGCTGGTGAAGGACGAACGCCTGCCCATGTTTAACCGGGCCACCCAGGGCGTGTACGCCCCCGGCTCCACCTTCAAGCTGTGCACGTCCGTGGCGGCGCTGGAGGAGGGCATCATCACCCCCAGCACCATTATCGAAGACAAGGGTATCTACACCTACTATGTGGACCCGCAGCCCATGTGCTGGATCTGGCGGCAGGCCCACACCACCCACGGGCGCATCAACGTCAGTCAGGCCATCGTGGACTCCTGCAACTACTTCTACTACGAGGTGGGCCGGCTGACAGGCATCAAGAAGCTGGACGAGTACGCCACAGCCTTCGGCCTGGGGCAGTCCACGGGCATTGAGATTGGCGACGTCAGCGGCGTGCTGGCCTCCCCGGAGTGGGCGGAGGCCCACGACCGGGAGTGGACCGACGGCCAGACCATTACAGCGGCCATCGGCCAGTCCTACAACCTGTTCACCCCCCTGCAGCTGGCCAACTATGTGGCTACGCTGGTATCCGGCGGTGAGCACTATGAGGCACATCTTCTGAAAAACGTAAAATCTTATGATAATTCACGAGTTGTCGGCGTATATGGCAAAGGGCCGCTGAACGACCTGAACATCTCGGACAGCACCATGGCGGCGGTGACCAAGGGTATGCACGATCTGACCTACGACTCCCTGCGGAGCGCCTTTTCCCGCTGTGTGGTGGAGGCCGGCGCCAAGACCGGCTCGGCCCAGGTGGGTACGGATATCGCCAACGGCACCTTTGTGGCCTACGCCCCCTATGACGATCCGGAGATCGCCATCGCCATCGTGGTGGAGAAGGGCGGCAGCGGCAGTCTGCTGGCCAATGCGGCCGTGGACATCATCAACGCCTGGTTCACCCGGGACGGCACCGGCGCCACCGCCGCCGGCGAGGACGCGCTGATGCGGTAAATCTGTTATAGAGACAAGAGGCACACATGGGACCCTATTTCAATTCGAGAGACAAACATTATAAAGACCCCTTCGGCGCCGTCCCCTGCGGCGCCGAAGTGCGCTTTGCGCTGGCGGACGACACCTACTACGGCTGCGAGCTGCTGGTGCTCCGGGAGTTCGCAGGCACGGAGGACACGTGCGCCCTGCCGCCGGCGGAGGGCGGCTTCGCCGGCACATACACCGCGCCGGCTGGCGGTGAGCTGTGCTGGTACTGCTTCCGCCTGACGGACGTGGACGGGCGCTGCGTGTGGTACGGCAAAAATGGCGTGCAGGACGCGCCGGAGAAGGCGGCACGCTGGCAGCTGACGGTATACGAGCCCTCCCCCGCCCCGGACTGGTTCGGGCGCGGCGTGACGTACCAGATCTTCCCGGATCGGTTCCGCCGTGTATCCATGCCGGACGTGAGCCATATGCCCGGGCACCGGTGGCTGCACCGCGGCTGGAACGAGCAGCCGGCGTTCCTTCCGGACGAGCACGGGCAGATCACCAACCGCGACTTCTTTGGCGGCTCGCTGCAGGGCATCACGGAGAAGCTGGACTATCTGGCGGGCCTGGGTGTGACGACGCTGTATCTGAACCCCATTTTTGAGGCCGCCAGCAACCACCGCTACGACACCGGCGACTATCGGGCCATCGACCCGCTGCTGGGCACAGAGGCTGACTTCCGCGCCCTGTGCACCGCCGCCCATCAGCGTGGGATGCGTGTGATACTGGACGGCGTGTTCAACCATACCGGCAGCAACAGCCGGTACTTCAACGCCGAGGGCTACTATCCGGAGCCGGGGGCGGCCCAGAGCCAGAATTCAGAGTATTACAACTGGTACAGCTTCCACCCGTGGCCGTCGGACTACGACGCCTGGTGGGGCGTGAAGACTCTGCCCGCCGTCAATGAGGCGCAGCCGGCTTACCGTGACTTCATCTTCGGCGATCAGGACAGCGTGGTCCGGCATTGGCTGCGCTGCGGCGCGGACGGCTGGCGGCTGGATGTGGCCGACGAGCTGCCCGGCGACTTTATCGAGGGCATCCGCTCGGCCATCGACGCGGAAAAGCCCGGGGCTTACCTGCTGGGCGAGGTCTGGGAGGACGGCAGCAACAAGATCGCCTACTCCCAACGGCGCAGATACCTGCTGGGCCGCCAGGTCCACGGCCTGATGAACTACCCCTTCCGCACGGCCCTGCTGAACTGGCTGGCCGGCGACGACGCCGCGGTCTTCCGCGACAGCATGGAGACGATCCGCGAGAACTACCCGCCCTTCGCCTTCTATGGCGCCATGAACTTCCTGGGCACCCACGACACAGCGCGCATTCTGACGCTGCTGGGCGCGGAGGGCACACCGAAAACCAAGGCGGAGCGTGCGGCGTACCGCCTCTCCCCCACTGAGCTGGCCCGGGGCCTGGCAAAGCTCCGTCTGGCGGGAATGCTGCTCTACAGCTTCCCCGGCTCTCCCACCCTCTTCTACGGCGACGAGGCCGGCGTGCAGGGCTTCGAGGATCCGCTGAACCGGGGCGCCTTCCCCTGGGGCAGCGAGGACGCGGCGCTGACGGACTTCTTCCGCACTCTGGGACAGCTGCGGCGAACGCGGGAGAGCCTGCGCTCGGGCGCCCTGCGCTATCTGCTGGCCCGAGGCGGCGCTCTGGCCATCGAGCGTGAGCGCGGAGGCGAGCGCACGATAACGGCGCTGAACGCCGGAGACGCGCCGGCAGACCTGACGCTGGACTGGGACGCGCCCACCGCGCAGGATGCGATGACCGGACAGCGATTTCTGGTCATCGACGGGAAAGCGCACCTGACATTGCCGCCGCTGAACGGCGTGATACTGGTATAAGGAACGGGGCGGTTGTTTCACGTGAAACAGCCGCCCTGCTTTTGTCCCTTTATGTTTCACGTGAAACAAAAAGGCGAAAATTTGCATTTTCCCTCTTGAAACCCTCCATGCAGGTGGTATATACTATCATAATGAACTCAGACAGAAAGAGGAATTTGCTGTGGCGAAAATCATTGCGATCGTAAATCAGAAGGGCGGCGTGGGCAAGACCACCACCTGCGTAAACCTGGCCGCTGCCGTAAAAGCCGCTGGCAAGCGGGTGCTGCTGTGCGATTTTGACCCCCAGGCCAACGCTACCAGCGGCATGGGCGTGGACAAGACCACCAGCAACGGCGTCTACGATGCGCTCATCAACGGCGCAGAGACGGCCCAGCTGATCGTGACCACGCCCTATGGCGACGTGCTGCCAAGCAGCAAGGCGCTGGCCGGCGCCGGCGTGGAGATGATCAACATGGACGACCGGCAGTTCCTGCTGAAGGCTGCGCTGCGGCAGGTAGCGGACAGCTATGATTTCATCTTCATCGACTGTCCGCCATCGCTGGAGCTGCTGACGCTGAACGCACTGTGCGCCGCCAACAGTCTGCTGGTGCCGGTGCAGGGCGAGTATTACGCGCTGGAGGGACTCAGCGACCTGATGAACACCGTGCGTATCGTACGGCGCAGCATGAACCCGGGGCTGGACATCGAGGGCGTACTGCTGACCATGTTCGATGGCCGCACCAACCTGTCCATTCAGGTGGCCCAGGAGCTGAAGCGGTTTTTTGCCGGGAAGGTGTACAGCACCGTGATCCCGCGGAACGTACGGCTCAGCGAAGCGCCCAGCCACGGCAAGCCCATCACCGCCTATGACAAGACCTGCCGGGGCGCGGACGCATACACGGCGCTGGCGGCGGAATTTTTGCGGAAGAACAACTGCTGAAAGGAGACGCGGTATGGCGAACACAAAAGGTCTGGGCAAGGGACTGAGCGCACTGCTGGGCGATGACGTCATCGCCGCCAAGGACGAGCGCGCCTCCTCCCTGCTGCTGCCCATCAGCCAGGTGGAGAGCTGCTCCACCCAGCCCAGAAAGAGCTTTGAGCCGGAAGCCCTCAGCGACCTGGCGGACTCCATCCGGATACACGGCATCATCCAGCCGCTGACCGTGCGGAAGCTGCAATCCGGCTACTATCAGATCATCGCCGGTGAACGGCGGTGGCGGGCGGCGCGGATGGCCGGGCTGACACAGGTGCCCGTGGTGGTCATCGAAGCCGACGACCGCAAGGCCATGGAGCTGGCCATGATCGAAAACCTCCAGCGAGAGGATCTGAACCCCATTGAGGAGGCCGAGGGCTACCGGGTGCTGACGGAGCAATACGGCATGACCCAGGACGAGTGCGCGCAGCGGGTGGGAAAGTCCCGCCCCACCGTGGCCAACGCCCTGCGCCTGCTGGGGCTGACCGAGCCGGTGCGGGCCATGGTGGAGGACGGACGGCTGTCCGCCGGACACGCCCGCGCCCTGTTGACGCTGGGCAGCAAGCAGCAGCAGGCCGCCGCGGAGACGGTGGTCAAGGACGCCCTCTCCGTCCGCCAGACGGAACTGCTGGTGAAAAAACTCACCGCCGAGAAAAAAGAAAAGCCCCAAAAGGACGCGCTTTCCGTCAATTATGTTGAGGAGGCCGCCCGTGAGCTGGGCGAAAAGCTGGGCCGCCCCTGCCGCATCGTCAACGGCAAAAAGAAGGGGCGCATCGAGCTGGAATACTACGGCACCGAGGACCTGAACGCCCTGCTGGAGGCCCTGGAGAAGCTGGGAAAGCGATAAGCGTTTCACGTGAAACATCATCGAATAGAGGTATAGAATATGCTTGACATCAAGTTTATCCGGGAGAACCCGGACCTGGTAAAGGAGAATATCCGCAAGAAGTTCCAGAACGCCAAGCTGCCCCTGGTGGACGAGGTCATCGCCCTGGACAGCGAGCGCCGCGAGGCCATCAACGAGGGCGAGGCCCTGAAGGCCGAGCGCAACAAGATCTCCAAGGCCAACGGCCCCCTGTTCGGCAGGCTGAAAAAGTGCGCCGACGAGGCGGAGAAGGCCGCCCTTCAGGCGGAGATCGATGCCAACAACGCCGCCGTAAAGGCCAACGCCGAGCGCATGACCCGTCTGGAGGAGAAGAAGTCCAACGCCGAGGCGGCCATGAACAAGCTGCTGCTGGTCATCCCCCAGATGATCGACGAGTCCGTGCCCATCGGCCCGGACGACAGCTGCAACGTAGAGGTGGAGCGCTTCGGCGACCCCAAGACCCCAGACTTCCCCATCCCCTACCACACGGAGATCATGGAACGCTTCGACGGCGTGGATATGGACGCCGCCGCCCGTGTATCCGGCAACGGCTTCTATTACCTGATGGGCGACATCGCCCGGCTGCATTCCGCCGTCACCGCCTATGGCCGTGACTTTATGATCGACAAGGGCTTCACCTACTGCATCCCGCCGTTTATGATCCACGGCAACGTGGTGGAGGGCGTGATGAGCCAGACGGATATGGACGCCATGATGTACAAGATCGAGGGCGAGGACCTCTACCTGATCGGCACCAGCGAGCACTCCATGATCGGCAAGTTCATCGACCAGATCCTGC
>OGGJ01002242.1_pt1 | contig 13882 bp, 12 predicted proteins | sample 1571071 | NCBI WGS metagenome assembly OGGJ01 (sample SAMEA2581954, study PRJEB24529) | metagenome | biome: Human gut stool | place: China | collected 2011
GACCACCGCCGCTGCGATGATGACCGCCCACAGGATCAGCCACATCCAGCTGTACGCCAGCGCCACGGCGAAGTCCTCCATGCCGTTCACAAAGGAATGCCAGCCCCGGCTCATAGCGCTGCTCAGGCGATCTCCGAAATTCTCCGGCAGTTCCTCCGTGTCGGAATACTTATAGACCTCCGACACATGGACGTTGATGGTGGCGAAGTCCACCAGCGCGTCATAGTGCCGCAGGGTGCCGGAAAGGTCCTCAATATTCCACTCCGTTTCGGAAATAGCGGACTCAATGGTGATGATATCCTCCATATTTTCCGCCTGAGCCAGCAGCTTTTGCAGCCGCTCCAGCTTGATCTGCTGGGTCTTCAGGCGGCCCGCCGTGTCATAATAGGTCTCTGTGATGTTTTCCAAATTGGTGTTCCGCCACGTCACATGGGCAAGCTCCCCGGCCTGATCCAGAAAGCCCTGAAACTGGGCAGAAGGCACCCGGACGGTATAGTCCGCCCACCGGTAGCCCCGGCTCCCGCCGCCTACGGTGCTGCTCTCCAGATAGCCGCCCTTGACCTCCGCCAGCGCTGCCAGCGCCTTAACGGTCTCATCAAACGCCGTGGTCTCCAGATTGATGTCTCCGGTGTAGATGATCTTCTGGTTTTCCAGAACACTTCCTCCGCTGTCCCGGCCCTCGTCATCATAACCGTTGGTGTCAGCGTCGAAATACCCTTTCTCCTCTGTCGCGGCGGGGCTTTCCGCAGGGTGGTCGTTGGCGCTGGAATCAACGGAAGCCGCAGTTTTGCTGCTGGCTCCGCAGGCAGTCAGACTCAGGAGCATAATCATTGCGAGAAAACAGACAAATAACTTTCTTTTCATGGCGCCTCCTCCTTTTTCAGCGGTCGTGCCGCTCTTCTACTTATATAGACGAAATTCCCGCCAAAAAGTTCCGCCGCTCTCAACATTTTACCGACTTGTATTTTTCTGCCGCCTGCTGTAAAATGAGGCCAATCGGGAATATGTTTGATCTTTAACGGGATTTTTACAAAGCTATACGATTCAGGAGGAAACTGCAATGACTTATCAGGAAGTTTTGGAGCAGGCCCGGACCTGCATGGGCAAATGCCACGCCTGCCCTGTGTGCAACGGCCTCGCCTGCAAAAACACGGTCCCCGGTCCCGGTGCCAAGGGTCTGGGCACCGGCGCCATCCGCAACTACCAGAAATGGCAGGAGCTGTGCGTCAATATGGACACCATCTGCGAAAACGGTGATGTGGACACCTCTTATGATTTTTTCGGCCACAAGCTGACGATCCCCGTAATGGCCGGCCCCGTTGGTGCCGTGGCTATGCATTACAGCGACAAATATGACGACCTGCGCTATAACAATGTACTGGTGGAGGGCTGCGCCAAAGCCGGTATCCTCGCCTTCACCGGTGACGGCACCAATCCCGCCGTCATGGAAGGCGCTGCGGATGCCCTGAAAGCCAACGGCGGCTGCGGTGTTCCCACTGTGAAGCCCTGGAATCTGGAAACCGTCCGGCAGAAGATGGATCTGGTGAAGGCCGCTGATCCCTGCGCCATCGCCATGGACATTGACGCCGCCGGTCTGCCTTTCCTGAAGGGGATGACTCCCCCCGCCGGCAGCAAGACCGTGGATCAGCTGAAGGACATCGCTGCCATGGCAGGCAAGCCCTTTATCCTCAAGGGCATCATGACGGTGAAGGGTGCGGAAAAGGCCCTGGAAGCCGGTGCCGCTGGTATCATCGTCTCCAACCACGGCGGCCGTGTGCTGGATCAGTGCCCCGCCACCGCCGAGGTCCTGCCCGCCATTGTGGACGCTGTGGGCGGCAAGATGAAGGTCTTTGTGGACGGCGGCATCCGCTCCGGCATGGACGTGTTCAAGGCTCTGGCTCTGGGTGCCGATGCGGTGCTCATCGCCCGCCCCTTCGTCACCGCGGTCTACGGCGGCGCTCAGGAAGGCGTGCAGGCCTATGTGGACAAGCTTCAGGCAGAGCTTGCGGACACCATGGCCATGTGCGGTGCTCACAGCCTGGCCGACATTGATCGCTCTATGCTCTTCGGCTTTTAAGTGACGTGAACGCAGATAAGATCCCTGTCCCGGCGCAGCCGGAGGTCCTGCTGCACTGTCTCATGGACATTGCGGAAGCGCTTTTGGCCGTAGGGGCAGAGGTAAACCGGGTGGAGGACACTCTGACCCGTATGGGCACGGCCTACGGGGCTGTTCGGATGAACGCCTTTGTCATCACCTCCAGCATCGTGGTAACCATGACGCTGCCCAGCGGGCGGGACATCACCCAGACCCGCCGGATCCTGACTCCCGGCGGCACGGATTTCACCGTTCTGGAAGCGCTGAACGATCTGAGCCGCCGGTGCTGCGCCGATCCTATTCCGCTGGATGAGCTGCGCCGGGAAGTTGCCCAGATCACGGCAGAAACCCCCAAGCCACTGCTGGTCTACCTGGGCAGCGCGCTGGCCGCAGGAAGCTGCGCCCTGTTTTTCGGCGGTTCCATGACGGATGGTCTGGTGGCTGCCCTGTTTGGCTTGGTGATCTGCCGCCTCCAGCGGCATTTTGGCCCTCAGTGCCCCAACCGCTTGGTATTCAATCTGCTCTCCGCTCTGGCCGTTGGCATCAGCATTACCCTGTGCGCCTTTTTCCTGCCGGAGCTCCACGCCGACAAAATCCTGATCGGTGACATCATGCTGCTGATCCCCGGTCTGGCCATGACCAACGCCGTCCGGGACACCATGGTAGGCTCCCCGATCTCCGGCGCCATGCGGCTCATCGAAACGCTGCTGTGGGCCGGGGCACTGGCTATGGGCTTCATGAGCGCCTTTTTACTGATGGGAGGGATCGGACTGTGATCGTGCAGCTTCTCACATCTTTTACCGGGGCGCTGGGTTTTTGTCTGGTGTTCCACCTGCGTCGGCGGTATATGTTCGCCGCTTCTCTGGGGGGTCTGCTGACCTGCGGCGTCTATCTGGCGGCCGCCTCGATCTGGTCCGGTATCCTGCTCCCCACCCTGACCGCCGCCGCCTTTGCCGCGTTGTATGCGGAGTTTCTGGCTTGGTTTATGGGTGCGCCCGCCACGCTGTTTCTGATCCCCGCGCTGCTGATCCCGCTGGTGCCGGGACGACCGCTCTATTATGCCATGTACTATGCCGTTCAGCAGGACATGGATCTGTCGGCGGACTTTGCCCGCCAGACCGCTCTTTATGCCCTTGGGATCGCACTGGGCGCCAGTCTGGTGTGGGCCCTTGCCGATATGCGCCGCCACCTTAAGCAAAACGGTTTTGGAAATTGAATCCAGCAAAAACCCGCCGCTGACAAAAGTCAGCGGCGGGTTTCTTACTTATAGATTTACAATATTCGCCCGCAGGAGGTTCAGCTCCGTCCGGTCATGGGTCACCAAAATCACCGGCTTGGTTTCCGCCGCCGCAGCGACGCACAGCACTGCTCTCCGGCAATTTTCCTCATCCAGCCCTGTGAACGGCTCGTCCAGCGCCACGGCGTCTGATACTGCCAGCAACGCCCGGGCCAAAGCCAAGCGGCGCTTCATGCCGCCGGACCACTCTCGCACCGGCTTGCCCGTCTCCCAGGTCAGGCCCAGCGCCGTGAGCATGGCCGCCGCTTTCGCTTCCTCGTAGTCCGTCCCCAGCGCAAACCGGAGATTTCCCAAGGCGTCCAGTCCCTCTAACAGGCGGTCCTCCTGAAAAACGGCGCTCCAACGGACGGCCGTTCCCATCAGTTCGCCGCTGTCTGGCTTTTCCAGACCCAACAGGATCCGCAGCAGGGTGGTCTTTCCCACGCCTGACGGCCCCCACAGGGCCGTGACTCCCACACCGACGGTAAAAGACACGTTTTCCAGCACCGGACGATCTCCGTAGGCTTTGCATAGGTTTTTGACTTCCATCACAGCCCCGCCTTTCCCATCAGTCGGTCCACCAGCGCCAAAAACAGCCGCTCAAATACCACTGACACCGCCACGATGGTGACGGTCCACGCAAACAGATCTGCCGTCTGGAAGTAGACCTTGGCGGTGTACAGCCGCTCTCCCATGGACCCGGCGGGCAAGCCGATGATCTCCGCCGCTGCCCCGGCTTTCCAGCAAAGGCCCAGGCCCAAAGATACCGCCGTGCGGAAATAGGGCATCACCTGGGGCAGATAGATGCCCCGGAACCGCCGCCCAAGGGGGACCCGGAACACCCGGGCCATTTCCAGAAGCCGACGGTCCGTGCGGCAGATGCCCTCCAGCACATTCAGGTACACCGGCGGGAACACCATCAGCGCCGAGATGAACAGGGACAGGCTCCGGCTGTTGAGCCACACCAGGGCCAGAATGATGAAGGACGCCACCGGCACCGCCTTGACCGCCGCCACCAGCGGGGCCATCAGCCCCCGGAACCACTGTTTCCACGCCGCCAGTGCCGCCAGCACCACCGCCAACACCGTGGCGAGCAGAAATCCGCCGAAGATCCGGACGGCGGACCAGGCCACCGTCCGCCAGAAGGCGGCGGTAACGGCCAGCTGCCCCAGCCGCAGCAGCACATCAGCGGGAGAGGCCAGCAGCAGCTCACCGTGGGGATAGACCGCCGCCAGCGCCATGGCCGCGATCTGCCAGGCCGCCAGCCAGAAAAGCACCGCCCACAGGCGGAGGTCTGTTTTCCTGTCCATAGGCGGCGCTCCTTTCTATCGTAAATTCAGATATAGGCCAAGTGTAGCTCTGCCTGCGCGGATTTTTCGGTTTTATCCGCCGTAGTAAAAATCATCCCCGGGCAAAGTGCCGCCCACGGAGGAAGGCTCCGCCTCGGAAAGCACCTTCAGATAGCCGGAGAGCTTGTCCTTCATCTCACCGCCGGTGAGACAGACGATGTTGCAATAGGGCAGAGCCTTTTCCGCCACAGCGGCATCTACAATGCCGTACTCGCCGACAAGGGCGGCAGCCTCAGCAGTGTTGCCGTTCACCCACTCCACGCTGGCGGCGTAATTCTGGAGGAAGCTGTCCACCGCGCCGGGATTGGCCTCCACCACATCCCGCCGGGCCACGATGACGCCGGTGATGAGTGCGGAGCCGTTGTCCAGCTTGTCCCACTCCGCTGTCAGATCCAGCGCCATGCGAAGGCCCTCAATTTTTGTCTGAGCCACGGTGACAAAGGGCTGCGGCAGCAGGGCGATGGCCGCCTGGCCGGAGGCCAGTGCCGCCACACACTCGCTGTGCTCGCTCTTCCAGTCGATGGTCACATCCTTGTCCGGGTCAATGCCGTTTTCCGTCAGCAGATACCGCAGGGCATATTCCGGGGTGCTGCCCTTACCGGCGGCCACGATGGTCTGGCCCTTCAAGTCCGCCATAGACTGCACCGTTTCTCCGTTTTCCACGATATACAGCACACCAAGGGTGTTCACCGCCAGCACCTCCACGGCGCCGCCGGTCTTGCCGTACAGCACGGCGGCCAGATTGGCGGGGACACAGGCCATGTCCAGGTCGCCCTTGATGAGGGCGGGGGTCACCTCGTCGGCGGAACCGGCCAGGGTGAATTCGTAGGTATTGCCGGTGGATACCACATTCTCCTTGCCCTCCATCATCTCATTGGCCGTGTCGCTCAGACTCATCAGTTCCACCAGGCCCATGGCGGTGGGGCCTTTCAGTGCAGCAATTCTGAAATGGGCAGTAGCCGCCTCTGTACCATCCTGCGTTTTGTCCGCCGGTTCTTCCGTTTGGGCAGGCTCCTCCGGCTGCTCCGGTTCGGAGGTTTTCTGGCCGCAGGCAGTCAGGGACAGGGTCAGGGTCAGAGACAGGCCCAGCGCCAACAGTTTTTTCTTCCAGTTCATGGCTTTTCTTCCTTTCATACGCTCCCTGCCGGGGCATAGACGGTCTTGGCGATGACACCCTCCAAGCGGCCCAGCTTTCCAGACAGGGCGGAGATGACGTCACCGGGGGCATCCATGGCCACGCTGATGATGTTCACGCCCTTTTCCCGGTAGGGTACGCCCATGCGGCCCACGATATACGGTCCGTACTGGTGCAGCAGGTCATTCAGTGCCGCGACCTGCGTGCCCTCCCGGACAATGATGGCAATGACGGCCACCCGCGTTTCCACAGCTTCCACAGCGGTCTCTCCTTCTCATAAAGTAATACATCCCCCCTGCCGTTCAGCAGAGGGGATGACAAATGTACAGCGATCTTGTCCTTCCTCATCTTTCGGTTCGGAGCTTCCTCACCGGCAGAACGGTATGCGGGCATGGTGTCGCCGGTCAGAAACACTTTCCGGAGACGCTCCAACCATAACATACCCGTATGGTCCTGTCAAGACAAAACCCCGCCCCGGAATGATCCGGGACGGGGCATAAACGTTTTTCTTATTACATGCCGCAGGGCTGATAGGTAGAAGTCAGCACCTGTTCAAAGGCAGGGGCATCCGGCGTCTCGATCCGCTGGAGGATCAGTTCACCGGCAGTCTCACCCAGCTTTTCCACCGGCTGGATGATGCAGTCCATCTGCTTTGAATACAGATAGTTGATATCCGAATCGTAATCCACGAAGGTGACCAGATCGATGTCCTCTCCCAGCTTAAGGCCCTTCTTGTGGAGGTAGATCACCGTCTCCGAGGCCATCAGGCCCTGGGCCACCACCAGCGCGTCACACTTCTGCTCCAGCAGCTCATCCAGACAGGACTGGGCGCTGTTTTCCATAGAGTTGCCGTAGCGGATCAGCAGGTCATCCTGAGGCAGACCGCAGTCCGCCACCGCCTCCTGATAGGCAGCGATCCGCTCCTTGGTCGAGGACAGCCGGGGCAGACCGCCGATCATGCCGATCCGCTTGTCACCCTTGCCCGCCAGACGGCAGACGCTGCGGTAGATCGGTTGGAAATTGGACACGCTCACCGACGGGAACCGCTTTGTGTCAAAGGTCCGGTCCACCAGCACCACCGGGAATCCGGCGGGGATCAGGGACTCAAACCGGCTGAAATCCTCCATGGTGCTGGCGATGAGCAGCCCGTCCACCAGTCCCGCGGAAAGCAGGCGGATATTGGTCTCCTCCCGCTCCGGATTCTCCTTTGTATTGGCAATGATCAGATGGTATCCGTGGGCAGAGAGATAATTCTCCACGGATTCGATCATTGTTGCGAAAAACTTATTGGAAATATCCGGAACGATAAATCCAATGGTTTTTTTCTTTCCGGTCCGGAAGCTTCTGGCCGAGGCGTCCGGCGTGTAGCCCAGCTCCGCGATAGCCCGGTAGACCTTCTCCTTGGTCTCGCCGGAGACGTAGCGGGTCGAGTTGATGGTGTGGGAAACCGTGGCGGTGGAAACACCTGCCAACCTTGCCACATCGCTGATGGTCACCTTCATGATCGTTCACCTCTTTACGCAATTTTTCTACGTTTGCGTAATCATTTGCATTTTACAGTATACGCCCCCGCTTCATATAACGTCAAGTCTTTTTTGGCTCCTTTCTTCTACTTTTTCGCTTTTTTATCAAATTCCAACCAAATCCTCGCCATTTTGCCCAATATGCTCTCAGAATGTTATGCAAAATGCTGATTGCCATTTTTTATCGTCCATGATAAGATAGTAAAAGCAAAGAAATAATCGTTTGCGCAAACGATTCTTTAATCTTTTAAAGTTTTTTCAATATTGAAAGGAGTTTTCCCATGCTCACGAAGATTGGTATCAATGGCTTTGGCCGCATCGGCCGTCTCACTTTCCGCGCTGCCCTGACTCATGACGATGTTGAGGTTGTCGCTCTGAACGATCCCTTCATGAACCCCGAGTACATGGCTTACATGCTCAAGTATGACTCTGTTCACGGCAAGTTCCCCGGCACTGTCGAGGCTTATGACGGCGGTCTGATCGTCAACGGCAAGAAGTATCCCGTCTTCACCTCTATGGAGGTCAAGGACATTCCCTGGGCTTCCGTGGGTGCTGAGTACATCTGCGAGTGCACCGGCAAACACCTGACCAAGGAGCTCTGCCAGGGCCACATCGACGCCGGTGCCAAGCACGTCATCATGGGCGCTCCCTCCAAGGATGACACCCCCATGTTCGTCTGCGGCGTCAACTTGGATAAGTACACCAGCGACATGACCTTCGTCTCCAACGCTTCCTGCACCACCAACTGCCTGGCTCCCATTGCCAAGGTCCTGAATGACAAGTTCGGCATCGTGGAAGGCCTGATGACCACCGTTCACTCTGTCACTCCCACTCAGAAGCTGCTGGACGGCGCTTCCCTGAAGGATTGGCGCGGCGGCCGTGCTGCTACCGGCAACATCATCCCCTCCTCCACCGGCGCTGCCAAGGCTGTCGGCAAGGTCATCCCCGAGCTGAACGGCAAGCTGACCGGTATGTCCATGCGTGTTCCCACTCTGGACGTTTCCGTTGTGGACCTGACCGTCAAGCTGGCTAAGCCCGCCACCTATGAGGATATCTGCAAGGCCATGAAGGACGCTTCCGAGGGCGAGCTGAAGGGCGTTTTGGGTTACACCGATGAGGAAGTTGTTTCCTCTGACTTCCTGGGCGATTCCCGCACCTCCATCTTCGACAAGAAGGCCGGTATCGCTCTGACCGACACCTTTGTGAAGGTTGTTTCCTGGTACGACAACGAGTGCGGCTACTCCAACAAGATGGTGGAGCTGATCCGTCACATGTCTGCCGTTGACCACAAGTAAGTTTTCAAGCATCATGAAGCGGCATGGCGTTCTGCCATGCCGCTTCAGCGTGTAGAAAAAGTCTTTTCTCTCTGCTGAGTCTATTTTCAGAGCTTTACAACTGTTCTGAAGCTTTTTGATTTCAATAGCGCAGCACCCTTTTTGGGGTGGCCGCGCACACGCTTCCTCACCGCTGTGGAAAATCTGTCGCTTTCTTGGCAGGCGCAAAACCGCTCGCTGCAAGAGTTCCGGCAAAAAGCGCAAATTTCTCAAGAGAAATACAGAAAAGGGCTTGACTTTTTTAAAGTCTCTGTTATAATAATATCGCTGTCTGTTCAAGACAACAAGTGCATAGCGGAAAAGCGCTGGACACAGCTATGGAGAAGTCGCCTAGTTGGTCGAGGGCGCATGATTGGAAATCATGTAGGCTCCTAAAGGGTCTCGAGGGTTCGAATCCCTCCTTCTCCGCCACACAAAACCCTGTAATCTCAACGGTTACAGGGTTTTGTCATGCCCTTTGCACCTTTATTGAGCTTTACGCCAACCAGACTGTTTCGCCGGTCATGTTCCATAAGGTCGGCAGCCGTAGGCGGCGCTACGAAGCCTTACCGGTTGGCTGTCTCCGATGATATAGCTGCCGTTTCAACGTCATCAGCAATAGTCTTTTCTCCCTGCCCTACTTGCGCTTTTCCCAATAGGATGATAGAATATGCTGTTAGAAAACGCCAAACAACAGCAAAAGGAGAATTTGCTTTATGAAATTAGGTATCGAGGGGAATGCGGGCAACAAAGCATCTCCATAAATGCCTATATATCTCTATATTCTGCCGAATTGAAAACTTTCTGCTCCACATAACTCCATGTAAATCAATGTAACTCCCCGGCAAAAGGGTGAGTAAAAGGTGAGTAAAAAATAACGGGACGAGCCATGTAACATTTTATAAAATTTTAGTCCACTGTCTTTATACGGTGGACTTTTTCATACCATTATAGCGTTGTTTGTCATTTCTTTTATTTGCCTTTCATCACATTTTATCATAAATTCAAGAAGCCCGAGGATTTACTCCCCGGGCTCCTTTGTTCCGTTGTTATTTATCCCGGGATAGGACTTAAGTTCATCTCCGTCGATATGCTTCCGCGTTTTGAGACGTCAACGAGCACTTTCAGCTGCTTCAACCAGTGCTCTTTTGATTTGTGTCCGTAAGGTGTTATTCTTGGAATGGTCATACCCATAGAGCTTCTCATGTTCACTCATGGACATGTACTGGGCGTAGCCATATTCTGCAGCAGTAGCATCAACAATTACCCATTCTCCATCGACATATGCCTGAAGCCAAGCATGTGCTCCATTTGATACATCGCCAGCAACAGAGAATGATGGGATGCCTGCAACCGCAAGAATATTTCGTGTCGCATTCGCAAAATCATCACAGATGCCAGTTGTTCCTGATGTCCAAGTAAAACCGCCTTGGCCTTCTCCATAACTGAATCTTGATGTCACCAAGTCCACACAAATCTTAACTTTTTCCTTGTCACTCATGTTGTCGTTCAGCTTATTGATTGCAGGAGCGACAGCTTCTTTAATGTCATTTTTAATAGGATATGCATTGAACACCCTGCATCCGTCTTTTGTCGTATCATAGAACTTAACCCCATATGCATATATGTCTTGTGCAGCATCGGATACTTCATTCATTTTATTTGTTTTCGCTGTATCCGCAAAAACCGCATAATTAAAATTGGGGTTTGTTCTTGTACCGGAGCTGTTCTCCGCGATTATCTCTGAGTTAATCATCGTATTGACAGCAGCATTAAACGCATCCTTGTCGGTTGCATTTTTCACAGTATCGCTCTGTTTGGACCAAAAGTCAACAGTAGGTTTGTGCGTAGCATAGGAAAGGGTCACCGGGGAAGAACTGACCGTTCCGACAACGCTACTCTCGCCGCCTGCCGGAGTGCTGGGAGTAGATGGTTCGGTCGGAGTCGTCGGTGTAGAGGGAGTGCTGCTCCCGTTATAGTTCAGGAATGCATCCTTCATTCGCCCATAAACAACAGCTGCTTGAGCGCGGTTCATGTAGGAGCTACCGGAGAAGGTGCCCTTAGAATCTGTGCCGGTAATAATGCCCATGGCAAAGACCGCCGCGACGCTGGTTTGGTAGGAATCGGGGATGCTGTTGATGTCGGCGATTTTAGAGAAAGTCGCCTGCACAGTATTGAAGTCGGGGCGCCCTGCGAATTCTTTAGCATCCATTACATTTGCGATAATAGCTGCCATGTCATATCTGGTGATGGGCTTATCCATCTTGCCCTGAACAAAGGTCAGCAGATGTTTATCCTCTGCCACCTTCTCCGCCGCTGCGTACCATTTGGCATTAGAACCAATGGACTTCTTTGCGGCTTCGAGCTCCGTGGGGAAAAATCCTCTCGTCAGAATGGTGACAAACTGTGCCTCTGTCAAAGTACCGCTGGGAGAGAAAACACCTGTGTATCTTGCCGCGTTGCCGCCGGTTCCTGCCATAACACCATCCGAATAGGCCCGCTCGATGTTTGCATAAGCCCAGTGTGTCGTAGGAACGTCGGTGAAGTGGGAAGCGGCGGCAGGTGCTGCGGCAAAGGCTGAAACGGAAAGGGATAAAAGCAAAGTCAGCGACAAGATCAATGATATCATTCGTTTTTTCATGGCCGATTCCTCCTCAAAAACATATTAATAATATTATAACACACGTTGCGTAAAAAGCAAAAACAATGGCGGCAAAAACAATGGCAAAACTTTGTGTTGCAGTTTTGGGACAAATATGCTACTATAACATTGTAATTGTCTCTCATCTCCGTCGCTGGCGATTAAGTTGCCGGTAATTGCGGATCGTTTCTCTCTCCGTCCCAGCAACCAGCCGGGGTAGCGGTCGTTTCTTATTGTTATATATAGTCCTTTGAGCTACAGTTATCCAAATGGATAACTGTAGCTTTTTTGCGTCCCAAAATCACCACTTTTGGGCGTAGAAAGAGTCGGAGAACACAATATATAGTATGTGCATCGGTGGTACAAACCGGATTGGTGTGGTAGAGGCTGAGCCTATTGAGGAGCCTCTGTGGTGACCATGCCCGTCCTCCGCATTATATATAGGAGGACATTATGACCGATATTGACTCTGCATATGCTGACGGCGAGGTTGATGTCAAAATCTTGGCCGATAATCTCAGCGGACTCCGCGCTGCGCGCAATTGGACGCAACATGAGGCTGCACAATATTGTGGGCTGAGCCGTAATTGCTACATGGACATCGAGTTAGGACGCACAGCCAAGCCTCGCAGGATCACCTTGAAAAAAATCGCAAAGGCTTATGGCATAACCTATAACGCGTTACTTGAGCCTGCACCAACGCAATCTGCGTACGCAGACTTACTCGAGGCCGCTGAATGTAAGTGTCTCGATCTCCTCAAGTTAATCCGTGCACTGCAAAGCAAGTGCTAAGCCCCCCATCCGAGAGCCACCTGTTACAACAGGTGGCTCTCATATTGCTCAGTTTGGCGCACTTTTTGCACATTTTTTGCTCAGTTGAGTCCACGAAATCTGCAAAAAATATTGATATGATATATATGCAACCAGATGATACATCTGTGTTGCACAGCTGGCCAGCTAATCATTTACTCTACAAAGGAGACGATAAAATGAAAGGATTAGGTCAATTTCGGCAGTTTGATTGGTCGAGTTTTTCCGCGGGGAAGGTTTTTCAGGTGGTGGGCACCGCCGACTGGCAGGACCGTGATACCGGCAAACGACTGGGCAAGCGGGTGGATGTGGTCATCATCGAGGACCACACTCCCTATATGCCCCGCAACGGCGAGCAGTACACAAATCTTTATGGACGCCTGACTTTTAAGGTTGAGGGCAACACGGAGGTTGCCGTGTCCATCGGCGACATCGCGGCCCCGGTAGACGCTGTGGCCCGCTGTTATGGAGACTATAACGACCAACTCTCCGTCACCTGCAAGGGTATCCGGGTTATCCCGGCCCCGCAGTCCGCCCAGAAGACGAAGGAGTAAGCAATGTACTACCACGCTAACGCCTCTCGGCTACGCTCCCCTGTATATCCAGCTTGCCGCTGCCGGTGGCATTGCCTTGTTAGGCGGTGTTGTATGCGCTGTCACCCATATCCATCTCGCCCCCTCTCCGGGGGCGGTGGGTATGCTATCGACCATTAACGGCAACATGGCTGCACTATCACTCCGCGCTAGCAACTGTGCCCTGCTGGTGGCTGTAATACTACTTGTGTCTGCCATACTGTGCTATCTGAGGACCCCCGATACCGTTCGCCTGTGCGGTATGGTCCGGCAAGCCCTGTATCAGCCGTCCCATGGCAATCCGCTGCACCTGCGGGACGGGGACCTGCTACCTAAGGTTGCTTGTAAGCGCGTTGGCCCGGGATTATATCGGTTGACACTCAGTGCCCAGCAGAGCGTGTCCGTGAACACTCTTGTTGACGCAGCCCCAGTCATCTCAGCAGCGTTTAACAGTCGGTATCAACGATATGCAGTCACGCAGACGGACGCGGATATAGCCTTTAATGCTGTTACATTCATCATCGAAGATGTAAAAATTGACCGCTCTATTACTTACAGCTCCGCTGCTGAAATGCAGCCAGGATCGCCCACGATGCTCCGGGTGGATCAAGTGACTAATATTGACCTAACAACATCCGGCTCAATATTGGTCGCCGGTAAAACAAGGAGTGGCAAAACTACAGGCGTGATTACTCTGCTGATACAGGCACTATCCTATGGACCAGATGATTTTGGTAGCAACATCATTATTATTGACCCCAAATGCGCCGAGTTGTCCCGACTTCCGCACACGGTTACATTGGATGATGACGGGGAAGCTGCTGGAATTGTGGATGCCCTAAAAGCGTATGTGGGAACTATCACGCAGCGCCAGAAAATTCTGAATGACTTGTCCGAGCAAACGGGCGATGCTGTGAAGTGGTGGAACGCCGGAATGCATCCGAGCTTTCTATTTATCGATGAGTATGTCAGTTGTCGCTCCATTTTCCCCAAGAGAGCAAGCAAAGACAGCGATTATTGCTTAGACACATTTGATGGATTAGTTAAGCGTATTGTCACAACCGGTGCCTCTGCGGGATGCTATATAATTATCAGCATCGCGGAAGCCAGTGTGCAGGAGGGCGGTCTACCCGCCATGCTCCGCTCCGCTATGTCTACCAAGATTTTG
>OGGJ01002243.1_pt1 | contig 13879 bp, 13 predicted proteins | sample 1571071 | NCBI WGS metagenome assembly OGGJ01 (sample SAMEA2581954, study PRJEB24529) | metagenome | biome: Human gut stool | place: China | collected 2011
TTCTGTACAGTGCTTTCGGGGTTTCTAGTTTATTTTGGTAAATCCATTCGTATTTCATGACCATGTTTTATACGGGGAGCATCTGGCCTTATTTTATATCGTAGATTTGGCACTATATTTATAGCCAGAACTTGCTATACTGTTTCCATACCAATTCGGGAGGTAATTCACCATGGAAAAGAAACATACCCTGACCACACGGAAAATCGTTTTCGCGGCGCTGATGGCGGCCCTGACCGTAGCCGGTTCCGCGCTTCGCGTCACCCTGCCTCTGGATATCGCGGGAACCACGTCTTTCCATCTGGGCAACATCATGTGCGCCCTCAGCGGCATTCTGCTTGGCCCATGGCTGGGCGGTCTGGCCTCCGGCCTCGGCTCCGCCATTTATGATATCATAAACCCGCTGTACATCTCCGAGTGCTGGATCACCTTCCTGACCAAGGGTGCTTACGGCCTCGTCGCGGGTCTCATCATCCGGGCGGGCGGAAAGAAATTCGGCTATGTCAAGGCGCTTCTCGCCACGCTGGCCGGAGCGTTGACCTACGCGGTGCTGTACCTTGCCAAGAGTTATTTCTACAGCGGTCTGCTCATCAAGGGTCTGACCCCCGACGCAGCGCTGCTTACCGTCGTCGCCAAACTCCCTGCCACTGCGTTCAATGCCGTGGTTGCCCTCGTCTTCGCCCCCATCCTCGCGGTCGCCATCCAGAAGGCGCTGGAGGAAAACCATCTGACGATGGAATAACGTCAAAATATGCGGGATGCCGAACTCTCTGCATCCCGTTTTTTATGGCTGCATCTTGGGATATTCTTCCCAGTCCAAATCCTGATAGGGATATACCCTGCCCCAGCCGCTTTCTGTCCGCTGAATGCTGCTCCTATGACCGGACAGCAGCCGGACAATGTCGTAGACATTGATCCATATCTCCGAATTACATTCCTTCTGGCTCTCGTCGAATACCAGTTCGAGACCGAAATGCAGATGCACCGTCTCGATGTTGTTGACATTTTCCCGGTCGGAATAGCCGGTTCTGCCCATGAAGCCGATGACATCCCCCGCCTGCACGGTGTCCCCCTCGGCAAGCCCCGGGGCAAAGGGCGTATCCTTCTGAAGGTGGGCGTAATAATAGTAGCGGCGGCTGTCAAAGCTGCGGATTCCCACCCGCCAGCCGCCGTACCGGTTCCAGCCCATGGCCTCTACCACGCCGCCTTCCACCGCCACGACGGGCGTTCCCAGAGCGCCCATCAGATCGTTGCCTAAATGCTTCCGACGGAATCCAAAGGAACGGGCCACGCCGAAATCGTCGCAGTGGCTGTAGCCGTACCCCGCCGCGATTGGCGAGAACGCTTTCAGGCCATAGGTCGCCACCCACTGCCCGTCCTTTTCGATGGCGTAGCTGCCCACAAGACCGCCCAGAGCGGCCGTGTACGCCCGGTGGTAGTAGTCATAATATTTGTACAGGTCGCCCAGCAGCTGTTCCGGCTGTTTGTCCTTTTTCAAATCAGCAACTGCCTGCTTCACCGAAGCAAGTCCGCACTTCCCCCCGGTGCGGCAGGCCGCCAGCGCCAATATGTCAATCCACGAAATGTGCTTTTCCTGTTCAAAGGTCGCGATGTCCTGATCCAGCGCGTACTTCATGGACTCATAGGGCACGTTAAAATCCACCCACTTAATGGTCTCCGCCTGAACCGGCAGCACCAGCATGGGCAGGATCAATATGGACGCCAAAAGCCGCTTCATATTCTCACCTCTTGGGTTAGAATATGAAGCGGCCGATTTTTTATCAATGGAAATAAATGGACGTTACGTTAAATCCCGCACTACGTCCTTCGCCACCCGGTAAATATCCTCCATGGTGGTCAGGGACGAGATCTGATTTTTATAGTATCCGCTGTGGGGAACGCCCTTTAAGTACCACGCAAAGTGCTTCCGGGCTTCCAGACAGGCTATGTGTTCGCCGTAGTCTTCCTCGGCAAACTGGAATTGCCGCACCGCCACCGCCACCCGGTCTTTGAGACAGGGGCGTCCGGCATAAACTTTTCCGGCAAGGGCGGCGTTGGCAAAAGCATGACCAGCGCCATGATGGCTGTTTCCATGCGCCGCAAAGGCTACAAGGACGGCGTGCTGGATGCTGACATTACCGGCCCTTCCATCCCCAAATTGTTCGGCGTTCATGGCCCGGCCATGGGCACCGAGGACGGCATCAACCCGGTGGAAAGCCACACCGGCATCAAGATCATGTCCATCAACCTGCTGCTGGAAGATGAGGAAGCCCCCGTTGTGTGGCGCGGCCCCGTGATTGCCGGTGCGGTCAAGCAGTTCTGGCAGGAAGTGATCTGGGACGACGTTGACTTTTTGTTTGTCGATATGCCTCCGGGAACCGGCGATGTGCCGCTGACCGTGTTCCAGACCCTGCCGGTAGACGGCATCATTATTGTATCCAGTCCGCAGGAGCTGGTCGGCATGATCGTTGGCAAGGCTGTGCAGATGGCCGAAATGATGAAGGTTCCCATCCTTGGCATTGTGGAAAACATGAGCTATGTGCTCTGCCCGGACTGCGGCAAGCATATCAACGTGTTTGGCGACAGCCATGTGGACGAGACTGGCAAGAAGTACCACCTGCCCGTGCTGGCCAAAATGCCGCTGAACCCCGAATTTGCCAAAGAGGCGGACGCCGGCATGATTGAAACCTTTGCCGGGGATTATCTGGACGGCGCAGCAGACGCTGTAGCCAAGCTGCTGAAGTGACTTTTTTATTTTGGAATCCGGGCCCCATGCCCCGTTTGCAGCCTGTGTGGGGCATGGCCCTGAAAAATTTATCCATACAGGAGGAAACACATTATGAAAAAGTTCTTGGAAGAGTTCAAAGCTTTTGCCCTGAAAGGCAACATGATGGACATGGCCATCGGTGTTCTCATCGGCGGCGCATTCTCCACGCTGGTCACTTCTTTGACGGACAACATCATCAACCCCATCATTGGCATTTTGTTCCAGACAGATTTCAGTGATGTTGTGCTGCACCTGCCGTTTGACATCAACCTGGGCATCGGTGCATTCATCTCTGCCGTCATTAACTTTATCATTCTGGCATTCGTTCTGTTCTGTATGCTGAAAGCCATGAACAAGCTCATGGACCTGGGCAAGCATGAAGAAGAAAAGCCCGCCGAGCCGGAAGCCCCTAAGGCCCCGACGCAGGAGGAGCTGCTGACCGAGGAAAGCGGCAGAGAGTTTTTTGCCGGGCAAAGCTGGTGCGGTGTGGCGGAGGACGAAGCCGGAAAGGTGCTGGGGCTTTACATTCTGCACCCTAACAATGTGGGGCGCTGCGGGCACATTTGCAACGCGAGCTACGCGGTAAGTAAAAAGGCCCGTGGGCTGCACATTGGCGAAAAGCTGGTGCTGGACTGCCTGAAGGAGGGCAAAAAGCATGGCTTTGGGGTACTGCAGTTTAATGCCGTAGTAGCCACCAACCTGCACGCCCGGCACCTCTACGAGCGGCTGGGCTTTATCCAGCTGGGTACCATTCCCAAGGGCTTCCGGATGAAGGACGAGCACTATGAGGATATCTGTCCCTACTACAAAGAGCTGTAAAAGAAAAGGCTGCTCCCTGCGCGGGGGCGGCTTTTTGCGGTTTGGGGAGGAACTGGCGACAGAGGCCAAGGCGGCGCAGCCGGGCGGGGCAAAGCCCCGCCCACACCGGCCCAAAGGGCCGGGAGCGCGCCCGCAGGGCGCGCGGCTGCGCCGCTCTCCCTCTGTACCGGACTTTCCCATCCGGCACGCGCGTACCCACCAGGATTTCCACCCCTTGAAAAACCCTCCTTTTGGTGTATAATATAGGGCAGTAAATCCAAAGGAGGATACCGCCTTGCCAAAAGAGATCGTCGGTATCGGCGCGGCCAATGTGGATATCATGGGCGAAAGCGCCGCCAGACTGGTGATGGAGGACAGCAACCCCGGCACCCTTTCGGTTTCCGTGGGGGGCGTCACCCGCAATGTCTGTGAGAATACGGCCCGATTGGGGCTGCCTACCCGCCTTATCACCACGGTGGGGGAGGACATGTACGGCGAAAAGATCCGCTCCTGGTGCCGGGAATGCGGCATCGCCACCGATAGCTTTATCACCCTGCCGGGGAAAAACAGCTCGTCCTATGTTTCCATCCACCGCAGCGATGGCGAAATGGCCGTCGCCCTCAGCGATATGCGCATTCTGCAGGAGCTGACCCCTGCCCGGCTGGAACCCATGCGGGACAAGCTCTCAGCGGCGGCTGCTATCGTGGTGGATGGTTGCCTGCCGCAGGAAACGCTGCGCTATATTATCCGCACCTTCGGGGGCAGTGTCCCCATCTTCGCCGATCCCGTTTCTACCGCCTACGCCCGCCGGATGCGTCCGGTGCTGCGGGGCATCGATACCCTGAAGCCCAACCGTTTGGAGGCCGAGATTCTTTCCGGCCGTTCTATCCGCTGCGAGGCGGACTACTTCCGGGCAGCGGAGGGCATTTTGGCGCAGGGGGTGCGCCGGGTTATCATCAGCGCCGGTTCCCGGGGCTGCTACTATGCCGATAACATGGGCCAGCGGCTGTGGAGCCGTACCCGTCCCCTGCAGCAGGTGGAAAACGCCACCGGCGCGGGCGATAGCTTCATGGCGGGGCTGCTGTACAGCGCGACGCAGCGCTACTGGCTGGGGGATACCATGGACTTTGCCATGGGTGCGGCGCTGGCGGCTTTGCAGGCCCGCACCACCATCAATCCAGCGATCAGTCCGGAGCTCATTTGGCAGCTGGTGCGGGAGCAGAAGCGCCCCCGTACCCCGGTGATCCCCACCGGCCTTACAGGGAAATAATGCCGCAAGATAGTTCTTTTGTGATGAATCCGGCGGCAAAATAGTAGGCTCTTTGGCGGTATGTGTAAAAAGCATGCCGCTTTTCTTTGCAATTTTGGCGATTTGCTGCTTGCATAAACTGTACTAAAATGGTATAGTATAAACATTCAGGAATAAGTGCAATACATTTCCGGAATAAACTCTTGTTAAACTCTTGACAACTTGTGAGAAGTAGAATACAATAAGCATGACAAAAAAGGCATGGTCTGTGCACAGTCCACAAGTCTTGTGAAAAATGTGTCCAAGACGGCATAAAGCACAGCAAAAGCCCGAACCAATAAGAGAAAATGAACTGGGAGGTAACGAAATTATGCGTAACGAATGGAAAGAATTCAAAGGCGGCCGTTGGGAAACCGAGATCGATGTTCGTGACTTTATCATGAACAACTACACCCCCTACGATGGTGATGACAGCTTCCTGAAGGGCCCTACCGCCGATACCACCGCCCTGTGGAACGAAGTGCTGGAGCTCTCCAAGAAGGAACGCGAGGCCGGCGGCGTACTGGACATGGATACCAAGGTCGTTTCCACCATCCTCAGCCATGGCCCCGGTTACCTGGATAAGGAGAAGGAGACCATCGTCGGCTTCCAGACCGATAAGCCCTTTAAGCGCGCCCTCATGCCCTACGGCGGCATCCGCATGGCCAAGCAGGCCTGCGAGGATAACGGCTATCACCTGGATCCTGAGGTGGAGGAGTTCTTCACCACCCACCGCAAGACCCACAATGCCGGCGTGTTTGATGCCTACACTCCCGAGATGCGCGCCTGCCGCAGCAGCCATGTCATCACCGGCCTGCCCGATGCCTACGGCCGCGGCCGCATCATCGGCGACTATCGTCGCGTGGCACTGTACGGCGTAGACCGCCTCATCGAGGACAAGGAGTTCCAGAAGGCCACCACCCCCAGCGTTATGCTGGCCGATGTGATCCGTGACCGTGAGGAGCTCTCCGAGCAGATCCGTGCCCTTAAAGAGCTGAAAGCCATGGCGGGTATTTACGGCTGCGATATCTCCAAGCCCGCTTCTAATGTTCAGGAAGCGATCCAGGCTGTTTACTTTGCCTATCTCGCCGCTGTCAAGCAGCAGAACGGCGCCGCCATGAGCCTTGGCCGTACCTCCACCTTCCTGGATATCTATGCCGAGCGCGACCTGCGCAACGGCGTCTTCACCGAAGAGCAGATCCAGGAATTTGTGGACCACTTCGTTATGAAGCTGCGCCTGGTCAAGTTTGCCCGTACCCCCGATTACAATAACATCTTTGCCGGCGACCCCACCTGGGTCACCGAAAGCCTGGGCGGTATGAGCACCGATGGCCGTCACATGGTCACCAAGATGAGCTACCGCTATCTGCACACCCTGGATAACCTGGGTGCTTCCCCCGAGCCCAACCTCACCGTTCTGTGGAGCCACAACCTGCCTGCCAACTGGAAGAAGTATTGTGCCGAGATCTCCATTAAGCACTCTGCCATCCAGTACGAGAACGATGACGTCATGCGTCCCGTTCACGGCGATGACTACGGCATTGCCTGCTGCGTATCCTCCATGCGTATCGGCAAGGAGATGCAGTTCTTCGGCGCCCGCGCCAACCTGGCCAAGTGCCTGCTGTACGCCATCAATGGCGGCGTGGATGAGATGAACGGCCATCAGGTCGGCCCGAAGTACCGTCCCATCACCTCCGAGTACCTCGACTATGATGAGGTCATGGAGAAGTATATGGATATGATGAAGTGGCTGGCCGGCGTTTATGTCAATGCCCTTAACATCATCCACTACATGCACGATAAGTACTGCTATGAGTCCCTGGAAATGGCGCTGCACGATAAGGAAGTTACCCGCTGGTTCGCTACCGGCATCGCCGGCTTCTCCGTAGTGGCCGATTCCCTCTCCGCCATCAAGTATGCCAAGGTCAAGGTCATCCGCAACGAGCAGGGCCTGGCCGTTGACTACGAGGTCGAGGGCGACTATCCCAAGTACGGCAACGATGATGACCGTGTAGACGAGATCGCCAAGGATATCCTGCACCGCTTCATCAACTACATCCGTGAGTATCCCACCTACCGTAACGGTATCCATACCACCTCTATCCTTACCATCACCTCCAATGTCAGCTATGGTAAGAATACCGGTTCCACCCCGGATGGCCGTAAGGGCGGCGAGCCCTTCGCGCCCGGTGCCAACCCCATGCACGGCCGCGATAGCCACGGTGCTGTTGCTTCCCTGGCTTCTGTTGCCAAGATCCCCTTCATGGATTCCCAGGACGGTATCTCCAATACCTTCTCCATCGTTCCCGATGCCCTGGGCAAGAACGATGACCAGCGCGTGACCAACCTCGTCGGCCTCATGGATGGCTACTTTGGCAAGCATGCGCACCACCTCAATGTCAATGTGCTCAACCGCGAGACCCTGCTGGACGCTCAGGCTCACCCCGAGCTGTATCCGCAGCTGACCATCCGTGTTTCCGGCTACGCCGTCAACTTTATCAAGCTGACCCGTGCCCAGCAGGATGAGGTCATCTCCCGCACCTTCCACGAAAGAATGTGATTACCATGTCGGAACTGACTGGACGCATCCATTCCCTTGAGAGCTTTGGCACGGTGGATGGCCCCGGAATCCGCTATGTTGTGTTTTTCCAGGGCTGTCCCATGCGGTGCCTCTACTGCCACAATCCCGATACCTGGGAAATGGCGGGCGGCACCCAGATGACCGCCGATGAGATCATCGAAAAGATCACCCGCAACCGGGAGTTTTATACCTCCGGCGGCATCACCGCCACCGGCGGCGAACCGATGCTCCAAATTGATTTTCTCACCGAGCTTTTTACCAAAGCCAAGCAGAACGGGATCCACACGGCGCTGGATACCTGCGGCATCCTGTTCGATCCCGACCATACCGAAAAAGTCGAAAAGCTGATGGCCGTTACCGACCTGGTGCTCCTCGATATCAAGCATATGTTTGATGAAGAGCACAAAAAGCTGACTGGCCACAGCAACGCGCGGGTCTTTGCCTTCGCGGAATACCTTAAAAGAATCGGCAAGCCGGTATGGATCCGTCATGTCGTTGTGCCGGGTATCACCTTCCAGCGGGAGGAGCTGCTGGCCCTTGGGCGCTACCTGAAGACGCTGACCAATATGGAAAAGCTGGAGGTGCTGCCTTACCATTCCATGGGTAAGGTAAAGTACGATAGTCTGGGGATCGAATATCCCCTGCTTGGTACTCCACAGCTTTCCAAAGCGGAAGCAGCCCAGGCGGAAGCGATCATCCGTGAAGGCATGGCGGAATAAATCAGCCTTCCTCTTTATTCTTCTTTCATTTTCTCTCTAAACGGAAAAGGCCCTCTGCGAAAGCAGGGGGTCTTCTCCGTTTATATATATTATTATATTATGCCAGCGCGGTAAACAGCCCATAGGCGATCCCGCCGGTGATGAATCCGCTGACCAGTACCCCGACCGTGATGACCAGGAACGCCTGCCAGATACGCATCCGCAGCACCGCCGCCACCAGTGAACCGGTCCAGGCGCCGGTGCCCGGCAGCGGAATGGCTACAAAGAGGAACAGCCCCCATTTTTCGTAATGACCGATCTCGGCCGCTTTTTGGTCCGCCCGGCGGATGATTTTCTGGAAGAATCCGCCGATACGGGGCAGGGTAGAGAGAAACTCCAGTATCTTTTTCGCGAATAAGATAAGGAACGGTACCGGCAGCAGGTTGCCCAGTACGCAGGTGAGGTACACCGGCCAAAAGGACAGCCCCATGGCAGCCCCGGCCGGGATGCCGCCCCGCAGCTCCACCACCGGCAGCATGGATATGCAGAACAGATAAAACCATTTGTTTCGCAGCAGGCTTTGCAGCATTTTTGTCAGATCCTTTTTTATAAACTGTCACGCGCGCGGGCGTGTGCGTACGCGCACCCATGTACGCTAAACCCGCGCGGGAAGCCCGCCGGGCAGCTTTTTCTCATTATAGCATGCGCTTAGCACTCTGCAACGGTGACTGCGAAAAATAGTTGTAAATTATTTGTGAACCCTATTGACAACCGCGAAAAAGTGAGTACAATAATAATCGTTAGCACTCGAAGTGAGTGAGTGCTAAAAAGGAGGGAGCAATATGGAGCTGGATCCGAGAAAAAGCAGGATTCTCACCTGCGTGGTGGAAAGCTACATCCGCACCGGCGAGCCCATCGGCTCCAAGATGATCGCCGCCATGCTGGAGGAGACTGTCTCCTCCGCTACCGTCCGCAATGACCTGGCCTACCTCAGCGAGCAGGGCTACATCGAGCAGCCCCATACCTCCGCCGGACGCATCCCCACTCACCGCGGTTTGCGCTACTACCTCGATCACCTGATGAAGCCGCAGCCGCTGGAGGACGCCGCCCGCGGCGAGATTGACGCCCTGTTCAATTACTGCGACCCCGACCCCGACCGCGTGCTGGAAGGCGCCACCCGGATGCTGGCCAAGGAAACCGGCTGCTTTGCCATTTCCACCACCATCTCCCGCCAGAGCCTCTTTGTCAAGCGCATTGAGATCATTCCGGCCACGGCGCATACCGTCGTTATCCTGCTGCTGTGCAGCAACGGGATGGTGAAAAATAAGGTCTGCCGGGTCAATTTCAATCTGACCCCCAATGTGGTGGACTTCTTCCAGAGCTTCGCCAATGGCCGCCTGGCCGGGCGCAGCCTCAATGAGATCACCGCCCAGTACATCAATTCGATGGCCTTTACCCTGGGTGAGCACACCGATATCTTTGCGCCGCTTCTGGCCGCTATTTACGAGCTGTGCCGGGAAGCCTGCGAAGGTGCCCTGTACCGCAGCGGCACGGGGAATCTGCTGGAACATCCAGAGCTGAGAAATGTGGCCGACCGGCTGTACCGTCTGCTAGATTCCCGCGAGGAAATGCTGCGGATCATTGGCAGCCGGGAAAATGACCTGTTTGTCAGCGTGTGGCGGGAAAATGCCCGCCCCGAAATGGAGAATTCCTCCATGATCGTTGCCCGTTACCGCATCGGTGAGGATTCCATCGGCGCCCTGGGGCTGGTTGGTCCCGTCCGCATGGATTACGCCCGGCTCATCCCCCATGTGGAGTACTTTGCCGGGATGCTGAGCCGGATGCTGAGCGATACACTGAATAACGGCCTGTAAACCGCGAAAGGAGAGAGACCCTGTGGATCAGGAAAACAAAAACACCACCCCCGAGGAAGAGCTGATGACGGAGGAAACGGCCGAAGCCGCCGAGCCGGCCGAAGAAGCCGCCCCGGAGCAGAAAAAGGGCAAAAAGAAAAAGAGCAAGGAAGCGGAAGCGCTGGAAAAGTGCGAGGCCGAAAAAAAGGAGCTGGAGGATCGATACCTGCGCCTGATGGCCGAGTACGATAACTACCGCCGCCGCACCCAAAAGGAACGCGAAAATGTCTATCCCGATGCAGTAGCGAATACCCTAAAGGAGCTGCTGCCGCTGCTGGATAACCTCCAGCGGGCGCTGGATACCCCCTGTGCCGATGAAAATTATCTCACTGGCATCAAGATGATCCAGACGGGCTTCGAGGAATATCTCAAGAAGATGGGCGTGGAGACCTTCGGAAAAGCCGGAGAGCCCTTCGACCCCAATCTGCACAATGCCGTCATGCACATCGAGGATGAATCCCTCGGCAAAAATGTGGTGGCGCAGGTCTTCCAAAGCGGCTACCGCCGCGGAGACCGCATCCTGCGGCATGCCATGGTGCAGCAGGCCAATTAAATTAAGTCAGCAATTCAAATTCACATAAATCAAACCAATTCACAGTAGTTTTTAGGAGGAATAGATTATGAGTAAGATCATCGGCATCGACCTTGGCACCACCAATTCCTGCGTAGCCGTTATGGAAGGCGGCGAAGCCGTCGTCATCCCCAATAGCGAGGGTGCCCGCACGACCCCCTCTGTTGTAGCATTCAAAGACAATGAGCGTCTGGTAGGCCAGGTGGCCAAGCGCCAGGCTATCACCAATCCCGAAAAGACCATCTCTTCCATCAAGCGTCACATGGGCACCGATTACAAGGTGAACATCGATGGTAAGCAGTACACCCCGCAGGAGATCTCCGCGATGGTGCTGCAGAAGCTGAAGACCGATGCCGAGGGCTACCTGGGCGAAAAGGTCACCGAAGCGGTCATCACCGTTCCCGCCTACTTCACCGATGCCCAGCGCCAGGCCACCAAGGACGCCGGCAAGATTGCCGGTCTGGAGGTCAAGCGTATCATCAATGAGCCGACTGCGGCTGCCCTCGCCTACGGCATCGATAAGGAAAACGAGCAGAAGATCATGGTCTACGACCTGGGCGGCGGCACCTTCGATGTTTCCATCATCGAAATGGGCGACGGCGTACAGGAGGTACTGGCCACTGCCGGTAACAACCACCTGGGCGGCGATGACTTTGATGAGCGCCTGCTCAACTACATGGCCGATGACTTCCAGAAGACCAACGGCATCGACCTTCGCAAGGATAAGATGGCGCACCAGCGTCTGAAGGAGGCTGCTGAGAAGGCGAAATGCGACCTTTCCGGCATGACCCAGACCAATGTGAACCTGCCCTTCATCACCGCGGATGCCACCGGCCCCAAGCACTTTGATATGACCATCACCCGCGCCAAATTCAATGAGCTGACCGCCGATCTGGTGGAAGCCACCATGGGCCCGGTACGCAATGCCCTTTCCGATGCGGGCCTCAAGCCCTCCGATATCGGCAAGGTGCTGCTGGTAGGCGGCTCCACCCGTATCCCCGCTGTCCAGGAAGCTGTCAAGAACTTCATGGGCAAGGAACCCTTCAAGGGGATCAACCCCGATGAGTGTGTGGCCCTGGGCGCTGCCCTGCAGGGCGGTGTTCTCACCGGCGATGTCAAGGGCCTGCTGCTTCTGGATGTTACTCCTCTGTCCCTGGGTGTGGAGACCCTGGGCGGCGTCATGTCCAAGGTCATCGAGCGCAATACCACCATCCCCACCAAGAAGACGCAGATCTTCACCACCCCTGCCGATGGCCAGACCACTGTTGAGGTCCATGTACTGCAGGGCGAGCGTGAAATGGCTGCCGATAATAAGACTCTGGGCAACTTCCAGCTCACCGGCATCCCCGCCGCTCCCCGCGGCGTTCCGCAGATCGAAGTGACCTTCGATATTGATGCCAACGGCATTGTCCATGTATCCGCCAAGGATCTGGGTTCCGGCAAGGAGACCGGCATCACCATCACCTCCTCCACCAATATGAACAAGGACGATGTGGAGCGTGCCGTGAAGGAAGCCGAGCAGTACGCTGCTGAGGATAAGAAGCGCCGTGAGGCCATTGATACCCGCAATAACGCCGATCAGATCGTGTACCAGACCGAGAAGACCGTAAAGGATCTGGGCGATAAGATCTCCGCTGAGGATAAGGCCACCATCGAGAAAAAGACCGAGGCCGTAAAGGAAGCGCTGAAGGGCACCGATGACGAGATGATCAAGGCGGCCACCGATGACCTGGCCAAGGTTTCCATGGAGATCTTCGGTAAGGTATATCAGTCCAATGCCGGTGCTGCCGGTGCCGCCGGCCCCGATATGGGCGGTGCGGCCGGTGCGGGCGCTGCCCCCGATGACGGCGTGGTAGACGCCGATTACCGTGAGGTAGACGATAACTAACCGAAAAACAAATTGTAATGGGGCGCGCAGAGGCAGTTTTGCCGCTGCGCTGTCCTGCTTGCAGAGGATAAAACCATTTTCTCTGCATGATCCTGTAATAAAGGGTGAGATGAATGGCAGAGAAAAGAGATTACTATGAGGTGCTGGGCCTGCAAAAGGGCGCCAGCGAGGATGAAATAAAAAAGGCATTCCGACAGTTGGCAAAGAAATACCATCCTGACCTGAACCCCGGCGATAAGGAGGCTGAGACCAAGTTCAAGGAGGTCAACGAGGCATACGAGGTGCTCTCCGATAAGGAGAAGCGCCAGCGGTATGATCAGTTCGGCTTTGCCGGAGTGGACCCCAGCTATGGCGGCGGTGCGACCGGTGGAGCAGGCGGTTTTGGCGGCGGCTTCGGTGGCTTTGGCGATTTGGGCGACCTGTTCGGAGATATCTTCGGCGGAGGCGGCTTTGGCGGCTTTGGCAGCGGCCGGGTAAGGGACCCCAATGGGCCCATCCGCGGCGAGCACCGGGAAGCGCAGGTTACCATCTCCTTTATGGAGGCGGTAAAGGGCTGCACCAGGGATATTAAGGTTTCCCGCCTGGAAAACTGCAGTGAATGCGGCGGCAGCGGCGCCAAGAAGGGTACCAGCCCCGAAACCTGCCCCGATTGCCACGGCGCCGGCCAGGTGACCGTGCGGCGTCAGACCGCCATCGGCGTAATGCAGATGCAGCAGCCCTGCGCCCGCTGCGGCGGCCGGGGACGCATCATCAAGGAGCCCTGCCCCAAGTGCGGCGGCAAGGGCCGTGTCAAGGTCAGCAAGACCGTGACCGTCAATATCCCTGCCGGCATTGATGACGGCCAGACCGTAGCGGTGCGCGGCCAGGGCGACAGCGGCCGCAATGGCGGCCCCACCGGTGATCTGCGTGTAACAGTCAGCGTCCGGCCCGATCCGCTCTTTGAGCGTGACGGCTATGATATCTGGTGCGAGATCCCCATTACCTTTGCCCAGGCGGCTATGGGTGATGACATTGTAGTCCCCACCGTGGATGGCAAAGTGAGCTACCATGTGCCGGAGGGCACCCAAAGCGGGACGGTATTCCGCCTGCGGGATAAGGGTGTACCCGCTCTGAACGGCCGCGGCCGCGGCGACCAGTATGTGCGTGTGGTGGTGGAAGTGCCCAAGAGCATGACCAAGGCCCAGAAGGATAAGCTGCGGGAATTTGACGCGGCGCTGAGCGACAAGAACTACCAGAAACGCAAGAGCTTTACGGAACGGCTGAGGGACTGCTTCAGCGATAAGTAACGGAATAAAACAGGAGTCTGCCGTTGAGGGCAGGCTCCTGCTTTTTTGGTTTGCGCAGGGGGCAGGGGAGGCGGGCCGCAGGCCGCCCG
>OGGJ01002251.1_pt1 | contig 13822 bp, 7 predicted proteins | sample 1571071 | NCBI WGS metagenome assembly OGGJ01 (sample SAMEA2581954, study PRJEB24529) | metagenome | biome: Human gut stool | place: China | collected 2011
TTTTATAACCGATGATTTCGCATAACTGCTTGTAAATGATGATTATGAGAAGACTGATATGCAGGAAACTACAGAGTTTATGAATATAGGGTAAATGTTTTAAATAATTGAATATTACTAACTTATAAAAATTAATCGTATGAAAAGAAGACTACTTTTTTTGTTCGCCGTCTTTATGGTGGGTGCAAGTGTGGGGTGGGGACAAATGATCCCTACATACTACAAAGTGGCTGTAGGAACAGGTGGTGATGGATCATCTGCTGGTTCACCCATTTACAAGGCAAACTTGGAAGCAGCATTGTCTGATGCGGCATTATCTTCATTAGATAGTGTGATCATATTGTTACCTGAAGGGGAATACTCGGCTAATGCAGCTCCTTATTCTATCACCAAATCATCATTGGCTATCATTGGTGAAGGTGATACCTCAACAGTTACAATTAAGTCTCCGGTAGATATTGAGCTAACAAACGGAGGGAATGTGTCTTTCCAAAAGGTACATCTAACAGCAAAAACATCGACTGGACGAGGAGTTGTCGATATTAAATCCTCTAAAACGACAGTGTCTTTCAGTGAGAGTAAGATAACGATAGAGGGGCGGGGAACGGGTGATAGTGGTTCCGGGGCTTGTTTCGGTATAGTGTCTCAATTAACTGTAAATGAGAATACCGTAAACTTTATCAACTCCCGTATGTATATGTCTGAGGGTTTTGAAAGAGGACTTGCATTTCGTGATGGTGGAGGCCATACACTCAATTTTATAGGAAGTAAGATGGAGGGGCCTTCAGCTAAAGGTTTATATCCTTACGTGATCGGCATTTGCTCATGGGTGGGAGGAACTGATAATACTAATCCGGTAACTTATAATATAAGGAATTCTGTAGTAGATGTGAATTATTATGCAATATTTGCCATCAACCAAGCGGGGTACACAAATGCCGTAAATATAACTATCGACAATTCCAGTGTAACTGCTTGGGCCGCACTTTTTCTAAGAGGTGATTTAGTAAATGAAGCCTACCCGCATAATGTAGCGATCTCTAATACTCATTTGTATGGACGTTCTTACCAAAATGGGCCAAGTGATGGATTTGGAACTGTCGTTTTGGATAATTGTCAAAATTTGACTATGACGATGGACTCTAAAAGTTCTATCGTTTCAGAGAATAAAGCACCGATAGATAGCCCCATCACCTATATGTGTGTGGCTGATGTCCGTAAGAATACTTCCGGTACTTGGACGTTTACATCCACCGATGGCTCTAAGGCTTTAATCCAATCCAAGAATGACAAATATGCTCCTACATTATTTTTTGATGATGCAGGAACAAATTTGGAGGTTTTAGGGGTTGAAAATGTTGAGTTTAAGACTGAAAACGAGAAGCCTTGCATTGTCTCGATTCATAAGAACGGGACTTTGAACAATGCGGCATCCAGTTTAGACGTATTATTGACGAATATGATTTTAGAAGAGGAGGATAAAGTGATTTTCCCGGAAGGAGAATATACTTTACCAATGACGCTGCCTCTGGATAAATCAATCACGCTTCATGGAGCTGGGCAAAGTCAGACAATTGTAAATGGGCATATTTCCGTTAATTCACCATCAGGAGGCTCAGTTGCATTGACCGTAAGCGATATGACCTTAAAAGGAACTGATAATTCCTCTGCGCATGGGCTTATTGGTATGATTGGAACGGGCAAGGATATCGTAAAGTTAACCAATTGTAAGTTAGATGGTGGTGCGGTTACCGCTCAAACCGCTGCCGTAGGTGTCCGTATGGAATCAGTGGGAGCGGAGTTAAGCTTGACGAATACGGATATCGATGTCAATTATTATGGAATAGGCTTACGGAATAAAGAGCAAGTCTTAGATATTACGGGAGGAACCTTTACCGCATGGGGGGCGATCATGACATCAGCCGGAAGTATGAGTCCAAGTGATGGTACATTAGCTAATACGAATACCCGGATAACGGCGAAAGACGCGACATTCATCAGTAGGACTCTTCTGAATGGGAAAAGCAATAGTTATGGAGCTGTTATTCTTCAGGAAAAATACAACGGAGTTACAGCTGATTTCACGAATTGCGAGTTGCGAGCGGTAGATGGATTAGATCCTTTGATAAATGCTACCCAAGCTACGGCTACGGATATACGTTCGTATGGAAATACGATCACATTTACAGGTTGTACGTTGTCTTCTTTGGAAGGAACGAATAATCTCCCGGATGGAAGTAACGGATATTTACATGCCGGAGTTATTCGGCTAGGTTGGAGTGGAACGGATGATAAGTCGGAATTTGCGGATAATACGATAACGATCAACAATTCTACATTGAATGGCAAGGAGGGAGAGAACTGGGTCTATTCACATCGCGAAAAGGAGGCGAAAAAATACGACAAGCTGACGATCAATGGAACTGTTTATGATCCGGCCTCGGGTCTTATTTGTTATGGAGAGCCAGATATTCAGAATAAGATTGATAATGCGGTAGCGGGAGAGACGATTTCTGTTCCGGCGGGAGAACATGCGGGTTTCAATGTCACTACCGCTGATGTCCGGATAAAGGGAGTTTATGGAAAAACGATTATTAAAGGAACGAAGAAGTATACGGGTTCTTCCATAGCTTGTATCTCTGCGGATAAGGTGACTTTGATGAATCTTTCTTTCAAGAGTTCAACGGATGGCTCGAATCGTCCAACAGCATTGTTTGTCGGTGGAGGTACGGTGGAGATTGATAGTTGTATTTTTGAGGATAAGCTACTCCAAACAGGTTTATATTCGGAACCGGGTAGTACTCTTAAAGATGCGACCTTGTTGGTTCATAACAGTACTTTTAATGTATATGATAAGAATTTGTTGATCTCAGCGGGACGACTTAACGCTATGGTCAAGAATAATGTTTTTACGGATAGTGATATTTCGGTAGCGAAGAATGACGGCTCGAATGTCGTTGAATCAAATGAGTTTCATAATTGTGTCGTGAAAGTTGAGGATGGTGTAACATTCCAATATAATAAGATGTACCCGGGCGACCAGACATATGTATATTCCATTCGTCCCAATAATTTAGAGGGAACGGTTGTTGCGCCGAATAATTATTGGGGAAGTGATAATCCGGATTTTTCTGCCTTGATTGATAAAAGCAGGGCACCGAACGGATCTGTAGATTATTTCCCCTATTATTCGGATGTCGCTTTGGGTACCTTAATCTATAAGATGGTAACGATTTCGGAAGATACGGTCTGGGCCACTCCGCATCCAAATCAAAAGGTCACCGTCTTGGATGGCGCGACTTTGACGTTGTCTGTTCCAATGTCTTTAGATACCGTTACCATGAGAGAAGGTGCGCAAATAAAGTCAAATCTTGCGGATCAAACAGGAAGCGTGACCACTAAGTCTCTTCGTTTCTCTCCGGATCTCTCCGGTACTGAGTGGAAGGCGTTAGGAGTGCCATTAGCCTCTGCCGTGATCAAGAACTCTACGGAGGAGGAGATCTCGGCTCCAAGTGTTCAAAATGTTGATAATGGTATCTGGTTCGCTAGGCTGAAGGATAACAAGACTCCGGAGTTCGTGGTGGATGAGAGTGCTTTTGGCATGGCTGGTCTTTGGGCGGCTAATGGCGATACCTATACGATCTCTTCTGAAGGAGCTTTTGAATTCAAGACCTTGGAAGAACCTGCCGCTCCAACTGAAACAGGTACTTTCTTGATGTGCTCGAATCCGAATACATTTACGATTACCTTGAAACAATCTGCTTATATATTGACAACGGATGGAACCTCTTTCGAGCAAGAGGCAAATCCGGAGATCAAGCCTTTCCAAAGCTTTGTCTTGACAGACGCCAAGACATTGAGTACGCTTCGCTCTTTACGTATCGGCGATGGCGTGGTTACGGGCAACCAGACGATCGAGCCGGTAGATGGTTATTACGTGACTACCGATCGTGGCGCTATCGTGATTCACACGCCGGAGCCTATGGACGTGGTGGTTATCAGAATGAATGGCAAGGTCGCTTATCGTGGCGAGGTTACGGACGGACAGCGGATCATGGTTCCTTCGGGCATCTATGCCGTGAACGGTCAATTAGTAAGGGTTAAATAACGATTAAAACAAAGATAAACATGAAAAAGAGTATATTAGCGATATTCCTTGCTGTCATTGCGATGGCACAGGTACATGCGCAAGATTCAGATTTACGTTCCGCCCCGGATCTTCCGACGTTCAAGGTGACATTGAATTATAGCTCGGCGAATACGGATCAAGGAACCATAATCAGTACGGTAGCCACAGGTTCCAAGGTGGCATATAATAGTAAACCCGTTTTCACGATCACGGCGAAGCCCGGATATGTCCTGTCGGATATAACGATGAATACGGCTACTATTGGCACGTTACCGAGCGGTACTTTTCAAAATGATAATACGACCACCTATTCCTATACTTCCACCGCTTTGACCGGTAGTACGGAAATCAAGGCGGTGTTCAAGGCAAAAGAGCAGGTGACAGTCACGATCTCTCCTGAGTATGCCACCTTGGATGAGATAAGGGCGAAGGTGAATTTGCCCAAGGTTACTTTTGACCCGGTTATTACGGGGTATAAAGTACAATACAGGGAGGATGGCTCTGCTGCTTTGACGGATGAGTTACCCGAAAAGGCTGGACTTTATTATGTTGTCGTAACCAAGTCGGAGACTGATACGCAAGCCGCCATAAACAAGGAGATTCTATTCAAGGTACAACCGCCCCATACGCTTTCTTACTCGTTTGAGGAGGCGCAAGGATCTGTAACCGCTTCTATGGATGGCTCCATTATCGCCAGTGGTGATGAGATCGTTTATAATAAGCCAGCCGTATTGAAGATTACCTCCAAGCCCGGTTATGTGTTGAGCAGACTTACCGTAGATAATAATGAGGTGACTTTGCCGAAAGGAACTTTTAATTCTTCTACGAATGAGACTTCCTACGCAGATTATACGACATCGGCGTTGACCGCTTCTACGGTTATTGACGTGCGATTTGCCGCGAAGAAAACCGTATCTGTAACAGCCAATCCATTATCTGCCACGAAGGATGAGGTTTTGGCTGGTAAGAATCTTCCGGTTATTACATTTACCCCCAATACGATAGCGGGGCAGAAGGTTCAATATAAGAACGCTTCCGGAGCTTTATCCGATAAACTTCCTGCGGCGGATGGTGTTTACACGATCGTCGCGACCAGTCCCGAGACCGCGGAATATGCCGCCTTGAAGGATGAGAACATGAAGTTCACGGTATCTAAAGCGAATGTATTAAATTATAACATGGAAACGGCCGGACAAGGTACGGTTACCGCCAAGATGGGCTCTACGGACATGGCAAGCGGTAGCGAGATCATTAACGGGCAACCTGCCGTATTTACAATTATCGCTAACCCCGGATTTCTATTGAATAAGATTGTTGTGAATGGAACCGCGGTATCAGCCTTGCCAAAAGGTGCGCTTAATAAGGATAACACCATCTCTTATACCTATACGACCGCCTCGTTAACCGCCTCTACGACCTTGTCGGTAGGTTTCGCCGCGAAGAAAACGATTTCCGTGAGTGTAACAGGTTCTTCGGCGACAAAAGACGAGATCGTGGCCGGGAAGAGTTTGCCGGTTATTAAGTTTACGCCGGAAATAGCGGGACAAGTGGTTCGATATCGTGCGGCCGATGGTTCGGAGACTTCCACGTTACCGCAGATAGTCGGAGCTTATAAGATCGTCTTATTTAGTCCGGAGACCATGGAGTATGCCGCATTAGAAGATTCCTCTAAAACGTTTACGATCCGTAATGCCAATACCTTGGCTTACGCTGTCGATGGTGGACAGGGTACGGTTACCGCCAAGATGGACAACAAGGACATCATGAGCGGTGGTGAGATCGCTTACGGTAAGCCCGTCATTTTCTCGATCGTATCGAATGCCAACTATAGGCTAGGGGCTATTAAGCAAGGCTCTTCGGACGTGGATATCTCGAAGATCAAGGGAACATATGCCAATGGAAATACCTCTTACACGTACACGACTCCTAGTCTGATGAGTGGCGATAGCTATACCTTTGCGTTCGTCTCCAAGGATACGGTGAGGTTCGTGGCTAACAACCTTGTCCAGACGGTCGGCTCCATCAAGCCGGTCACGGTAACAAGCGCTGTAGAGGATATCAAGATCGAATATCAATTGAGCGGTACGGCTTGGGTTACGACATTGCCTTCCACGCTGGCTGTGGGTTCTTATAAGGCCCGTTTGAGCCGTGCGGAGGACTTGACATACCGTAGCCTCTCTGATACGGTTACGTTAGTGGTGGAGAGTAAGAAAGAGGTGGAGAGTTTGGTGTTACCTACTCCGGGTCGTATTGAGGAAGGACAGGCTTTATCGGCGTGTACCTTGATCGATGGTACTTCTTCCGGATCATTTATCTGGAAAACTCCGAACGAGATCGCTTCTCCGGATAAGAAAAAGTACGACTTGATATTCGAACCGAATGATCCTGTTCTCTATGCGGCTAAAGATACGTTTATAACCTTGAACGTAATTCCTGTTTATTCTATGAATGTTACCGCCGGTAATTTCGGTACTGTCATCTTGGAGGGGCGTACCGCAAATGATAAATATGCGAGAGGCTCGGTTTTGAAAGCGACAGCCGTTGCGGATAAGAATTACCGGTTTGCCGGCTGGAGTGATGGGAATACATCGGCTACACGGGAGTTGCAAGCGAATGCGAACTTGGATATCGTAGCCCGTTTTGATCCAGTCCTTTATGGCGTGACGTTTACGGATCCGATGAATGGTTCCTTGAAGGTCTTCGCGAATGGCGTGGAGGTGAAGAATGGTGCTGAATTTTTACAGGGGACCTTATTGACTATCACGGCGACTCCGGATCCGGGCTATATGGTTCAGTCCGTGAAGGTGAACGGGGCTTTGGTGAATAACGGTTCTTATACTTTGATACAAGCCGCTGATATATCGGCCGATTTCCTTCAAAAAGAACCGGATAAACATTTGGTAAAGGTTGGGGAGTTGAAGAATGGTAGCGTGAATCTGATCGAGGTGGATACGAAGGCACCCGTTACTCCCGGTGAGGCTATCTCTGAAGGTGTGAAAGTGAAGGTGATAGGAAATGCGGATTATGGCTATGAGCTGGCATCCGTGAAAGTGGAAGGCGCGAATTATAATGAGGCTGATGGCTCATTTATGGTTGGGACCGGAGATGTTACGGTGAACGCGAGTTTCCAATTGGTGAAATATCAAATAACCTCGGCGTTGAATATCCCCAATGCGGGTAAAGTCGTATTGAAAGATAAGGCCGGTAAAGAGGTGGCTTCCGGTTCAAAGGTACCTTATATGACTCAACTGACCGCTTCTGTTGAGACGGAAACGGGATATCGTTTTATGAATATGATGGTGAACTCTTCCGAGATCAAGGATGGAGACGTATTCACCGTTTCTGGCCCTATGGTTGTTACCGCTAATTATGTGGAGAAGAAAGATTTGGCTTCGCTGATTGATAAGACGACGCAAACGGTAGTCTATAATAAGCAATACCGGAATTTCGAGGTTAAGATTACGGGCTATTCCGGTTTGGACTTTAAGGTCGCATATTCCCGGAGTGGGGTAGAAATGACAGAGAATCCTAAATCGGCCGGAACTTATAAAGTTCGGATTACCCGTGGCGAGGATGATTTATTTAAAGCCGTGGATGTAACTGCCGAGCTGATTATCAAGAAGGCTGGTATGGCATTGCTGAAAGAACCGACTATAGAAGGGGAGGATTATTCAAAGATTGACGCTAAACTTACTCAAGACTTCGAGGATGTGGAATGGAATCCTTCTACACAAAAATCGGCGCTTCGTGCGAACGTGACTGGAAGCCCGACAAAGGATCAGGTAAATATTCTGCGCTTTACCCCACTTGACAAGAGTAATTATGAATCGGTAGATTATTCAATGCCGGTTGGTGAAGTAAAAACGTTTTCTTTAAGTGCCTCAAATACGGAGGTTACGAATGGAGGCTTGGTTATTAGCGATTATTCTAAAATTCCGGAGAATACGGTTATAAAGTTACGGGCGGTAGCTCCTAGCGAGAATCAGCGTTTTGATTCTTGGGGTGAAAATGTCTCAAGCACCGATAGAAAGAACCCAGAGATAACGGTTACTTTGGCGGCTGATGCGACATACACCCCGAATTTTGTGGATAAACCTAAAATAACGGCGAATCCTTCAGATTTGGAGTTTGTTTATAATGGTTCCGTAAGGCTTGTGGAATTGAAAGACATTTTGAGCGGTAGTTATCCGACAGATGTAAATATTAAATATTCAAATACGGATGGATCGGTTGCTACCCCATTGAACGCAGGTACTTATCTTGTGACTGTAACACGTACCGGGGACGAGAACTGGCGATCTTTCGAGGCAACCAAGAAATTAGTGATAAAGAAAGCGAAGGTCGTAGAGGTAGTAGCTCCTACCGCATCTACGATCACGGAAGGTCAGTCCTTGTCGGAATTCCTATTATCCGGTGGTGTTGCGAAAGGTGCCGATGGAACTACCATATCCGGTAAATTTGAATGGGCTGATGCGTCAGCTATATTGAAACCCGGCGATAGCCAGAAAAAGGAAGTGATCTTCACGTCGTATGATCCGAATTATGAGGATGCGACTACGAATGCGGAGGTTACGGTGAAAAGTTCGGATGCGTTAGTTGTCACGTTCGCTCAACCGGAAAATGGTTCTTTGAAAGTCTATATGTTGAAAGGTGAGGGCGAGAAGACCGAGATAACGAGTGGAACCGCTGTGGCGAAAGCGACTAAGCTAACCATTGAGACAGAAGCCAATCCGGATTATGAATTGGCCGTTATTCAAATAGGCGAAGAGAAGTATACGACTTCGCCTGTAGAGATTGAAGTCGATAAGTCCTTGGCTATTATAGCAGAGTTCAAGCCGGTTTCTACACCTCCGGGAACAGATGTGGCTGTTACGGGAGTTTCTTTGAATATCACGTCCAAGGCATTGGCCGTAGGTGAATCTTTTGCCTTGCAAGCGAAAGTTACCCCTAATAACGCCACTATGAAAACCGTCTCTTGGAGTAGCAGCGACGAGACGGTGGCTACTGTTGACGCGGATGGTGTCGTTACCGCATTGAAGATCGGTACTTGCAAGATTACCGTGGCTACCGATGATGGAAACAAGACGGCGTCTTGTGTGGTAACTGTCTCCGGTACGGTAGGTATCGAGCAAATCATCGACGATCATCAAATCTATTGCGAGCGAGGTGCGATAACCGTTCATCCGGCCCGTCCAATCTCGATCCGTATCATAGCGGTGACTGGAGTTAGCCTGTATGGCGACTCAATTATCGGACCTACCCGCATCCCGGTATCGACAGGAATCTATCTGATAGAGATCAACGAGAATGGCAAGCATATAACAGTGAAAGTAAACGTTCGCTAACAACCTTATTTTAAGAAACTAACCCTTGAGTCTTTAATGTTGGGGAAGGCCGCTAGGAATACTCTGTTCCGGCGGTCTTCTTTTTTATCATTGTATATGTACGAATAGCCTTTGTTAGAGTTGTAGAGGTTAAATATTCTAAAACCCTTTCGGCTTACTTATTTTATTCGTTCTTTTGCAAGAAAATTGGGAGGTGTGTTCTCTGTACGCATCTCCTTAATTTATTTAACGTTAATAAGTGAGAGTCTGATGGCTGAAAATAAAAAAGTTAGTTCTGTTTCTTTCTTTAACTCCCGGCTTACGTCTGTTATTAGTATCTCCTTGGTACTATTCTTGCTAGGACTCATTCTATTGATAGGGATGTTGGGTAATAAACTCTCCGTTTATGTGAAAGAGAACTTATCTTTCTCCATCGTGCTGAAAGATAACCAAAAAGAAACTGAGATAAAGAAAATGCAGAAGAGCTTGGATGCTCTTCCTTTTATAAAATCAACCGAGTATATATCGAAAGAGCAAGCTGCGAAAGAGTTGGAGGAAGAACTGGGCGAGAATCCGGAAATCTTCTTAGGCTTTAACCCTTTACAGGCCTCGATTGAGGTGAAACTGCATTCGGAGTACGCCAACCCCGATAGCCTCCAAGTGATAGAGAAGAAGATTAGAAACTATACGTCGGTCTCGGAGCTGCTTTACCGAAAGGATATGATGAGATAGTCCATAATAATATGAAGCGGTTGGGCTTGATCCTGCTTACCTTGGCGGCGGTACTGATGATTATCTCGTTCGTGTTGATCAGTAATACGATTCGCCTGTTGATTTATTCCAAACGATTCTTGATTCATACGATGAAGCTAGTGGGGGCTACTTCCGGCTTTATACGTAGGCCTTTTGTGAAATATAACATAGTAAGTGGCATTTTCGCCTCTATCTTGGCAATATTGATGCTAACCGGAGCGTTATATTATTTGCAAAATGAATTGAAAGGTTTTATCCAGATATTGGATATGCAAACATTATTATTGGTTTATGTGGCAGTGTTTGCTTTAGGTATTGTCTTGTCCGTGATCGCTACCATTTTTGCCGTGAATAAATATTTGCGGATGGGGGTCGATAAGTTGTATTATATTTAATGTACGAATAATAAAGAGTTGAGAAAGATGGCTAAAAGAGATTTTGCTTTCGGAAAAGAGAATTTTATACTGATTGCGGTAGCGGTTGCCTGCATCGTGCTTGGTTTCATATTGATGAGTGGTGGAGGTTCCGGGGATAATACGTTCAATCCCGATATATTCAGCGCCCGCCGTATCGTGGTAGCTCCGGTGGTTACGGTTATCGGTTTCGTGATGATGATTTTTGGAATCTTGAAGAATAGCAAAGATAAAGAAGTAACAGAATGAGTTGGTTTGAGGCCTTGATACTGGGTATCGTACAGGGATTGACCGAATATCTGCCGGTGAGCAGTAGCGGTCATTTAGCGATTGGCTCAGCTTTGTTTGGTATAGAGGGAGAGGAGAATCTTGCGTTTACGATCGTCGTGCATGTGGCGACCGTATTCAGTACGTTAGTGGTTTTATGGAAGGAAATCGATTGGATATTCCGTGGTTTATTTAAACAGATGAACGCAGAGACGAAGTATGTGATCAATATCTTGATTTCCATGATTCCGATCGGGATCGTTGGGGTATTCTTTAAAGATACGGTAGAACAAATCTTTGGATCGGGTTTATTGGTCGTTGGTTGTATGCTGCTATTGACGGCGGCTTTGCTGGCATTTTCGTATTATGCCAAACCACGCCAGAAAGAGTCGATCTCGATGAAAGACGCTTTTATTATCGGTCTGGCTCAGGCTTGCGCCGTGATGCCGGGTTTGTCTCGTTCCGGATCAACGATCGCTACCGGTTTGTTATTGGGAAATAATAAGGCGAAACTGGCCCAGTTCTCTTTCTTGATGGTAATTCCTCCGATCTTAGGAGAGGCGTTGCTGGATGTGATGAAGATGGTGAAAGGTGAAGATGTGGCTGGGGACATTCCTGCGTTATCATTAGCGGTAGGTTTCATGGCCGCTTTTGTTTCCGGTTGCGTGGCCTGTAAATGGATGATCAACATCGTGAAAAAGGGGAAACTGATTTATTTCGCTATCTATTGTGCGATTGCGGGATTGGTGACAATTGCTTGTACATTACTTAAATAAAGAATGGATTTTATAGCTGGAGAGATTTTATATTTTAATAAACCGCTAACGTGGACTTCTTTTGACCTAGTTAACAAATTTCGCTATAAGCTAAGTCGGAAACTGAAGGTAAAGAAGATTAAAGTTGGACATGCGGGGACACTGGATCCCTTGGCTACAGGTGTGATGATCGTTTGTACCGGAAGGGCTACGAAGCGAATCGATGAGTTTCAATACCAGACGAAGGAGTATATCGCTACGTTGAAGTTGGGAGAGACTACCCCGTCTTTCGATTTGGAGAAAGAGATAGACGCCGTGTATCCCACGGAACATATAACCCGTGAGCTCGTGGAGGAGGTTTTAAAGACATTCGTGGGTACGATCCAACAGATTCCCCCGGTGTTCTCCGCTTGCAAGGTGGAAGGTAAGCGTGCTTATGAGCTAGCTCGGAAAGGGGAGGAGGTTGAACTAAAATCCAAGACATTGGTTATAGACGAACTGGAGTTGCTGGAGTGTGATTTGCCTGTTATAAAGATACGGGTGGTATGTAGCAAAGGTACCTATATTCGTGCGTTGGCTCGTGATATCGGGAAGGCCTTGGGTTCCGGCGCTCATTTGATTGGCTTGGAACGGACTCGCATCGGAGAGGTAACCTTGGATATGTGTATGTCTCCGGAGGAGATCGATGATTTCTTAGAGCAGAATGTGGTAAAAATAGAAGAAGAAAAATAAATAGAGTGCATTATGAAGCTTTCGAAATTCAAATTTAACTTACCGTCGGAATTAATCGCTTTACATCCGGCGAAGAACAGAGATGAGTCGAGGTTGATGGTCGTTCATCGTGATACGGGTGAGATCGAGCACCGCGAATTCAAGGATATTCTAGACTATTATGGAAAAGGTGACGTGTTTATCTTTAATAACACGAAAGTTTTCCCCGCTCGCTTGTACGGTAACAAGGAGAAAACAGGGGCGCGTATCGAGGTGTTCTTGTTGCGCGAGCTGAACGAGGACTTACGTTTGTGGGACGTATTGGTGGATCCGGCTCGTAAGATCCGCATCGGTAATAAGTTATACTTTGGCGAGGATGATTCCATGGTCGCGGAGGTAATTGATAATACGACTTCGCGTGGTCGTACGCTCCGTTTCTTATATGACGGGAACCACGACGAGTTTAAGAAGGCTTTGTATGCCTTGGGCGAGACTCCGCTGCCTAAGTATATCGAACGTGAGGTGGAACCGGAAGACGAGGATCGTTATCAGAATATTTTCGCTGCGGAAGAAGGTGCGGTTGTGGCTCCTGCTGCGGGATTGCATTTTAGCCGTGAGTTGATGAAACGTTTGGAGATCAAGGATTGCCAGTTCGCTTTCTTGACATTGCATTCGGGCTTGGGTAATTTCCGTGAGATCGACGTGGAAGATTTGACAAAGCATAAAATGGATTCTGAGCAAATGGTCGTAAATGCCGATGTAGTGGATATCGTGAACAAGGGAAAGGATGAGGGGCACAAGGTTTGTGCGGTCGGAACTTCCGTGATGCGTGCGATCGAGACGGCCGTAAGTACGGATGGTCATCTGAAAGAGTTCGAGGGCTGGACGAATAAGTTTATCTTCCCTCCGTATGATTTCAGCGTGGCTACCAGCATGGTGACAAATTTCCACATGCCGTTGTCTACATTATTGATGATGACAGCTTCTTTCGGTGGTTATGAGTTGATCATGGACGCTTACGATATCGCTTTGAAAGAGAAATATCGTTTCGGTGCTTACGGCGACGCTATGCTAATCCTTTAATCCGGTTTCTATGGCGACAGCTTACCTTGGATTAGGTACGAACGTAGGTAATAAACGAGGAAATTTGGTGACAGCGGCGGCGCTGCTGGCTGAAAGGGTGGGAGATGTTCTTGCCCTTTCTGATATGTATGAGACGGAGCCTTGGGGATTTGAATCGGACAACACTTTCTTGAACGCCGTGATCGTCATGACGACGGAACTTTCCCCTATGGAATTATTAGATGCTACCCGTTTGATCGAGATCGAGATGGGACGTATCGAAAAAAGTGACGGTGCGTATCATGACCGTATCATCGATATCGATCTGTTAATGGTGGATGAGCAAATCCTGCATACGGAGCGGCTGACGCTACCGCACCCTCTGATGCACAAACGGTCGTTTGTAAT
>OGGJ01002260.1_pt1 | contig 13802 bp, 14 predicted proteins | sample 1571071 | NCBI WGS metagenome assembly OGGJ01 (sample SAMEA2581954, study PRJEB24529) | metagenome | biome: Human gut stool | place: China | collected 2011
TCCTCTATCCTTTCTGAAGCTAAATATAACAATGAGCCGAGATAAGTAAAAAGGCTCAATAATGTACTATCTTGGGAAACCTGCCTATGGCAGGTTTTCTGTGTGTATATGCATTTGTTAAAAATGCGACAAGATGTTCATGAAAATATACAATGGAATTAGTCACTTTCTATAGAAAATTGTCTATTTTTCCTGTATATTATATAAAGAGTAAATAGGAAGGAAGGAAAAAAGGATGGCATTGTTAACATTTAAGGGTGGTATTCACCCGGATGACGGCAAGAGCCTGGCTAAAGATAAGGCAATTGTCGAAGTAAAACCTAAGGGCGATCTGGTGTATCCTGTATCACAGCATATCGGTGCTCCGGCAAATCCTGTGGTAGCTGTTGGCGATCATGTTTTAAAAGGCCAGATGATAGCAGAAGCAGGAGGATTTGTGTCTGCTCCGATCTATGCATCTGTATCCGGAACAGTAAAGGCTATTGCACCGCATCTGAACCCGACAGGTGGAAGAGTGAACAGTATCGTGATCGAGAATGATGGCGAGTACAAAGAAGTGGAATATCCGGAAGTGACTCCGTTAGAAGATATGAGCAAAGAAGACATTCTGAATGCGATTGGAACAGCGGGAGTAGTAGGTATGGGTGGAGCCGGTTTCCCGACTCATGTCAAACTGGCACCGAAGGATCCTTCCAAGATCGAATACGTACTGGTAAACGGCGCGGAGTGCGAACCGTACCTGACGGCTGACCATCGCCTGATGCTGGAAAAGCCCGCGGAAATCATCGACGGCATCCACCTGATGATGCTTGCGCTGGATGTCAAGGAAGCGCACGTCGGCGTGGAGAACAACAAAATGGACGCGGTGGAAGCGCTCCGTGCCGCGGCGAAGAATGTCGAAGGCATCACGATTCATGATTTGCCCGTCCGCTATCCGCAGGGCGGTGAAAAGCAGCTGGTGTATGCCCTGACGCGCCGCAAGGTGCCGACCGGCGGTCTGCCGCTGGATGTCGGCTGCGTGGTCAGCAACGTCGGCACGGTGTATGCCATTCAGCAGGCGATTCGCGAGGGTCGCCCGCTCGTGCAGCGCGTGACGACGGTTGGCGGGCTGGTCAACAACCCCGGCAACTTCCTCGTTAGCGTCGGTACGCCGATCGACACGCTGCTGGAAGCCTGCGGTGGAATGCAGTCCGGCGCACGGATGCTCATCAGCGGCGGCCCGATGATGGGCATGGCGCAGGCCTCCGCCGACTTCCCCGTGGCCAAGGGCACGGGCGCGGTGCTGGCGTTCGCCGCGAATGAGAACAAGGTCTCCGAGGACCCGACCTGCATCCGCTGCGGCCGCTGCGTTGAGGCGTGCCCCATGCACCTCGAGCCCCTGTACCTCTATTTATATGTGCAGAAGAACCGCATCGAGGATCTCGAGGCGGCCCACGTCATGGACTGCATCGAGTGCGGCGCGTGCTCTTACATCTGCCCGGGCCGCCTGCACCTGACGCATTCGTTCAAGGTTGGCAAGCAGAAGGTCAAGGAAGCCGCCGCCAAGGCCAAGGCCGCGGCTGAGGCTGCCAAGGCTGCTGAAGAAGCAAAGAAGGAGGCTTAAGAGATGCTGAATGATTATAAGGGTCTGAAGCTCATCGCTTCCTCCAACCCCCATATCCGCAACAATGAAGACACGCGCTCGATCATGCTCGACGTGATCATCGCGCTGTGCCCCGCGCTCATCATGAGCGTCATCCGTTTCGGTTTCCGCGCGCTGATCTCCGTGCTCGTGAGCGTGGTTTCCGCGATGTTTTTCGAGTGGCTCTACCGTAAGCTGATGCACAAGACGCAGACGCTCGGCGACCTGTCCGCCGCCGTCACCGGTGTCCTGCTCGCGTTCGTCTGCCCCGTGACGCTTCCCTACTGGATGCTGATCGTCGGCAACTTCTTCGCGATCTTCCTTGTCAAGCAGCTCTACGGCGGCCTTGGCAAGAACTTCCTGAACCCCGCGCTGGCCGGCCGTGCCGCGCTCGTCGCGTGCTACACGAGCCAGATGACCTCCTGGATCGACCCGGCCTCCGGCAAGGCACCGCTCTTCGGCGGCGCTGACGTCGTGACCGCGGCCACTCCGCTTGCAATGATGAAGGGCGGCGAATTTGCCGAGGTGACGGCACAGTACAGCCTTTCCGACATGTTCATCGGCAACATCGGCGGCTCTCTCGGTGAGATCTCCGCGATGATGCTGCTCATCGGCGGATTGTACTTAATTTTCCGCAAGGTCATCTCCTGGCAGATCCCCGTTGCCTACATCGGCACGGTGGCAGTCCTCACGTTCCTCTTCCCCCAGGGCAACGATGCGATGAGCTGGATGCTCTACAACGTGCTCGGCGGCGGCCTGTTCCTCGGCGCGTTCTTCATGGCCACTGACTATGTCACCTCCCCCGTCACGAAAAAGGGCCAGCTGATCTTCGGCATCGGCTGCGGTCTCATCACGGTGTTCATCCGCTACTTCGGCTCCTATCCCGAGGGCGTTTGCTACTCCATCCTTGTGATGAACTGCTGCACCTGGATCATTGACAAGTACACCAAGCCCACCCGCTTCGGCGTAGATAAGAAAGCAGCGAAGGAGGCGGCAAAGAAATGAAGATCGAAGGTAAATTCATTTTCAAGGTAGCCGGTACGCTGACGGCGATCTCGCTGGTCGTCGCGCTGCTGCTGGGCCTGACCAACATGCTGACCGCGGACAAGATCGCGGCCATCAACAAGCAAAAGACCGAAGAGGCGCTCGCCAAGGTCGTCTCTGCGGCCGACTGCGAGTTTCCCCCGATGGAGGAGATCCCGCAGGCCATGATCGATGCCGCCAACGAACAGGGCGGCAAGCTGAGCGAGGTCTATGAGGTGCAGTCCGGCGGCGACACCATCGGCTATGCCTTCAAGGTCACCGCGAGCGGCTCTCAGGGCAACATCGTGATGATCGTCGGCGTGGACACCGACCTCACCGTCACGGGCGTTTCCATCGTCAAGGCCTCCGAGACCGCGGGCATCGGCTCCAAGGTCATCGACAATGAAGCGACCTCCGCCGGCACCGGCGCGCTCGATCAGTTCGTCGGCAAGTCCGGCGCGGGCACGCTCGTCGTCAAGCAGAACATCGACGCCGTCACCGGCGCGACGGTCTCCACCAAGGGCGTGACCAAGGGCGTCAATGCCGCTCTGGCTGCCGCCGAGGCCATGAACTGAGAAAGGGGGAACGATCTATGAATTTCAACAAACAGCTCAAAGACGGTCTGATCTACCAAAACCCCGTTCTGGTGCAGGTGCTCGGTATGTGCTCCACCATGGCCATCACCACGAGTGTTGCAAACGGCTTTGGTATGGGCATCTCCGTTCTCATCATCCTGACGCTTTCCAACATCTTTATTTCCCTTCTGCGCAAGATCATCCCCAACGAAGTGCGTATCGCGTGCTACATCGTCGTCATCGCGGGCTTCGTTACAATCGTTGATCTGTGCCTGCAGGCGTTTGTCCCTGACATCGCCGAGAGCCTTGGCGTGTTCATCCCGCTGATCGTCGTCAACTGCATCATCCTCGGCCGCGCCGAGGCCTTTGCCAGCAAGAACTCCGTCGCCGCCTCCGCGGTGGACGGCATCTGCCAGGGCATCGGCTACACCGTCGTTCTGGTCATCATGTGCACGGTGCGCGAGCTGCTCGGCGCCGGCACCCTGATGGGCATTCAGATCATGCCCGTGTCCTACACGCCGGCTCTGATGCTCGTGTTGCCCGTCGGCGGCTTCCTGTGCCTCGGCACGCTCATCGCCGTGATGCAGTGGGCGCTCGCCAGGAGCGAGAAGAAGGCCGCGGAAAAGAACGAAAAGGAGGGCAACTAAATGAGTATCACGTCCTTGCTTGCCATTTCCCTCGGCGCGATCCTGACCAATAACTTCATCTTCGCGCAGTTCCTCGGTATCTGCCCGTTCCTCGGCGTCTCCAAGAAGAGCGACACCGCCATCGGCATGGGCCTCGCGGTCACCTTCGTCATGGGCATCGCCTCCGCCGTCTGCTTCGGCGTGAACAAGCTGCTCATCGCGCTGGACCTCGGCTATATGCAGACCGTGGCGTTCATTCTCGTCATCGCCGGTCTCGTGCAGTTCATCGAGATGTTCCTCAAGAAGTCCATGCCGTCTCTGTACACGGCTCTGGGCGTGTATCTGCCGCTCATCACCACCAACTGCGCCGTGCTCGGCGTGGTGCTGCTGAACGTGCAGAACGACTACACCTTCATCGCATCTGTGGTCTACGGCATCACCGGCGGCCTCGGCTTCCTGCTGGCGATCTACCTGTTCTCCACCATCCGTGAGCGCGTGCAGTTCGCCGACTATCCCAAGTGCTTTGAAGGCTTCCCCATCGCGCTGATCACCGCAGGCCTGATCGCCCTTGCATTCATGGGCTTCTCCGGCCTGCAGGTGTGGCCCATGTAAGGAGGGGACGAAATTATGATTACGAACGTTATTTACGCTGTCCTCGTGCTGGGCGTGATCGCCGTCGTGTTCGGCCTGATCCTGTCCGTTGCGGCCAAGGCCTTTGAGGTCAAGGTCGATGAGCGCCTGCCCAAGATCCAGGCCTGCCTCGCCGGCGCAAACTGCGGCGGCTGCGGCTATCCCGGCTGCGCGGGCTGCGCCGAGGCAATTCTTGCCGGTAAGGCTCCCGTCACCGCCTGCGCTCCTGCGGGCGCGGAGGGCGCCGCCAAGATCGCTGAGATCATGGGCATGGAAGCCCCCAGCGGCGAAAAGCAGGTCGCGCATGTGCTGTGCAACGGCGGTGAGGCCTCTGTGAAGAATTTCGAGTATGTCGGTCTTCACGACTGCGTCGCCGCGACGAAGGTCGCCGGCGGCCCGACCGCCTGCTCCTTTGGCTGCATGGGCTTTGGCACCTGCGTTGCCGCCTGCCAGTTCGACGCCATCCATATCAATGAGCAGGGCGTCGCCGAGGTCGACAAGGAGAAGTGCACCAACTGCGGCGCCTGCCGCGAGGCCTGCCCGCGCAAGCTGATCGTCGAAGTCCCCTACAAGCAGAAGGTGTTCGTCAACTGCGCGAACAAGAACAAAGGTCCCGCCGTCACCAAGGTCTGCGCCAACTCCTGCATCGCCTGCGGTATGTGCGAGCGCACCTGCAAGTTCGACGCCATCCATGTTGTGAACAACGTGGCCGTGATCGACTACACCAAGTGCCGCAACTGCACCATGTGCGCCAAGGCCTGCCCGAAGAACGCCATCGAACCCATTCCTACTCCCGAGGAGAAGGAGAAGTTCAAGGCCGCGCAGAAGGCCATGGCCGAGAAGAAGGCCGCTGCCGCCAAGGCTGCTGCCGAGGCTGCCGCCGCCGCGAAGGCCGCGGAGGCTCCGAAGGCCGAATAAGGCATCCTATTGCAAAAAGGAAGAGGAAAACCGGAAACGGTTTTCCTCTTCTTCTTTTATCCGCCCTTAGTTCACAAACTGTTTACACGCCGCCCTATTGACATTGGCATACACTGGTGGTACACTGCGTTTAGCACTCGGGGATAAGGAGTGCTAAATCTACGAGAGAGGGTCGGAGGCATGGAGCTGAGCGCACGCAAAAAGCAGATACTCAAGCGTGTGATCGAGGATTACATTGCCTCCGCCGAGCCGGTCGGCTCGAAGGCCATCGCGCAGGAGATGGGCGGGAGCGTTTCCTCCGCCACCGTGCGCAATGAGCTTGCCGAGCTGTCCGATCTGGGCTACCTTGAGCAGCCGCACACCTCCGCCGGCCGCGTGCCGTCCCCCAAGGGCTACCGGCTGTATGTCAACGAGCTGATGGAGCGGCGCGAGGTCTCCGAGGCGGAAGCGGAGGAGATCAACGAGACGCTGCAGGACAAAATGTCCGCCGCGGGCAGCATGATCTCGCAGGCCGGGCAGATGGCATCCTCCATCGTCGATTATCCCGCCTATGCGGTCGCCGAGGGCAAAAGCGGCGTGACCGTCAAGCGCTTCGAGCTGCTGGGCGTGGACGACACGAGCTTCATCACCGTCGTGATGACGGACGACAGCCGCGTGAAGTCCCAGCTGCAGCGCTCGCCGCTCGCGTTCGACCGCGCGCGGCTCACCGATCTGAGCGCTCTGCTCAACACGCACTTCACCAAGCAGTCCCGCGAGGAGATGAGCGCGAAGCTCATGGGGCTTTCCGATCAGATCGCGCCGGAGCTGTTTCTGGTGCTCTCCGCGACGGTCGGCTATGCCGCCGAAATTCTGGAGGAGGCCGCCAAAAAGGACGTGTTCACCACCGGCGCGAGCCAGATTCTGAAGATGCCCGAGTACCGCGACCTCGATAAAGCGCACGACCTGATGACGTTCTTTGTGGACAACAAAGAAAATCTCCCGGTCCCCGAGGACGACACCCCGCTGAAGATCCTCATCGGGCCGGAAAACGTCAACGAGGCACTGCGCGACACGAGCGTCGTCGTCGCCAGCTATGACATCGGCGACGGGATGCGCGGACTGGTCGGTGTGGTCGGCCCCACAAGAATGGATTACGCCACCGTGACCGCACGGTTGAGCTACTTTGCAGACAGTCTGACGCGGATGTTCGGAAAAAGCGAGCTTCCGCCCAAGGAAGAGAAGGAGTAAGAAATGCCGAAGAAGGATAAGCAGAACGCACAGCCCGAGACCCCCGAAAAGGAGCCGCAGGCCGCGGCTGCCGAGGAAAAGGAGCTTCCCCCCGAGGATAAGAAGGAGGAGGCGAAGGTCGAGACCTTCACCGTCACGCGCGAGCAGATGGAGAAGATGGAGGGCCTTGCCAAGCAGCTCGCTGAGGAGCATGACCAGTATCTGCGGCTCGCCGCCGAATACGATAACTACCGCAAGCGCACCGCCAAGGAAAAGGAAGGCATCTACGCCAACGCGAAGATCGACACCATCAAGGGTATGCTTCCGGTGTATGACAATCTCGAACGCGGCCTCGCCCAGTTCGGCGCGGAGGACGACGATCCCCACAAGAAGGGGCTCGAGATGATCTTCAACCAATATAAAGAAGCGCTCACCAAGCTCGGCGTCACGCCGATCGACTGCGTGGGCAAGGAATTTGATCCCGAGCGGCACAACGCCGTGATGCACATTGAGGACGAGAGCTGCGGCGAAAATACCGTGGTCGAGGTCCTGCAGCAGGGCTTCATGCTCGGCGACAAGGTCCTGCGCTTCGCGATCGTCAAGGTCGCCAATTAAAATCGAAAACAAATAAAATTAAGATAGATTCAGGAGGACAAAATTATGTCTAAAGTCATCGGTATTGATTTAGGTACTACCAACTCTGTAGTCGCAGTTATGGAAGGCGGCGAACCTGTCGTTATTCCGAATGCGGAAGGTTCCCGTCTGACACCATCCGTTGTCGGCTTCTCCAAGACCGGCGAAAGACTCGTCGGCCAGCTGGCTAAGCGCCAGGCTGTATCCAACCCGTCCCGTACCATCGTTTCCATCAAACGTCATATGGGCAGTGATTACACCGTTGATATCGACGGCAAGAAATACACACCACAGGAAATTTCCGCTATGATCCTTCAGAAGCTGAAGGTCGATGCAGAAGCATACCTCGGTGAAAAGGTAACCGATGCAGTTATTACCTGCCCGGCATACTTCACAGATGCTCAGCGTCAGGCAACCAAGGACGCAGGCAAGATTGCAGGACTGAATGTCCTCCGTATCATCAACGAACCGACCGCATCCTCTCTGGCTTACGGCCTTGACAAGATCAAAGACGGCAAGGAACACCGCTTCCTCGTTTATGATCTGGGCGGCGGCACATTCGATGTATCCATCCTCGATCTGGCTGACGGCGTATTCGAAGTAAGAGCTTCCAACGGCAACGGCCATCTGGGCGGCGATGACTTCGATAACCGTGTCATGGACTGGATTGCTGATAAATTCAAGGCACAGAACGGCTTTGAACTGAAGCGTGACCCGATGACAAACCAGAGACTGAAGGAAGCCGGCGAAAAGGCAAAGATCGAACTTTCCAGCGTTATGTCCACCGATATCAACCTTCCATTCATTACCATGGATTCCAATGGACAGCCGGTACACTTCGATGCAACACTGACCCGTGCTGAATTCGACAAGATCACTGACGACCTCGTTCAGGCTACTGTCGAACCGATTGATCTGGCTATGAGAGATGCAGGCGTTACCGTTTCCGATATTGATAAGGTTCTCCTCGTCGGCGGTTCTTCCCGTATCCCGGCAGTACAGACACTGATCCGCAACAAGTTCGGCAAGGAACCATCCAAGGGAGTCAACCCGGATGAATCCGTTGCAGTCGGCGCAGCTATTCAGGCCGGCGTACTCAAAGGCGAAGTCAAGGACGTTCTCCTCCTCGACGTTACCCCGCTTTCCCTGGGTATTGAAACCCTGGGCGGCGTATTCACAACCATGATCAAGAGAAATACCACCATCCCGACTTCCAAGTCCCAGGTATTCTCCACAGCAGCTGACAACCAGCCTTCTGTTGACATCCATGTTCTTCAGGGTGAAAGACCGATGGCTGCCGACAACAAGACACTCGGCCGCTTCGAACTGAGCGACATTCCTCCGGCTCCGCGCGGAGTACCGCAGATCCAGGTAACATTTGATATCGATGCCAACGGCATTGTTCACGTATCCGCTAAGGATCTTGGCACAGGCAAGGAACAGAAGATCGATATTACTTCTTCCACAGGCCTTTCCGATGAAGAAATCCAGAAGATGCAGGATGATGCCAAGGCTCATGAAGCAGAAGACCAGAAACGCAAGGAAGCTATCACTGCAAAGAACAATGCAGAAGCTCTGATTTATCAGGCTGAAAAGACCGTCAAGGATCTTGGCGACAAGGCAGATCCGGCTAAGGTCAAGGAAATCAATGATGCTGTTGCAAAACTTAAGGAAACCCTTAAGGGCGACGACACTGAAAAGATCAAAGCTGATGCAGATGCTCTGACAAAACCGCTGCATGAACTGACCGAAAACCTGTACAAGCAGGCACAGCAGGCTCAGCAGGCACAGCAGCAGGCTGCCGGCCAGCAGGGCGCACAGCAGCAGTCCGCTGGAAAACAGGACAAAGACAATGTAGTCGATGCAGATTATAAAGTCGTCGATGACGATGATAAGAAATAATAAGGAATAGTGTGGATTCTTTATGGCAAACAGCAAGGATTACTATGATATCCTTGGCGTAAGCAAAAGCGCCTCGGAAGACGATATAAAAAGGGCATACAGAAAACTTGCACGTAAGTATCATCCTGACCTGAATAAGGATAATCCCAAAGAGGCAGAGGAGAAGTTCAAGGAAGTCAATGAGGCTTACCATGTCCTCTCCGATGCCGACAAGAGGGCTCAGTATGACCAGATGGGACCGGATGCTTTCCAGCAGGCGTCCCAGGGCGGCGGAGCCGGATACGGCGGATTCGGTGGATTCGGACAGGGCGGTTTCAACGGGCAGGGATTTGACTTCGGCGGTTTTGACATGGGTGACATCTTTGATATGTTCACCGGCGGAAGCCGCCGCCAGCCAAACGGACCGGAACAAGGCGCTGATCTTCGTTATGACTTAAGGATTACACTCAGGGAAGCATTCACAGGCGTGAAGAAGAAATTCTCCATACCGAAGAATGAAACCTGCGATCATTGTCATGGTTCCGGAGCAGAACCCGGATCCCAGATCGATGAATGCCCGGACTGCCACGGTACCGGTCAGCAGAGGATCGTCAGGAACGGCCCCTTCGGACAGATGGTGAATATCGTCACCTGTCAGCAGTGCGGCGGCACAGGGAAGATTATCAAAAACAAGTGCAAGGAATGCCATGGCAGCGGTACTGTCAGAGCGTCCAAGACCATTGAAGTCAATATCCCTGCCGGTGCCGACAGCGGCGTCCGCATGAGGGTGGCCGGCGAAGGAGAGCCCGGCAGGAGAGGCGGTCCGAAAGGAGACCTCTATGTCTACATTTATGTGGAAGACGATCCGGACTTTGAAAGAGAAGGCGACGACCTTTACAAGACCGTCAATATTTCCTTTACGACAGCCGCTTTAGGAAGCACCATCCAAGTGGAAACTCTGGTCAAGAAGGTTGAACTCAAGATTCCTGCAGGAACACAGAGCGGTACCAGGTTCAGGGTTTCCGGTGAAGGCATGCCGCATCTGCAGAGCAGCCGGAAAGGCAGCCTCTATGTGGAAGTGAAGGTGACCGTCCCGAAGAAACTCAACGAGGATCAGAAGGAAGCACTTTTGAACTATGCCCATGTATGCGGAGAAGATGTGAAACAGTTCAAGGGCAAGGGATCCTGGCTGGATAAGATCATCGACAAGATTATGAATTGAATATAAAAAGGGCTGTGACAAAATGTACAATCATTTTGCCATAGCTCTTTTTTGCTGTATGAAGAAACGATTTTCCATGAATGTTTGCTATTCGTCATGGGATAATCTATATTAATAATGAGAGATTTTATTTTCTGTTTTTAATTTGTTTATGAATCAGCGGAATGAAATTTCCCTGTTCATCTTCAGAAGGTCACAGGATCGGGGTGGTGATGGTATAAAATGGGGATTGGCAGAAGAATCAAAGAAACGGATGATGTGCAGATGAAAGAAACAAAACCAGCCAGGGCAGAAATTACTTTTTTTCCGGAAGATCCCAAGTACACGCTGGATGATCTTATTCTTCCATCGCGCGTGAGGGAGCAGATCCTTGATATTGCCGATTATGCGAATAACTGCAGGGTCGTCTATGAAAAGTGGGGACTGGAGGAGACACATAAGTATGCCAAGAGGCTCGGCATCAATTTATACGGGCCATCAGGCACGGGCAAGACCATGGCGGCTCATGCGATTGCCTCATACCTCCACAGAAGGATACTAATCGTCAATTATGCAGATATTGAATCCAAGTTTGTCGGGGAAACGCCAAAGAATATCCGGCGCGCTTTTGAAGCCGCGGCAGAAACAGGGAGCATTCTCTTTTTTGATGAGGCGGATGCCATACTGAGCCGGAGGGTCACTTCCATGACAAGCTCGACGGATGTGAGCGTCAATCAGACGCGCTCGGTCATGCTGATGCTCCTCAATGATTATAAGGATTTTGTCATTTTTGCGACGAACTTCATTGAGAATTTCGATCCTGCGTTCATGAGGAGAATTTCCACGCATATTAAGTTTGAACTGCCGGATTATGACTGCCGTCTTAAGCTGTGGAAGAAGTATATTCCTGCCAAGATGCCTCATGATATACAGGTAGAAAAACTGGCAGAAAAATATGCAGGGATTACAGGAAGCGACATTTCCAATGCCGTGCTCATGGCCGCTTTCAAAGCCGCCCGCCATCATGATGACTATGTGAAAGAGGCATATGTGGAAGAAATGATTGAAAATGTGCTGGAAAGCAAGGCGGCCAATGAGAAGAATCAGGAGGTAACGACAAGGAAAGTCGTTTCCAAAGAGTATGTCGATCATGCGCTGCATGGAGACAAAGAGTGATTCCAGGGAGGGAAATCATATGATTCCATTTTTAGTAGGACTCGGGCTGGTGATTGGCGGGACACTTCTCGTCAAGTACTGGAAGAATATCGTAGACTGGCTGAAGGATTTCATACCGAAGCTTAAAATGGCATGGAAAAGGGTAAGGCCGATGCTGCCATATGCCGCCATTATCGTCGGGGACAAGCTCTGGGAGGCAGGCTCTGCGCTTGTGGCCGTCATGCACAGGCTTTATTACAAGGAAAACGGGGAATGGATCGAGCAGACGACGACGCGGAAGGTCGAAGAAAGTGAAGTGCCTGCCCACATCCGGGACCGCTTGAAGAATGAAGAAACAAATATCACTCACGAGATGGAAGAAGAACTTGAGTTAACTGTGTAAATGGGGGAGTCAAGATGGAATCAGGTACCTTCAATCAGCTTTTCAAAGGATTCGTCAATGAAGTCATTTCACCGTTCTTTCCAAAGACGCTCGAGCAGCTGGCAGAGGGATGCGAGAAGAAAATAGACCGCATCATTTTGAAGGAAGAAGTGGAAAATGATTATGATTTTGCCGGCGGGGAATTTACAATTTCCTATTACAATAAGAATTCTTTCCTTTTGAGCGCGTCGCTTTACTTCAAGGACACCAATGAGGATTGGGTGGAAGTGAAGTCGGAAAGCCAGCCAAGGGATATGAAATATCTTACGGGCGAAGCGGCCGAAGAACTCCGCGCCAAGGGAAAAGCCATATTCAATATCGATGCGCCCAAGTTCAATGCGGACGGAAGCATCGATGTTTCAAAATGACGGGATGCTTTTCAAAAGAATGTCTGGAGCGGAGGCGGAAAAGTCATGTCAGTCGTTTTTGATATTGTCATAGCGTTCGTTGTCCTTGTCATTGCCGTCGTTGTCATCAAGTACGCTCTTATTCTGGGAGCCGCCGTCCTGGCTGTCCTCTGGAACGGAGTCGTCATCCTTTTGAGAAATAGATGGATCACGGCTTTCTTCTTATGGGAGGCGCTGTCGCTGTTTCCGCCGACTGCGCCCTATGTCCTTGGATTTGAAGGAAACTTTGCGCCGTCCCTGAGGGGCATCCTTCCCTGGCAGATCATGATGGCTCTCTGGGGCGGCTTCTGCTTTGCCATCCTTCAGTGGAGCGTCAAAAGAAGGCCGCGGAAACTGATTATCAAGAATCTGAAGAAAATCTTCCGCGAAAAAGGGGCAATTATCGGAGACAGAAGGACAACGCGTTCATTTATTGATGACTATAATGAGTCCGGGCTGATGTTCCTCGATCATTTCTTTATGAATGCATGGGGAAATGAAAATCAGGAGTCCGAATACCTGGCAGAGGGTCTCCAAAGCGGAGAACTGAAGAAAGTCCTGTATCCGGATCCTATTTTCGGCAAAAATGCGGAATGGTATGTTTCCATAAGAAAACTGAAGGAACTCAAAATTCAGGCCGGGGATGATGCTAAGGAGAGGATAGAGGCCCGTCTGGCATCGTTTGGCGTGCTGACGCCTGATTTTTTTGATGAAAGAAACAGAAAATCAAAGGGAAATCTTTTCTATGAGGAAGATTCCCTGGGCTCGCTGATGGATATGCAGAGGGAGAGTTTCCTGAAGGAAAGCTGCGATGAATACATGCGCGCGCATGCAGGAAGCTTTATTGCTGAGACAATGGAGGGATGCCAGTACTTTTTTAGCGCTCCGGCGCTTGGAGCCTGCGGGAAAAGATGGCTGGTACAAGATTTCCTTTCCAGAAGCTTTCTTGGGATGGAAATGAGCGAATCTCTCTTCTTGAAGATGGTTCAGGAAATTGAACGGATTGCGCCCTCTATCAATCTTTCGGGGGCCTTTCTGCTTGCAACGAATCCTCTTGAAGGGGCTTTCCTGATCCGGAAAGGAAGGGAAGGGGCCTGTGCCTGCGAGCGGTGCGGAGAGATCTTCATGCATCGTGAGCTGCTTGACGGCCATAAGTACTGCAGCACCTGCGCAGCCTATATCAGGAATCATACCTGCAGCCAGTGCGGAAATTACTTCGATTTCGAACTGAACAGGCATGGAAGCCGTATTCTCTGCGATGAATGCCTTGCTATGATTGAGGAGGCAGAAGAAAACGGGACGCCTGTTTTAAGAAAAGTGAAGGCAGAAGATGTACCGCCTGCCATACGGGAAAAACTCGGAGGATAGAAAAACCGCGAGATCTGATCGATTCCGCGGCTTTTTACCGGGTTATAGGACAAAACGTGTTGGTAATTAATCCCAGTCATGGCTGGGATTAAATCCAGAATTATGTAATTCGTCCCACATTATGGCATCACCCCAAG
>OGGJ01002263.1_pt1 | contig 13796 bp, 8 predicted proteins | sample 1571071 | NCBI WGS metagenome assembly OGGJ01 (sample SAMEA2581954, study PRJEB24529) | metagenome | biome: Human gut stool | place: China | collected 2011
GCACTTTTGCGCGATACGTCCGGCCCGCATCAGCAGCCAGAGATAGAGGAATACGACAAATATACCTCCTATCAGTCCCATCTCTTCGATTACTATCGCGAAGATGAAATCGGAGAATGCCTGGCTGAGGAAGTCACGCTGTATGGAGTTGCCCGGCCCTTTGCCCACTACATGACTGGTAGCGATGGCGATACGGGCATGTGCAATCTGTGCGTCTTTATCTATATCGAATTTGGCTGCGGGCACTTCATCTTTATCGAAGAAGCCTTTGATACGGTTCTGCCAGGTCTCCAGACGGTGAAGTCCGGGGGTGCTGTGCAACGTCTTAGCAGGAATTGCTACAACCGTACCCACACCGAGCGCGCCGATCAGAATGAGCCCTCCTGCCAGCAGAAGGAGTTTCTTTGCGGCTACTCGTCCGATGAACATCATCATGAATACGACGCCGAACAACAACATGGCTGTCGACAAGTTCTCCGGAGCAATCAGAATGAGGACCAGTCCGGTAAGAATCATGATGTATTTAAAGGCTTTCGGGTTGGCTCCTTCTTCATCCTGCCTTTTCGACAGGATAAACGAAACGGCAATGATGACAGCCATCTTTGCCAGTTCCGAGGGCTGGAACTGTAGTCCCATAAAGGTCATCCAGCGGGCTGCCCCATTGACACGGTCGCCTGTAATGATACCCATCAGCGTGACGAATGCCAGCAGAACGAGGGAAATCGGATACAGGAAGACGGGGAATACCTGGAACCATTTGTAGGGGACGTTATGCAGAAATACCACTACTACGGCACCCACCATCAGGATGATGGAGTGCTGTGTAATCGGTCCCCAGTGATCGCCGCTTTTGTAGGTCAGCGTCGATGCTGCCGAGAACACCTCGATAATCGAGATGAGGCAGAGACAGAGGAAGATAATCCAGATTACCTTGTCACCTTTAAATATGTTCTTTAATAAATCCATTTTATAACTCTCTTACATATTTCTTAAACTGATCGCCGCGGTCTTCGTAACTCTTGAAGAGGTCGAATGAGGCGCAGCAGGGGCTTAACAATACGGTTTCTCCTTTCTTTGCCAGTTTGTAGGCTGCTTCCACTGCATCTTTCATTCCGGTCTGCACATCGGCTACGGGCAGTCCGAAGCGGTCGAAAAACTCGTGTAGCTTTTCGTTATGCAGTCCCAGGTAAACCAGTGCCGAGCACTTTTCGCGTACCAGATCTTCTATTTCCGTATAGTCATTGCCTTTGTCTTTTCCGCCCAGTATCAGTACTGTCTTGGTAGTCATGCTTTGCAGGGCATACCAGCAGGAGTTGACATTGGTCGCTTTGGAATCGTTGATGAAGTCGATGCCGCGTACACGTGCCACTTTCTCCAGGCGGTGTTCCACTCCCTTGAAGTCGGAAAGTGCCTTGCGGATATTCTCTTTGGTGATACCTGCCAGGTTTGCCGAGATTCCGGCAGCCAACGAGTTGTAAAGGTTATGCTGTCCGGTCAATGCCAGTTCCTCCTGTTCCATGTTGAAGGCGATAGGCTCGGTGATCTTCACTTCATGATCTTCTACGTATGCGATGGCTCCGTCTTCCTTCATGGCTGCGAAAGGATACAGATGTGCTTTCAGACCATGTTTTGCCAGTTCCTGTTTGATGATCGGGTCATCGTTCCAGAAGATGAAGGCATCATCGGTGGTCTGGTTCTGTGTAATACGGAACTTGGCATCGATGTAGTTCTGCATGCAATGGTCGTAGCGGTCCAGATGATCCGGTGTGATGTTCATCAGTACGGCGATATTGGCACGGAAGTTATACATATTGTCCAGTTGGAAAGAACTGAGCTCGATGATGTAATAGTCATGGTGTTCTTCGGCTACTTGTAAAGCCAGACTCTTGCCAATGTTACCGGCGAGACCTACATTCAGGTCTGCGCTCTTGAAGATATGGTAGATCAGGGAAGTAGTCGTTGTCTTTCCGTTAGAACCGGTGATACAGATCATTTTGGCATCGGTATAGCGTCCGGCGAACTCGATTTCGGAGATGATCGGTGTACCCTGGGCTTTCAGTTTCAGGATCAACGGGGCGTCATTCGGGATACCGGGGCTTTTGATCACCTCATCGGCATTCAGAATGAGTTCTTCGGTATGATGTCCTTCCTCCCAGGCAATATGGTGGCTGTCAAGGAGTTCTTTATACTTATCCTTGATAACGGACATATCCGAAACAAATGTTTCAAGTCCTTTTACTTTGGCGAGTACGGCTGCGCCGGCACCGCTTTCACCGGCTCCTAAAATTACAATTCTTTTCATTTACAGTAATGTGCTTTTGCTGTCCGACAGGCAGACTCTTCTCTCTTCCTTTTCATCCCTTCTTTTTCGCTCATCGGCTGCGCACATCTTTTTAAAGTTAATAATCGGGTTAATACTCTCTTATATAATAAATTTTAATTAGGCACGGATTACACGGATTTCACGGTCTTACACAGCTATTGGTTTACTAAAACCGTGTTATCCGTGTCATCCGTGCCAGATAATTTTCATCTTATTTTTAATGTAATAATCGTTATCGCTGCCAATACAATGGTTACAATCCAGAAACGGACGGTAATCTTTGATTCGTGGAACAGCTGGTCGGGTTTCGTGAATTTTACGGTACATCCCGGTTCTACCAGACTCATGGAAGTACGGAAATGATCGTGTATCGGAGCCCGTTTGAACAGCCGCTGTTTCACTCCTTTCCGTTTTCCTATCTTATAGTAGAAGCGTTGCAGTATGACCGACAGGTTCTCTACCAGGAACACGCCACAGAGAATCGGTATCAGCAGTTCTTTGTGGATGATAATAGCAAAAACGGCAATAATACCACCGATGGTCAGACTACCTGTGTCTCCCATGAATACTTGTGCCGGATAGGCATTGTACCATAAGAAACCGATCAACGCACCGATAAATGCGCAAATGTAAATTACCAGTTCTTCCGATCCCGGAATGTACATGATATTCAAGTAACTGGCAAACTCGATGTGCGACGATACATAGGCAAGTACTCCCAGTGTGGCACCGATGATGGCGGAGTTTCCGGCTGCCATGCCGTCCATTCCGTCGTTGAGGTTAGCACCATTCGATACGGCAGTTACAACGAAAATCGTGATAATCACGAACAGTATCCATCCGGCTGTCTGTGCATGTTCGCCCATAAAGCCCACCAGGTCGGCATAATCTAAGTTGTTACTTTTGAAGAAAGGAATAGTGGTTTGGGTAGATTTTAAATCATTGGTTCCGTGAATCACTTCCATTTCCTGTCCCGGTGTGTGAACCTCGATGTTCTCGCGGATAACGACATCCGGACTCAGATACAGGGTTAAGCCTACAATCAGCCCCAGACCCACCTGACCGATGATTTTGAACTTACCGTGCAAGCCTTCCTTGTCTTTCTTGAATATTTTGATATAGTCGTCGGCAAAACCGAGTGATCCCAGCCATACAGTGGTGATCAGCATCAATATCATGTATATATTATCCAGCTTACCCAATAGCAGGCAAGGTATAAGGATGGCTACAATGATGATGACACCTCCCATGCTTGGCACGCCTACTTTGTTGACACCGAACGGGTCGGTCTTGGCGTCACGCTGTGTTTCCGTGATTTGCTTCTTTTTAAGCAGATTGATGAATTTGTCTCCCCATATACTCGATATAAGCAATGCGAGGATAACAGCCATCAAAGCACGGAATGAGGTGTAACCGAACATTCCCGCTCCGGGAAAATTGAGCTTATGCAGCCATTCAAACAGATAATATAACATCTCTTTTCTCTTTACAATTTAGTGTCTGCAATTTACAGTCTCTTATTGATGCCCCACGCCTGATAAGGAGCTGTCCGTTGCAAATTATTATAGGTTGTCAATTAAATATTTCTTTCAAAACTTCTTTGTCATCGAAGTGATGTTTCACTCCTCTGATCTCCTGGTAATTTTCGTGCCCCTTTCCGGCTACGAGGATTACATCTCCTTTCTCTGCAAGCATGCAAGCTGTACGGATTGCTTCTTTGCGGTCGGCGATACTAAGCGTTTTTCTCATATCTTCCGCATCCAGTCCGGCAAGCATATCGTTGATGATGTCTTGTGGCTCTTCAAAGCGGGGATTATCCGATGTTATAATTACCCGGTCGCTGGCTTTCGCTGCTTCTTTCGCCATGATAGGGCGTTTTCCCTTATCACGGTTGCCGCCGGCACCTACTACGGTGATCACTTTACCTTTGCCTTCGAGTACTCCGTGAATGGCATTCAATACGTTAATCAGTGCATCCGGCGTATGTGCATAGTCAACGATTGCTGTCACTCCTTTCGGAGAACGGATGGCATCGAAACGTCCGGCTACCGGATGGAGTGTACTAAGTGCTATGAGTACCTCTTCCTCTTTTTTGCCTAATAATACGGCTGCTCCGAACACTGCCAGCAGGTTGGAGGCATTGAACTTGCCGATAAACTGAACGGCTAGTTCATGTTTGTTGAAATCGAGCAGCATCCCTTCAAAATGGGACTCAATGACCCGTCCTTTGAAGTCGCTGAGGCTTCTTAACGAATAGGTGTAAACCTTGGAACGTGTATTCTGTGTCATCACCAGTCCATTCTTGTCGTCAAGGTTGGTGAGACTGAAAGCGTTTTTAGGCATATCGTCGAAGAACTTTTTCTTTGCCTTGAGATAGTTCTCTACGGTTTTATGATAATCAAGATGGTCGCGGGTCAGGTTTGTGAAAATCCCTCCTGCAAACTTTAATCCGCTGATACGTTTCTGAGCGATGGAATGAGAGCTGACTTCCATAAAGACGTACTTGCATCCTTCATCTGCCATTTGGCCCAATAAACGGTTTAGCGTGATAGGGTCGGGGGTTGTATGCTCTGTCGGAATCGGCTGGTCGTCGATATAGTTGCAGACAGTAGAGATTAACCCCACTTTATAACCGAAGTAGCGGAATGTATTATATAATAAGGTGGCAATGGTTGTTTTACCATTTGTTCCTGTGACACCGACCAGTTCGAATTGTTCTGTCGGATTTCCATAGAATGTCGTAGCAATCTTTCCTACTGCATCTTCGCTGTCTTTCACCTGAATATAGGTGATTCCTGCTACGGGCTCCTCCGGAAGGTCTTCACAAAGGATGGCAGTGGCTCCTTTCTGAATGGCGGCGGGAATATAGGCATGGCCATCGGTCTGCGTGCCACGCATCGCCATAAATAGTTGGCCGGCTTCCACCAGACGGGAGTCGATGTTGACTCCGGTGATTTCTATCTTTGAATCTCCGGTCACTTGCACCGGCTGGATTGCTTTCAGTAACTCGTTTAATAACATATCTGTCCTACTTAATTTAATTCTTAATGCAACGTAAGCGTAATCGTCTGCCCTTTTCTTGCAACACTGCCGTTGGCTATCGACTGGCTTTTTACTTTCCCGACTCCCACCAGATTGACTTTCAATCCTTTACTTTCCAATAGATAAACAGCATCTTTTGCTCCCATACCTACGACGCTCGGTACGAAGTTCTGCATGATACCCCGGCTCTCAAGAACCACAGCTTGAGGAGCGGGATGAGTGCTTCCCCATACTTCTTTCCCCGAGTCGGTGATTTTTCCCTGTATCTTTATATTCAGTTCTTCCAGTACCCGTTGCGTTTCCCTCATTTCTCCCGCCTTGACGTTCGGGATGACAACCGTATTTGTATCAATGGCACTGGTGAGCGGTAAGCGCAGGTCTTTTGCATAGACTCTTTCTGCAATCTTACTGAATACGCTACCCGCCATCAAACCTCCCGAAGCAGGCAGACCGGGTTTCTGGATAGAGACAATCATACTGTATTTAGGCTTTTCCGACGGGAAGTATCCGCAGAAACTGACGAGATAATTCACCCGCCCCGCCTTATAGCCGGCGGCACCTTGCGAAATCTGCGCCGTACCCGTCTTGCCGGCTACGGCAAACTGTTTGCTTCCGGCGGGTTTGGCCAAACCTTCGGCGACTACTTTGCGCAGAATCTCCCGTATCTGTGTCAGCGTATTGTCCGAGCAAATCTTCGGATTGATAACTTCCGTAGGAAAGTCACGGACAACCTCACCGTCTTTCACTGCCGCTTTTACGAATTTAGGGCGCACCATTGTACCGTTGTTGGCAATGGCATTATAGAAAGTCAGTATGTTCAGTGGCGGTACCTGCGTTTCATATCCTATACTCATCCAGGGTAACGTGGTCTTGGCAAAATACCGTTCTTTCGGACCGCGGATGTTAGGTTTGCCCTCTCCGGCTATTTGCAGGTGGAGCGGGCGGTCTATACCGATGCGCTTCAATCCGTCTACGAACTTCTGCGGGTTGTCGCTGTAGTGCTTGTCGATAAGATATGAGACGCCGATATTGGATGATACTTCCAGAATACGTGTCACATCAATCTTGCCATATCCGCCCCGATGCCAGTTATGGTCTTTCATCGGGCGGCCGTGCATCATCATGATGCCGTTGCCTGTGTCGACTTCCGTATGGGGAGTAATCTTTCCGTCTTCAAGGGCTACCATGATAGAGGCTGTCTTGAATGTGGACCCCGGCTCCAGCATATCGCTGATGGCGTTATTACGCATTTCGTAATAGTTGCCGTCGCCCGCTTTCATCATGTTGACAATGGCTTTTACTTCTCCGGTCTGCACTTCCATCAATACGGCAACGCCCACACTGGCGTTTATCTCTTTCAGCTTGTCTATCAGTGCTTTCTCGCAAATATCCTGCATACCCACGTCGATAGTGGAAATGATGTCGCAACCGTCTACGGGAGCAATGTCCACTATGTTCAGGTATTTGTTCATCACCTTCTGGCGATGGGTGATACCGTCACGTCCTTTCAGCAGCGTATCAAAGGCAAGTTCGATACCGTTTTTGGCTCCTTGCGCTGTATCGGCGTAGAGGTCGCCGAGTGTACGTGCCGCCAGAGAACCGAAAGGTTTCTTACGCTGGTTGAAAGGCTGTTCATGGAAGCCTCCTTTGTATTTGTTTAGTTTGAATACCGGCAGCCTTTTAACTTCTTTGTATTGGATATAGGAGATACGTTTCGGGTAAATCAGGTAATTGCGGCTACCCTTTTTACGTCCTCTTAACAGATGTCTTTTAAATTCGGCGGCACTTTTATCGGGGAATATCTGGTGCAATCCTTCGCAGATTTCTCCCAGATGATTCATAAGCATGGTGTCTTTCTTCTCTCCACCCGCTTTGAAGTCCATGTAAATACGGTACTCCGGTAGGGAGCTCGCCATTAATTTACCGTCCGATGAAAGGATATTGCCGCGGTTGGGCTTCACCCTAACATTCTCCTTCACAAAGCGGTCGGCAACATCTTGCCAGTACTGACGTTCGGCAAACATGATGACAGTACCTTTTACGATAATAGCTACTCCTATCAGTCCCATGACGAGGACTACGAAGAAGTAGCGGGTCATTATATTTTTCTTGTTTACTGCCAAGGTTGTTTCGATTTACTATTATACTATATTACAGTTTACTTGTTTATCGGTTTGCTTACCATTATCCGTACTTATTTGATTAAGTACGGCGGATTGGTCGAAGTCTGCAAATCGCTCTCTTTCGTTGCGATGTATTCCTCGATACGCGATTGACGGCTCCGTTCCATCAGTTCGGAACTGCGTGTCAGGGCATCGTATTTTATATCTATCAGTTCTTTCTTGAGCTTGTCTATCTCTATCATCTGCTGCTGGCAGGCGTAACGGTTATGGATATAGAACAGAATAAGAACCATGATGAGGACAAGCAGCTTCGTCTGACGGCGGAAAAAGTCCGTAGCCAGAATATCACCGCCTATAATGTTCTTTAGCGAAGTCCGTCTTTTCACCTTTTCGCCTTTTTGCTCCTCTTGTTTATTATTTGTTTCATTCATCGTTCTATCTCTTTACAGCCTTATCGCTTCCCTCATTCTTACAGTTTTTCCGCAATCCTCAGCTTGGCGCTTCGCGAGCGCGGGTTGCGTTCTATTTCATCGTTATCAGGAACAATCACTTTATTGTTTACCAGACGGAAAGGCGTCTGTACGTTTCCGAAGAAGTCTTTTTCCGCCTTGCCCTCTATGTTGCCGGTCTTCATGATGTTTTTCACCATGCGGTCTTCCAGCGAATGATAGGTGATTACCACCAGCCGTCCACCCGGCTTTAATGCTTCCGTGGCTGCATATAACATCTCTTTCAACGCTTCCATTTCCCGGTTGACTTCGATGCGCAACGCCTGAAACACTTTGGCAAGCTCTTTCTTTTCTCTTTCACGTCCGAAGAGGGGCTTGATAATTTCCAGAAATTCCCCGATGGTACCAATCTTTTGAGCGGCACGTGCCTTGACAATAACGGATGCCAGCTTGCGACTGTTCTTCAATTCTCCATACAAATAGAAAATGTCGGCAAGACGTTCTTCATCGTATGTATTTACGATGTCGGCGGCTGTGAGTCCGGCACGCTTGTTCATCCGCATATCGAGGGCACCGTCAAAACGGAACGAGAACCCCCGTTCGCTATCGTCGAAATGATGTGACGACACACCGAGGTCGGCGAGTACGGCATCTACCTGCTCGATGCCATGATAACGCAGGAAGTTATGCAGATACCGGAAGTTGCTGCGTACAAAAGTGAAGTGCGGATCGTTTACGATGTTCCGTTCGGCATCTTCATCCTGGTCGAAACCAAGCAGTCTTCCACCGTCGCCCAGGCGGGAGAGTATCTCGCGGGAATGGCCGCCGCCTCCGAATGTCACGTCTACATACGTTCCGTCCGGACGGATATTCATTCCGTCAACGCTTGGCATCAACAGTACCGGAATATGATATGTCGTTTCTTCTTTCATTTTTCTTTCATTACAATCGTTCTATTACTCTACGCTCTTATCGCTTGTCTCTGCTTCTTCCTCTCCCAGGTTTTCCTCTCCTAAAATATCTTGCAGCGCTTCGCTGAATTCTTCCGGGTCCATGAAAGGCTGTTCAGCCTTTTCTTTCGCCCATATTTCGATGGTGTTGTTCACGCCGATAAAGCGTACCTCACTTTGTATGCCTGCCATTTGCAAGTAGCGTTTAGGCAGCAGGATGCGTCCGTTCCCGTCGGGAATCATGATTTCCGCATCGCTTACAAACTGTCGGAAAATTTGTTGGTGTTTCGCATTCCATTTGTTCAGCCGCTGCCGGAGTTGGTTTTGCGTTTTAAACCAGACGCTTTCGGGGTAGAGTATCAGGCAGTCCTGAAATACATCTTTACGCAATACGAGTCTCTCTTCGGAAGCAGCCTGCAACTGTTTCCGAAAGCCGGCAGGGATAAATACACGTCCCTTTGTATCCGTCTTTGCTTCAATATTGCCTAAAAAGCGTATCATTTTTCACCTTATTATAATAAGCGACGGTAAAAGTACACATTTCCCCACAATTCCCCACAATGTTTTAACTAAAATCTTATTTAGAAGTTTTCAACAGCTTGTTGATTACTTATTCTATTGAAAATGAACAATGTGTTATGTTGTTTGTTTGGTGGGGAACTGGCGCAGTTATCTGCTGTAATTGCATTCTATAACTGCCGTTCTAACGGAGAAAAATAGGGTATTTATGAGTGCTTTTCTTTGTATTGTGTGGGTGAATATCCTGTATATTGTTTGAATACCGTACTGAAATATCTTGATGTGGAGAATCCTGTCTGTTCGGAGATTTCATTAATGCTAAGTTTGCTGTTGGTGAGCAGAAAAATAGCCCGCTCGATGCGTAGTTTAGTGATATAATCATTGGCTCCCATGCCTGTAAGGGCTTTCAACTTGTTATAGAGTGAAGCGCGGCTGACTCCCAGTTCCTGGTAGAGGAACGGTATTCCCATTTGAGCATTGTCCAGGTTGTTTGATATTAACTTATTTAGCTTGTGTAAGAAATCTTCATCCGCAGAGCTGAAAGTGCTTTCTTTCGGCTCAGGCAATGAGCCTGTTTCGGTGTAACGCGCGCGTATCCGTTCACGGTTCTTTAATTGGCTGCGTATCACGCCGTGAAGCATATTCACTTCAAAAGGCTTGGTGAGGTAGGCATCCGCCCCGTTCTTGTATCCGAAGAGTTGGCTCTCATCATCGTTGCGTGCTGTAAGTAATATGACGGGGATATGACTGATTTCAAGTTCTTCTTTGATATGTTTACACAGTTCATACCCGTTCATTCGCGGCATCTGAATGTCGCTCACCACAATGTCGGGCTGGTATTTCCGGCAGGTTTGCAAGGCTTCTTCACCATTGAAAGCCAGCCATATCTTCTTGAATTTGTTTTTTAGAGTGTTGTGCAAATAGTCGGTCAAATCGACATTGTCATCTACAATGAGTAGCGTATGTTCTTTGGTGTTTTCCTGATTGTCACCGGCATCAGGAATACTTTCCACTTCTTGGGTGGGAGCCAATAATTCGTTGAGGTAAGGGTGAGGTTGCAGCGTGATTTCTCCGGACTGGATATTACGGGGTATTTCAAACCAGAAAGTGGCTCCTGGAAATTCTTGGTGGTCATAAGCTCCTATGCTTCCACCGTGCTGCTCGGCAAGAATTTTGGAATAGGACAACCCGATACCGGTTCCGGGACGACTGTTGTTACCTTGATAAAAACGGGTAAACAAGCTGTTTATGTCTACTTCCTTTAAACCGATTCCTTGATCGGAAACAGAGATTCGTACGCACTTCTTATCATCCGATAAGTCGGCAGAAACCATAATCCGGCTATTGTCGGGACTGTATTTAAGAGAATTGATTAAAAGATTGGTTAGTATGGTTGTACATTTTTCTTTGTCAAAACACAAACTGTCAATCGCCGTGTCGGTCCTGTACCGGATGTCGATGTTTCTGTTCCTTGCTTCCGGTTTGAAATCTGCAATAAGTTGTTCTATCCAGTCGTTCAACGCTACTTTTTCAATGTTTAGTGTACTTTGTTTTACTTCCATTTTACGTACGTCCAAGACCATGTTTAATAACTTCTTCATACGGTCGGACTGTTTGCAAATGTTTTGTATGGTTTCATATTTACAATCGTCGGAAGTGAGCGATTCCAATAATTGCTTTAAGGGGGCGTGTATCAGGGTCAAAGGCGTGCGCAGTTCGTGATTGATATTTATAAGAAAGCGGACTTTTTCTTCATACACTTGTTGTTCATGCTCTTTCATTGCCCATTTCAGTTTGTTTGCATTGCGGCGCAACAACGAATAGATAATACCCGTTGCAAGAGAAAGAATCAATGCCAAGCAGCATGCCTTAAACCAGCCCGACTTGCACCAGGGCGGCGATACCGACAGTTCTAATATCTGATAATCGCCGGTCCAGCTTCCGCTTCGGGTGCTGCATGAGGCCGATATTCGATATGTTCCTATAGGTAAGTTGTTCAATGTCAGTTCCGGTTTGTAGGAATAAGATATTTGTCCGTCCGGTCCATGTACGGTAAAACGGAACATCGGCTTTCGAAAGATATCCTTGTTGCCGGCTATGATTTTGATAGATATAGGCTTGTTTGACTCTATGACTTCCAGATGCCTGTGGGTGATATTGTTATTCATTCGTTCTCCACCCACCCATACATCCGCCAAGTTTAAAACGGGATCACTGTTTTCCTCTTGGGGCAGTTGCCTGTTGATGTGAAGTAATCCGTTGATGCCGCCCATATAAATATCTCCTTGCGTGGATAGTAGTCGCGGCTTTTCCAAATATTCGTTAAGTACGATGCCGTCGGACTCTCCGTAAAGGATAAATTCTTTTTCTTCAATAAGATGAGCGAATAATTTGCCTTCGGTTCCAAGCCACACTTTTCCCCGCTTGTCACAAATCAATGCGCTGATTTCGTCGATTAATTCATTGGAGATACAGGTCCGCTTATTGCTTATGGTAGAGTAATAACTTAAACCGTGGTTGCTTCCTATCCAAAAGAGTCCGTTTTCATCGAGGGAAATAGAGTTGAATACAGTGTCTTCGTAGCAGGTGTGGATGGGTAGAAGCCGGTTAAGGCTGTCCAATCGGTATATATGTTTGAGATCGTGCAGGAAACTGCGGGTGCTGTCATTGCGCACCGGCTGTATTACACCGTCTATAGCTGTTTTTCCAACGGAGACGATTGGAGTGAATTTCTTCTTTGTCAAATGATAGCTATATGGAGATTCGGAAAGCAATAATACGGTTTCCGGTGTATTTTGGAGTACATTGACATTTTTCCCCCGTTGGCATAGTAATGTGTTGATACTGTCATTGACTATAATCAGCGGTTGATATTCCTCTGTTTCCTTATCGAAAAAGAATATGCCTTTGCTGAATAATGAAATTAACAGTCGCCTTTTGTCTATGCCGGTTATTGAAGATACTTTATCGCCCCATGTCGGTAGTATATGATTGAATTTCCGGGTATCGGGATTAAACTTGTTGATGCCGCCTCCGTCCGTGCCTATCCATATTTTTTGTTCTTCGTCCTGATAGATGCTTAATACGACTTGACCGCTGAGGCCATATTCTATTCCGGGTAAAGCCTCCGAATAGGTTGTCATACCCGTTTCCTTGATGTTTATCAATCCACCCCATACGCTGCCTGCCCATATGTTGTTATTGAAATCCTTGTATAGGCAGAGAATGGAGTTTGTTGGTAACGAGTTACGGTTTCCCGGCACATGTTCCAATGACACCATTTCTCCGTTTTCAGGATTTAATATGAAGATGCCGTAACCGTCGGTTCCTATCCAGATGTGTCCGTCGCATTCCGTAATGGATAGTACAACGTTGGTTTTCATGGACGAATTCATCGTGTGGTAAGCATGTAAAAGCTTCCCGTTGCGATCGTAGCATTTTACGCCTTGGTGGTATGGGGCAGTCCATACATTGCCTTTAGAGTCTATGAAGCAGTCCGTCAGCTCATCACTTTTGAAGGGAGCGGGTTGTGTCTTTCCTGTCCGTATGTCAATCAGTAATGCGTTTTTCCAACGGTTTATGGCAAGCAGTGTGTGTTTGTCCCATTTTCGCAAGGTAGTGATATTATAGTGATTGTCGGGTTGCAGGGAGCAAAGCAGTTCCGTTTGCCGGTCAGCATAGTTGTATTTATAAATCTTTCCGTATCCGCCAAATAAAACTCCGTCTGTCCATGGACAGATAGAGGCGGCAGAAAGTGGATGCTGTTCTTTGTCTTTCGCTTGCAGGAAATTATCATCCGATTCATTGTAGTAATACAGGCCTTTGGCGGTAACAGCCCAGATTTTGTTTTCGTTATCTTCAAACAGATGGGTTATATTGTCGTGGAGGTATTTTTTCAGTTCGTATCCGTCAAAACGTCCTATGCCGGTGCGTGTACCTACCCACACATATCCTTTTTCATGGCTCACGGTCAGGCATCGTACGGAGGAAGATAAGCCGTTTTGGATATTGATGATTTGCTGGAAAGCATACTGCTTCATTTCTGTAGCCTTAAAAGGAAGGGATAACAATAGGCAAATCATTAAGAAGACTGGATTTTTTTTCATAAGGATAGTTCAAGGGGTTGCTGCAAAAGTAGTTTATTGTTTTGGAAATACAAAGTATTGTGCCAAATATCCGGTATGAGAAAGTAACTTATTTCCATAACATTATCTTGTTGTTTCTGAGCGAATTCTTAATTTTTCCTGTTCTCGTCTTCGGAAAGCAACGGGAGAAATAAGGCCGTCAATAGCTTTAAACAGGATATTCTCTTATGAGTTTTGTCTTTGTATATGTACCAAAACCTCGTTTTGTAATTGCGGGCTCTCCGGTTGCCGGTTGCGGGCCGTAC
>OGGJ01002268.1_pt1 | contig 13756 bp, 8 predicted proteins | sample 1571071 | NCBI WGS metagenome assembly OGGJ01 (sample SAMEA2581954, study PRJEB24529) | metagenome | biome: Human gut stool | place: China | collected 2011
TGTCTCCCTGAACTATCTCGGAAGCGGTCTTGTTGACTATAATGATATGATTGTCTTCGTATACGACAGTCATCGGTTGTTAATGTTTAATGATTAGTGATTAATGACTAACACCCAACTTCTCATTAATCATTAAATTACATATTCATCCCACCATCTACCTGAATAACCTGACCGGATACATAAGAAGACATATCAGAAGCCAGGAAAGTAGCGATATTTGCCACGTCTTCGGGTGTGCCGCCACGGCGCAAAGGAATCTTCTTGCACCATTCAGCCTTCACCTCTTCAGACAAGGCGTCGGTCATGGCTGTCATGATGAACCCCGGAGCAATGGCATTGGCACGGATGCCGCGAGAGCCCAGCTCCTGAGCGATAGACTTGGCCAAAGCAATCATACCGGCTTTGGAAGCAGAATAGTTGGCCTGGCCGGCATTGCCGTGAACACCTACCACAGATGCCATATTGATAATGCTACCCGCCTTCTGGCGCATCATGATGGGTGTGCAGGCATGGATAAAGTTAAATGCCGATTTCAGGTTGACATTGATAACCATATCCCATTGCTGTTCGCTCATACGCATCATCAGACCGTCACGTGTGATACCGGCATTGTTTACCAGAATATCAATACGTCCAAAGTCCTTATGGATTTCTGCCACTACCTTGGCAGTGTCTTCAAAGTTTGCTGCATTGGAGGCATAAGCTTTTGCCTTTACTCCCAAAGCTTCCAATTCTTTTGCCGTAGCCTCGGCATTTTCATCAATCACCAAGTCAGTGAATGCGATGTTTGCTCCTTCTTGAGCGAACTTCAAAGCGATAGCCTTGCCGATGCCGCGTGCAGCACCTGTCACAATGGCTGTTTTTCCATCTAATAATCCCATATTATTTTAAAATTATTTATAAAATGTATTCTTACTTCTTTCCCAATGCACCAAGTACCAGACGGGTCACGTAAGTATCGCGTACCGCATCATCCAGATTGGCTCCTATATGACCGCGGATATAAGGTGTTTCAATACCTTTGACACTGTAATGCACAATCTCGGCAGTCATATCCAAGTCATCTATCTGGAAAACGCCCTTCTCCATACCTTCACGCAGAACCTCCTTGAAAAGCTGGGTCTCTGTAGCATCGAAACGTTTGCGCACTTTCTCCACTCTCCAAATATCCCGAAAGAAATTGGCACGAAGAGTACCATTCCGAAAGACAACCTCTTTTACCGCATCCAGATGGGTGTAAATCATTTCCATCAGTTTCTCGTCCGGCTGAATATCTTTCTCTACCACGTGCTTCATCATATCCGAAAGAATATCCAGCTCCGACTCGACAACAGCCAAGTAGATATCTTCCTTGCTCTTAAAATAGGTATAGAGCGTTCTCCTACCTTTCTTCGAAGCGAGGGCAATATCATTCATCGTGGTATTCTCAACGCCCATCTTTGCAAACAGCTGACGGGCAACGTCCACTAATTTAGCTTTTGTCTTCGATACGGTCATAGATTAATTGCACATTGCTTTATTATTTGAGCAAAAAAGCTTATTTATTTTCGTTCTGAATATCAAACACTTACAAATTATAACGTTTCAATTCATACTTATTTATTTTAAGTTGAGCACGACAAAGATAACAATTCTTTTTCATCTAACAGCATTTTCCTACAAATTCTTCCCTTGACCTACAAGAGTAAAAATCAGTGCCACAAGTAGTTCTTACTCACTTATAAGAAGCTACCAATGACAAAGAATATCTTAATGAATATACTCCAAGCTATTGAGAAGTTCATTTTTCTTCTTTTTTCTTATATTCGGATGGCAAATATCCAAACTCCTCTTTAAAAAACTTGGCAAATTGTTTGGGCGAAAGCCCTACTTGATAAGATATTTGTGAAATATTCATTTGACTTCCTTCCAAAAGTTTTCTACCTCTTTTCAAGCGCAGTATCCGCATGAATTCCAAAGGAGATTTTCCTGTAATTTGCATTAACTTTTTATATAACCCACTACGACTCATTCCTATTTGAGCACTAAGTTCCTCTACTGAGAATTCTGAATTATCCATATTCTCCTCGACTATACGAATGGCTTTCTCTATCAGTTGTTCATCTAAAGAACTAATGGTTATTTCCGATGGAGAGATGTCCCTCGTTTTAAATTTATCATGGTTCTTCAAAGTCCACATCAACAACTTTCTTATACGTAATAAAAGTATTTCCAAGTTAAACGGCTTTGTAATGTATTCATCAGCTCCCTCCTTCAAACCACTAAGAATATGTTCTTCAGCCGTACGGGCCGTAAGTAAAATAATAGGAATATGAGAATAGCGAATATCAGTCTTTATTTTGCGGCATAATTCCATTCCGTCCATTACTGGCATCATTATATCACTGATTACCACATGGATTGATTGTTGCGCAAGTACTGTGAGAGCTTTCTTTCCATCAGACGCTTCATATACCTGATAATATTCTTGCAAACAACCGACAAGAAAACTACGAAAGTCATCATTGTCCTCTACTATCAGTAAAGAGTTCTTTTCTCTGTCCACTGAAGACATATCAGCATGAAACTGTTCTTCCACATCAAATGCTGATGTATCTTCTGTACAATTCAGTTTTAATGTCTTGGCAATCGGTAGGATAACTGTAAAAATAGTCCCTTGGGGATGATTATCCTCTACTTTTATCTCACCACCGTGGAGAGTAACATATTCTTTCACAATATGCAGACCGATACCACTCCCAATATAAGTAGTAGAAATGTGCTGTTCCTGAAAGAAACGGTCGAAAATCTTATCCTTATTCTCATTTTTGATACCGATACCGGTGTCACTTATTTGAATATGTATCTGTTCCCCATCACCGGCCAATATCTTGTCAATAGCAACTATCACACTACCATTATCATGATTGTACTTGATGGCATTTGACAGAAGGTTGGATATGATTCGCTGCACTTTGTTACGGTCAAAATCCATTTCTATTTTTGAAGTGTTGATACAAACTTTCAACTCAATATTATGCTTTTGCGATAACGCCTTGAAAGACTTGCATGTTTCGGCAATAAACTCAGTTATGTCTCCGTAAGACAAGGATAATTGTACCTTTTGCTGATCAAGTTTACGAAAATCCAACAACTGATTTACCTCATCAAGCAGAGTAGAAGCATTTCGATACATCAAGTCCAAATCGTCCTTGATTGGACCGGCTTTTTCCGAATGTATCAACTTCTCCAAGGGAGTTATGATAAGTGACAATGGAGTCCTTAAATCATGGCTTATATTTGTAAAGAAACGTATCTTTGCTTCATCCATTTCATGCTGCTGGGCCACTTCAAGTTCCCATTTTTGTTGTACCAGAATCCGTTGATGCCTAGAACGTAGACGCCTAAGCAAGAGTATACCTCCTGACAAGAACAGTACCATATAGATAACATAGGCTACCGGAGACAGCCAAAAGGGTGGACGTACCAGAATTGTCATATAAGATATTGGATTCCTACTACCGTGCAGTTCATTAACTTTCACTTGCAGATGATATATCCCTGGAGACAGTTTGTTGAAATAGATTCTATTTCCTTCAAAGCTGACCCATTCCTCTTTAGCATCCATCCGATATGCAAATTGAAGCTTATGCTGTGTTCCATAATCCATTGCAGAAATTTCCAATGCAAAATTACTATCAGAATAATCCATTGTAATTTCATCAAGCAACTGAATATTCTTTTGTAACAAGATTCGCCCATCATGCGTTTTTTTCTCTACGTCTACACGCTGATTGGCTAAATATAATCCGGTAAAAATAACTTTATGTTGGTTGGGATGATACAAAGCCTGATTAGGGTCTATCTTTAAATATTTTCCCGTACCTCCCATTAAAACTTCGCCTTTCCGGTTACAATAAATTGAGTAGTTATTAAATGTAATATCCCCAATACCATCTTCATTAAAATAGGAATAACACCGATATTGCAGCTCTTGGGCAGTAGGGTCATCAACCACAATAATGTGAGTAATACCACAATCTGTAGCTATCCACATATTTTTATTATGGTCTTCTACAATGCCACGTATATAAGGATGAGATACACCATCATTTGTAGAAAGACGAGTAAGCGTTCTACTTTTTTCATCATAAATTCCAACTCCATGTCTGGTTCCAATCCACAACAATCCCCGTCGATCACGGTATAAGCAACTAATATGCATTTTTGTCAATGACACTTTATTATTATTCCCTTTTACTGGAGCAAGTTGCCGTGTTTGAGTATTCAACTCATATAATCCCGTACTAGTACCAATATATAACATCGCATGGTCACTTGAATAGACCAAGTCTGTAATGGTATTGGTGTATAAACATGAATTCTCTTTTGTATAAGACGTTATTTTCCCTCCGTTATCTATACAATACAGACCGTGCATAAACGTTCCAACCCATAAATTCCCATATTTGTCATCAGCAATATGCCGGACATACTCTATTGGTTCCAAAATCTGTTCAAAAGGAAAAAAGGTTCCGTTCTGCTCATAAAATATGCCACCCCCATAACTACCGAACCACATCTTGCCTTTGGAATCAAGATATGAACCTATAATAAGATTAGAGGGAATATTACTATTGTGAGTATTAAACAACTTATAGTTTTTTTGTTTGCTGTCATAGCAAGCCAAGCCCTTTCCATCAAATCCAAGCCACAGATTCCCATTCCTATCTTCTTGAAAACAACTGATATCTTCCTGCTCAGGAGTTTTACATATTTCAAAGGCGGTATTATTCAAATCAGTAAACGCAACCCCCTGCTTCGTCGTTCCAACCCACAGAATATCCTGATTATCTTTATAGAAACTATTAATGTGATTGCTCGACAAGGAAAAAGGAGTTCCCGAATCTCTATGAATGTGCATGAGATTATCGGTCTGTTCATTCAAGATGTATATGCCTTTACTATTGGTACCTATCCAAATATTACCATTCCCATCATCTATGATAGCTTTTACAATATCCGATTGTATAGTCTCTTTGCCAGAAAACTCAAACATCTTTCTATTTTGAATATCATAACACTGTAGATTGGAGGTATATATTGTATAAATCCATAATCTAAACTGGGTATCCATATATATACGATGTTCTCCAGAGCGAGGAAGTTCTAATTGAACAATCTTCCGAACAGTTTTTGTTTCCCAGTCTACTTCTGCGATTTCCCCATTAGAAAATAACAAGCAAGAATACGATTGTCTGGAAACTATATGCAACAGTTCTTTATCCGGAAAAGATAATTCCTGAAGTTTTTTATCCTGAAAATCATAATAATATAGCTTATTCCCAGCCATGCACCATAAATTCTGCTCATAGTCAACATGTATCATTTCTATTTTATCATTTATTCCCAGTGGTCTCAACCGCTTTTCTATGTTACTTTCCAATTTATCCAACTCTCTATTGTAGTAGAAATATTGATCGGGAGTACGTACCCAAATAGTACCTGATGCGTCCTCCGATATATTATTAAAACAATTACTATAAGTATCAGAATCAGTAACCCAATATTGCTTGCATTGATAGCCATCATAACGATTTAAGCCATTAAGTGTCGCAAACCACATAAACCCGTATTGGTCACGTAACATAGCTATAACATAGTTATCTGAAATTCCAGACTTTACATCAAATGTTTGAAAAGTTAGCCGGGCATTAATCTGTGTGATATAGACTATCATACAAAATATGACTGTCAGTAAATACTTCATATGGTAATAAGATGAATATGTTTGTATGCAAAGATAGGAAATTGCTTTAAATACATACAGTACAACTACTTCCCATTTGGGTAAAAACGCTTCCCGTTTGGGTAAAAATACGAACCGGACAGACTGAGAAACAAATTAGGAGTACTTCAGGTTATTGTTTCCTTACTTTTGTCCACAGAACGGCGGATTTGTAATTCGTGCTGTTTTTCTTAGATTCAAACATGTGGCGGGTATAAAGGTTGGTAACAATACCCGCCAGTGTTTTGAGCTACGAAAAATAAAATGGAGTGTCAACCTTTAAATTGATTTTAGTTATGGAGAATGGATAGGATATGGAGCAAAAAGAGATTTTACTCTCTTTAAAACAACAATGTTTTACTTTTAATAACTTTATAAATCTAATAAATTATCTGAGAAATATGAAGAATGTATTCATGGCAGGAGTTTTTATAACTCTTTTATTCTGCGGAAGTCCTTCTTTGTCGTGGGCAACTTCCTCCCAGACTGTAGAAACAGTACAACAAAAACAAAAAATAGCAGGAGTAGTGGTTGACCAGAATGGAGAACCCATAATTGGAGCCAATATATTACAGAAAGGCACCAGTAATGGTACAATTACCGATATCAACGGTCAGTTTATACTGAATTGTCCAATAGGAACTCCACTGACGATATCTTACATCGGATTCTTGCAACAAACAGTAAAGGCAACTGTAAATATGAAAATTGTTTTGCATGAAGATAGCAAAACGCTGGATGAAGTAGTTGTCGTTGGTTATGGCTATGTAAAAAAGAGCGATCTTACCGGGGCTGTGGCACAAGTAAAAAGTGGAGATTTACTAAAAAGTTCCCCAGTAAGTCTAGAAAAGGGGCTACAAGGACGCCTGACCGGTGTGAACGTGGTTTCAAACGATGGAGCTCCCGGTGGAGGAATCAGCATCCAGATTCGAGGTACAAATTCATTTCAAGGTTCTACTGAACCTTTGTATGTAATCGACGGAGTACCCATCGCAGACAGCAATGATGACACAATCAATTTTGACTCGAGCTCGCCCACTTACAATAATGCCTTGTCCTCGCTTAATCCTAGCGACATCGCATCTATTGAAATCTTGAAGGATGCCTCGTCAACAGCCATTTACGGTTCTCGCGGTGCCAACGGCGTAGTCCTGATTACCACCAAAAGCGGTACCGGACTAGATGTTAAAGACCAAATTTCATTTTCATATAAAACAACAATTAGCAATCCTGTGAAAAAGATAAAGGTACTTGGAGCACGTGATTATGCAACATACAGGAATCAATCTTACATCAACACCCAAGAAGTTTCCAATTTCCCTTGGGAACAAACCGACCTGCCTTTCCCCGGAGTTGAGAATGCAGAAGGCACTTATTTGCAAGGACCTGACGACTTCAGTAACGATCCGTACTATTGGCAAGATCAGATTTTCCGTACGGGAGTGACACATGACCTCAACTTAAATATTGCAGGACAGACCAAAGGATACGATTATGCTATAAGTGGAGGATATCTGAACCAAGAAGGTATCGTTGAAGGTTCGGACTATACACGCTATACCATAAAGCTAAACTTGAATAGACAAGTGAAAGATTGGCTGAAAGTAGGTACATCCATATCGGGTTCATTTGCAAATTCAAGTATTGTCAAGACTGCTACAAACAACCAAAATAACGGAACGGAAGGCATTATCCGCTCAGCATTGACTTATCCAGCAACACAAACCCAAGACGATTTGGATAATGAATATAGCATGGTAGCAGTGCCTACTCGATACGCTGATGCGTTGAACGAGAATCGAAACATATCTTTCAGGACTTCCAACTATTTAAATATAACGCTAACAAAAGGCTTGATTTTCAGAACAGTTCTTGGATATAACTATACTCATAATGATGCCAATAAATACTGGCCGAGAACTATGGCCGAAGGTAAATATGTGAACGGAAAATCATACGGTGGAGATAATTGGCGGTCATCATTGGTGTTCGACAATTTGTTAATGTTCAACCAAACTTGGGGTAAACATAATGTAAGCGCAACCGCAGGAACCTCCTGGGAAGCGTCCAGCAACTATAACAAAGTAGTTACAGTACAAGGCTTCGGTACGGATGCTACCAATGGCTGGCTGCTTCAAGATGCAAGTGAGATGTTATCAGCCACCTCTGGCAAGGGGGACTCACGTTTGTTTTCATTGATCGGACGGCTTGCCTATAATTATGCAGGCAAATATTATCTGACTTTTACCGCACGTGATGACGTCTCCAGTAAATTCGCCAAAGGCAAGCGCGCAGCCTTTTTCCCCTCTGTCGGTTTCTCATATCGGCTGTCAGAAGAAAAATTCATGAAAGGCGTATCTCATATCTTTGATAATATAAAATTTCGCTATAGCTATGGAGCTTCCGGCAACCAGGCCATCAGCTCTTACCAAACCTTTGCCATTATGGCTGCCGCCAATTATCCATTCGGTACATCGGTTGAAAACGGATACGCAACGAATGTATATAATCCAGGAAATAAGGATTTAACATGGGAAACGACTTGGCAGCATGATGCAGGCATTGAATTGGATATATTAAAGCAAATATCATTGGAAGTAGATTATTATTATAAAAAGACCACGGATCTGTTGCAATACAAGCAAGTTCCCCCAAGCACCGGCATCTTACAGATACTTTCCAATAGCGGTTCTGTTATCAATCGCGGACTTGAAGCCAGCTTAAATGTAAGAGCAATTCAAAACAAAGACTTTTCATTGTCATTCGGTGGCAACATATCATTTAACAAGAATGAGATTTGCGATTTTGGCAAAGACCCGATGTTCCCCAACTCTATCTATAACAGCTTGCGCCCGTATGCTATTGCTGATGGTCATTCTATCGGTTCATTTTATGGTTTTGTCACAGACGGTATCTGGAACTCACGCGAGGAAGTCATTAATAGTAAGCAATTCCAAACCCAATATCCAGATTACACAGTGAACGGTTCTGATGCGGCTACAGAAGAAATAATTCGTAGAGACTGGATCGGTGAACTTAAATATAAAGATCTTGATGAAGACGGTTTTATCACAGACCAGGATCAAACATGGATTGGAGATGCAAATCCCAAGTATTTTTATGGATTCAATATGGACCTGACCTGGAAGAATTTCGATTTCAGCATTCTTTTTCAGGGTGTGGAAGGAAATGACGTATTCAATATGAACTCATTACGTTTTTATAACCTGGGACAGACCCAGAACGTTCCATACTACGTATATGAACAATCATGGAGCATAAATCCCAATAGCGGAATTGCCCCTAAGATATTCAATTATTCAGGACGTGACATTCGTTTTTCCAGATTATATCTAGAAGACGGCTCTTATTTAAAATTACGCACTCTATCCATAGGATATACAATTAGAAAACCATTTCAGTTCATAAATAGCGTACGGTTCAACGTGGTTGCCAATAACTTGTTGACCTTCACCAAATACCGCGGATATGACCCTGAGGTTAATTCTTTTGGCTCCACGCCTTCTTTAAGGGGTATTGATTCTGGAGCCTATCCCCAGCAGAGAAGCTTTACTTTGGGACTTAATGTTATTTTTTAATTAATAAAAACGAATCATGAAGAAAATACTATTGATAATGATATGCTCGATGGCAGCATTTGCAACAAGCTGTTCATTGGAAGAAACCCCTTATTCTATCACATCAGAGAAATTAGGTCAGACTGAAGAAGGAGCAGAACAACTAGTAACCGGTATCTATGCAACTTTTTGGGATAACTGGTGTATGGAACAGACGTATATGGCCTGGATGGACTACGACAACGATCATTGTGGGGCTCCAGCTTGGGTACTCAGTTCTGCAGGTAGCGGCGATATCACCGGACACTATGCCTATAATACAAACAATGATTTGTGGAGTGTCTTTTATAGAATGATCAGTCGGGCAAACAAAGCTAAAGAAGCTCTGGAATCTACAGATTCTTATCAGACAGAATCCGCTGTCAGGCAGTTGTATGGTGAAACGCTTTTTCTACGGGCATTCGCTTATTTCCATCTGGTAAGAATGTATGGTGCCGTCCCATTGAGATTATCTTCGGAAGCAGAGACAGATTGTCCCAGAGCTTCCGTAGAAGCAGTCTACAACACAATTGTCAATGACCTGGAAACTTGCTTAGAATACATGTATTATACATCAGAAGGCAATGTCGGCGCTTGGGGGCATGCAGATAAAACTGCTGCAGCACTATTATTGGCACGCGTATATTGCACTATGGGTTCCAGCGCATTAACCTGCAAAGGAAATACAGAAATAATTGTAGATATCAAGGGAGTGGATAAAAAATATACCTGCAATGCAGTTGAAGGAGCTGAAAACATAGATGCCCAGCAGTGTTATCAACGTGCAAAAGAGCTTTGCGACATGGTCATTGCACGAAGAGGTGTTGATTTTGATTTAGTAGAAGGGTATCTAAACCTTTGGGGTGGTAACAATAGGAAAAACAAAGAATTTGTATGGGGAGCAACCAGTGTAAGTGACGTAGACTTTCAAACATCAGGTTTACATAGCTATTACACTCCGGCTCCTTACGGTGGCAGTGGCGCATGGATATATATGGCCCCTAATCTATATACCCAATTTGACAAAGAGGATGACCGTATTGTGCACGGTGTATGGCATTACTTCCTAACAAGCTACACCTCCACAAAATGGGTTTCTTTTCCCTCTCTCTCGGACGAATATAATGCAGAGAGTCTACCGGACAATCTAAAAGCTTTTGTTCCTGATTTTAACGCGGAATATAAATACGGAGTGCCATGTCTGACTAAATGGTATAAAGGTGATATCTCTAATCCAACCTTCTTTAAACAGAAAGAAGCGTCACAATCAGAACAAGATGTAATTTTAATTCGCTATGCAGAAGCATTCCTGCTCAGAGCTGAAGCAGAAGTAGAATTGGGGGATATAACAGCTGCAATGAAAGATATTGATGTCATAAGAAAACGGGCAAAAGCTACAACCTTATATACAAATAAGGTGACCGATAAGATAGAGGCAAGAAGTCTAGTCCTGAAAGAACGTGCTTTGGAATTTTGCCAAGAATTCAATAGGAAATTTGACCTTTTACGGTGGGGACTATATTTAGACGTTATGAACGACACACAATTCATTGTCTGCGGCTCAGCCAACCGCTCTACCATTCGCTCAAAAAAGAACTTACTATATGCAATTCCGACTGCAGAAATTGCTGAGAACAAATTAATAGGAGCTAATAATTACGGTTATTAAGAGAAACAAAACATGAAAAGAATTATATTTCTAATGTTAGGATGGGGACTATGCCTGATAGTCCAAGCACAAACAACAAATTTTAGCAAATTGAACTTTGGTTGTGATGGCAGCAGCACTACCTCTGGCAACCAATGGTCAAAGACCGTAGTCGATTTATTGGGATTTGCATCACACCATAATGTTGCAGTTGGTTCGTCTACCTTTGCATGCCATCCTGATACACAAGATTACAACAGTGACAACTTTGCCGGAATTTCAGATGGATGGAAGCCTACAAAAGATAAGAAAGAATTGCAAATGAGACATAATAATGTATCCAAAGTACATATTCAGAAATTTATCTCAGAAGTAAAGGACGGTGTTTATCCCGCACCCGATGTTTTCGTTTTTGCAATGGGCTCAAATGATACAAAACTTGATGGAGTTGCAGAAGCATTATCAGCAAGAACGCTGGACGATGTTAATGTGACGACCATGGCAGGAGGGGCAAGATGGGCAATTCAAACTATACTTGAGAACTTCCCGGAATGCCGTGTATTCGTATGGTTGCCTATACAGACCGGGGACAAGGCAAAAAATGAAATGCATCGGAAACGAAATGAAGTGTTGCGCCAAGTCAGTCAAGCTTTATCCGTTCAGGTTATTGATTGCTACGGCGAAAGCGGTATTAGTCAGTTTTTCGAAAATTCCAACACCCGTGGGCGCTATCTAAAGGATGGAGTACATCCGGATATAGAAGGGCAACGATTGATAGGACGTTACATTGCTAAAGAGATTCGTAACAACTTCTTTTAAAAAGAACAGAATAATAACATTGGAAGATTCTTAGATGAGCTACCAATATTTACAAAAAGCTAAAGAGAATGAAAAAGAATATATCAATCATTTATTTTCTGCTGTTTGTGTATAGCATAGCAAACGCTCAAGATTCTTTGTATTTCAGAGCAAACGCCTATAAAGAACAGCTGGACAATTATTACAGCATGGATGAGAAAGATTTTCCTAAACCAGGAAGCATTCTTTTTATCGGCAGTTCCTCATTGGGCATGTGGAAAAATACCGGCAGTTATTTCCCCAATCATAGGGTTTTAAATCGTGCATATGGCGGTTCATGGATCAGCGACTATTTATACCACTATCAACGCCTGGTAGTAGCCTACAAACCGGCACAGATAGTGTTGTTATGCGGTGCGAATGATCTTTATAATGGCGTATCCATCGAACGTGTTTTCGAAGACATTAAGTACTTCTGCCGTTTATTGGATATTCATCTTCCTGGCGTTCCGGTTATTCTCCTTTCTTTTCATCCATCCCCTTCTATGCCCGACTGGATTCCAAAGGAAAGAGAGGTGAACAAACTGATACAAGACTACTTCAAAGACAGCCACCAAGTTACCTACGTTGATATAACATCATGTCTATATGACAAGAATGGAGCTTTACCTGAAAAGTTCTATATTAGTGACAGGCTTCATCCCAGCGTACTTGCTTATAAAGAATTTGCCAAAATAATAGAACCTTATCTCATTAATAACAAATAACCCTGATTAATAATCACATACAATATTTTATTTATTAAAATGAAAAGAATACTTTTATGTTTGAGCGTTCTCATATGCACCTTTACCAACGCTCAGGAAACCGTCTACAAGACAATTGAAAATTTAACCTATGCAACATCGCAAGATGCATATGCTCAAGAACGGTGCAAGTTAGACATCTATTATCCTGAAAATCTAAAGGATTGCCCAACTGTAATATGGTTTCATGGAGGAGGATTGACTAGTGGCAATAAGTCCATTCCAACCAAATTAAAGAAAAGTGGCATGATAGTGATAGCTGTAAACTACCGTTTACTTCCCAAAGTAACAATCTCGGAATGTTTAGGCGATGCGGCAGCAGCCATAGCCTGGACTTTTAAAGAAGTAGAAAAATACGGAGGAAACAAAAAGAAAATATTTGTTTCCGGCCATTCGGCAGGCGGCTACCTCACTGCAATGATTGGATTAGACAAAAAATGGTTAAAAGAGTACAGTATAGATGCAGATTCCCTTGCAGGTCTGATTCCCTTTAGCGGCCAAGTCATTAGTCATTTTTCCTATCGTAAAATGAATGGTATTGATAATCTACAACCTACTATCGATGAATTCGCCCCATTATTTCATGTCAGAAAAGATGCCCCCCCCTTGATACTTATAACCGGTGATCGGGAGTTAGAGCTTTTGGGACGTTATGAGGAAAACGCTTACATGTGGCGGATGATGAAACTTGTCGGGCATGAAGACACTTATCTTTATGAAATCGGCGGGCATGGGCATGGTCCTATGGGTGAACCTGCTTTCTATATATTGCACCAACAGATAAAACGGATATTAAATACTCCCGCAAAACAGTGATATAATGCAAATCAACAGAAAGATTTTTACCATAGGTTACACAATTTAACAACATGAAGAATATGAAATGATTTTTCTCTTTTAACAGTGCCAACGTCACTCTTCTTGATATTACTTCTATGATGTATGGAACTAATGGCAAACTTAGAGAAGAACTCTATCTAAAAGACCGATTACATATCACTCTGGAAGCCTATCGCATGATAGCAGATAAGCTTGAGCCATTATTAATAAGAAATAGGAATTCACTAGTGTCCACTAAAAATTTTTTGGTCACTAGTCGGTTAAAAATTAAATAAAT